>ENA-OVGQ01002571-OVGQ01002571.1-human-gut-metagenome-genome-assembly--contig:-NODE-2571-length-16142-cov-6.533288_pt1 | contig 16142 bp, 16 predicted proteins | sample MGYA00237774_ERZ505427 | MGnify/ENA primary metagenome ERZ505427 (study PRJEB26158, sample SAMN06016404) | human gut metagenome | biome: human gut; feature: ankylosing spondylitis patient; material... | reverse complement strand
CGGGGGGATGGGATGCCATCCCCCCGCTTGGGGTTTTTGCTCAGCTTGGGGTTTCAACCCACTGGGATTTTTCCCGGCTTGGTGTTTCAACCCTTGGGGTTTTTGCTCAGCCTGGGGTTTGCTCAGCCGATGATGTTGCCGTACTGGTCCACGATGACCTTGGTGCCATCGGGGAGGGTCATAGCATAGCGGCCATTGCCGATGCTCTCGGGCGCCGGATTAAAGCCGCCACCGCCAGACGGTGGGTTTATAATTGAGTTCCTATCCAGAATCGGCCGGAGCTGAGGATCGATAAAGTTCATGCTGTTCTCCTTTCCTCACTCCCAAATGGTGCGGGTGTTGTAATGCAGGGTGTGGGTGACGCCGTGGACTTCGGTGCCGTCCAGGGTGATCCAATAGGGGGTGACTTCCAGAGTGCCGGTGCCGGAGAGGCTCTTATCAGCCAGCATGAGCTTGGCGTCACGGGCCGCGCCGAACAGGTTGGCGGGAGTCTTGAAAATCCGATAACGGCTGGCGTAGGAGACGTCGAGCTTCTGGCCATTGACCATGATGCCGGAGGCCTGATAGTTGGCGGGGTTATCCACGGCGGAGATCAGGGTGACGCCCCGGAGGCGGAACAGACCGGTGCGGCTGTAAGCCAGGTCCAGATAGGAGTCGCTGACGTACTTGGCATAGATGGTGGTGTCCTCCGTGACCTGGTCCAGATCAGCGGGGATGGTGTAAGCCTGGTCGGCGAACCAACCGGCAAAGACCTTGCCGGCAGGAGCCTGGTAGGCCACCTGGTCACGGACGCTGCCGTTGGGGGCCACCTTCACCTGGGTGGTGTTGGAGCCATCCACCACGGTGACGGTCAGACTCTCGTCCACCACGGGCTGAGAATCGTCCATGGTGAAATATTCCGCAAAGCTCATGGCCTGGGTGCTGGCGGCGGAGACATAGCTATACTCGGCAGCATACTTGTTGGAGGAATCCTTGGGCTGTGTGCTGCCAGCTTCAAAGGTGCTGGTGCGGTCCCTGACGCCCAGGACCTTCACGCCGTCCTGGGTGATCCAATAGGGTCTGTAGGTGACGGGAGTATCGGCTGCGAACTGATCAAACAGGTTCTGGGGAAGCCGCAGACCGCCGATGAAGCCCTCGTCAATCGGCGTACCACTGACCGTCTTATCCTCAGAAACATCCGTGCCGACGGCAGTTGCGTTGATCTTGCCCTTGTTGACATACATGGTCATATAGGGCTGGCCATTCTGAACGGCCTTGACCATCTGGTACAGCTGGGCCGTTCCGGCGCTGCCGACAGAATCGTCAAACTCCTGGTTGTTGGTGCCGGAAACATAGTCCGTCCCGTTGATCTGGAAGCCAACCTCTTTGTAGAGCATGCGGTCCACGCTGGTAAGCGGATACAGCCGGACAACGGTTTCCTTGCCGCCATTTTCCGGCAGGTGACGCCAGACATAGTAGTTAGCGGGGCGCAGGTAATAATCGGGAACCTCCCAGATATAGTAGGTGGCGTTCTCGGTGGGGTTCAGCTTCATGGGGTTGCCCTGAACGTCATGGTGGACAGTGGCGCAGTCAGACTCAAAGGTGCCGCCATAGAGGTGATTCGCGGTGACGACGGAGGTGAGGTTGAACTCCTTGTAGCACCACAGGGGGTAATTCTTGCTTGCTCGCACTTCGCCCTTGTTTGCACCGGTGGCGCTATCCACGGTGCTGGCCACATGGACGACGGTGAAGTAGGGGATATAGACCACGGGGGACGGGAATTTTTCGACCGGATCTTTAACCGTGCTGTCGGCATAGATGCCGGAGGCATCGCCGTTGGTCTTAACCGAACCGGTGGCGTCCTGCTCGGGGACGATGGGAATCTCCACCACCAGCTTCTTGGCAGGGGTATGCATCTTGCCGGTGGTGGTGTCCTTGCCCACCCAGTTGGCAGCATAGTCAAAGTCGGTGACGTTGATGGTCTTGCCCTCGACAGTCACAGAGTACTTTGTGTCGTCGCGGTTAGCGGACCAGGTGTAGGTGCCATCATCTTTGACGGCCGTGCAGTCCACGCTGTAGGCGGTTATGCTGTTCTTGTCAGCACCCTCCGGCAACTTGAAGTAATCAGAGATCACGTCGCGGAGGACGGAGGTGCTGGTCAGCTTGACATCCGTGCCGCCGATGGTATGGCTGATGTCCTGGAAGATGTTGTTCAGGTCGGCGGCGCTGCTGACGGTCTTGTAGTAATTGGCCGGGTTCGCCTTGGTGCCACCGTTGTCCATACTGGCGGCATTGGGGTAGTTAGAGGACACATAGTTCATATATGTGTCGGTATCGCTGGAGGGCGTGGTGCCAAAGCAACCGATGGTGTAGACGGTGGCTCCGGCTTCCTTGATGGACTTACTGGCGGCAATGGCTCCGTTGGCGACAGTATCGAAATCCCCACCACTCCAGTGTGTGGGAGCACCATCCGTGAACATAACCACGACCTTCTGGCGGTCCTTGTTGGGATCACTCTGGATGATGTTCTTTGCATGCTCCATACCGCGGTCCGCCGAGGTGGGACCCTTGGCCGCGAGTTTGTTGACTGCCTCTTTCAGTTCGGTCGCACCCGCTGCGTCCACAGTAGTCAGTTTTTTTACGATCTGAGTATAGTTGCATATGGCGCTTCCGTTGTTATGGTACTCCGTGTGCGTATCATCACCTATAGCGTCCGTGCTTTCGCCCGCAAACTTCACGATGGCGATGTTGCTGTCGGGGGACTCCTTCGCCACGTTGTCAATGAAGGCATTGACGGCTGTCTTCAGGGCCGTGATTTTGGCGGTTTTGGTCTTCTCTGTTCTGGTGTAGAACTGGGTGTGGCTGGTATCTGCGTCAGAAGCAGAGGTCTTGGGGGTCAGGCGCGTGCCAGATTCGCCCCGGCAGTTTCCCAGATCGTTCTGGTGGTCCTCTGTGTACCAGCCAGCAGGGTGGATAGTATCACTCCAAAGGCCATAGCTTTTCTCGCCATCGCAGTAGTACGCCTGCTGGTACTGGCCATTTCTGTCCTGATAATAATAGGTAGACCAGGCATTCAAATCATACACAGGCGTGTAGTCGTAGTCTCTAATATAATCGTTATCGTTTTCGGATACGGCAGGGTCCATCGAGCCGGAGACGTCCAGGACCAGGACGATGTCCACGGGGTCCTTGGACACAGTGGTGGTGGTGGAGCCGGTGGCGAAAGCCTCCAGGGTCAGCAGGAACTGGCTATCACCGGTCTTTTTGATGGTCTTGGACATGACCAGGCCGTCCTTGGTGACCGTGCCGCCATGGCCGTTCTCCTCAATGTATGGCATGCCATCATTGCCGGTGCTGTCCTCCTCGCCCTCGGCGAAGGATGGCAGGGCCACCAGAGACAGGGCCATGACCAGCGCCAGCACGAGTGCCAACGCCCGTTTCCATGTTTTCATTTTCTCATTCCTCCCATTTCGTTTATTTTGGGGGCCGGGCGGCCCCAATTGACTTGGGTTTTGCAGGGACAGTTCTGGATGGTATCCATTGTACACCATTCCGATATCGTTTGCAAGAGGTTTTGGGACTTGTTTGCGATATTTTTACGCCTGCTTGGCATTATATCACAAAGGGGTGTCGAATGCAAGTGTATTCTGGGGAAACCGGGGTGGACGGAGGGGGGCGGGGGTGGTATAATAAGGGGGATAACCAACAGATGAGGAGGGTTCTGACCATGAACGAGAAGAAGCAGAGCGGGTATCCCCAGGAGGACCCCAGGGAGGAGCTGGAGCGGCTGATGCAGGAAAAGCCGCTGAAAAGGTCGGGGGGCAAGGACCGGAAGGAGCCGCCCATCATGGCGGTGTATGCCGCGCCGGTGATCAAGGAAGAGAAATGAGCGGGTTCCGGCTGGAGGGCTGCGTGTGGGAGCTGACGCTGGCGTGCTGCTTCGGATGCAGGTACTGCGGGTCCGCCGGGGGGCGGGCCAGGGCGGACGAGCTGTCCACGGCGGAGTGTATGGACGCGGCGGAGCAGCTGGCGGACCTGGGCTGCCGGAGGGTATCGCTGATCGGGGGCGAGGTGTTCCTGCGGCGGGACTGGGCGCAGATCGCCGGGCGGCTGGCCGGGCTGGGCGTCCGGGTGGACGTGATCACCAACGGGTACCTGATGTCGCCGGAGGTGCTGGAACAGCTGAAGCAGGCGGGGGTGTCGTCGGTGGCGGTGTCCATCGACGGGCCGGAGGACGTGCATGACGCCGGGCGGCAGGCCGGGAGTTTTAAGCGGGCCATGGAGGCCGTCCGGGCGCTGACGGCGGCGAGGATGCCGGTGTCGGTGATCTCCACGCTGCGGCGGGACTGCATGGGGCGGCTGGAGGAACTGTACCGGGTGCTGGAGGGGTCCGGCATCGGGGCGTGGCAGCTGCAGGCGTGCTCGCCCATGGGCAACGCCGCCCGGGGGCTGGACTGGCGCATCGACCCGGCGGAGGTCATCGCTTTCGTGATGCGGCACCGGGCGGAAGCGCCGTTTATGCTAGGGGCGGCCGACAACGTGGGGTATTTTACGGATGAGGAGCTGCGCCTGCGGGGGGCCGATGGGGCCTGCTTCCAGGGGTGCAGGGCGGGTATCTCCGCCATAGGCATCGACAGCGCGGGCAACGTGCGGGGGTGCGAGTCGCTGTACGATGAGCGGTTCAACGAGGGGAATCTGCGGCAGCGGAGGCTGCGGGATATCTGGGAGGACCCGGGGGCCTTTGCGTACAACCGGCAGTTCCGGCGGGAGATGCTGACGGGAAGCTGCGCCCGGTGCCGGATGGGGCCATGGTGCGCCGGGGGGTGCCGGTCGTACAACTATTTCGTGCATGGGAAGCTGTACGAAAGTCCGGCGTGTGCCGGCGGGGCCAAATAAGGGGCGGACAGAGTCGTCCGCCCCTACGAATGTTCTATCGACAGTTTGCCTGTAGGGGCCGGGTTTTACCCGACCCAAAAGCAACGGACCGGTGGGCGGGGCGGAGCCCGCGCCCCTGCGGAGCGTTAACGGCAGGACATCCTGTCGGGCGGGCAATCCGCAGAATTCCATAGAAAAAGACTGCGGCGGTGAGCCGCAGTCTTTTTTCAGAGATGGGGTTTATCGGGCCTTGTCGAACTCCTGGGACACCTGCTCCAGCAGCTGGCGGATGGGCAGGTGCTGGGGACAGGCCTTTTCGCACTTGCCGCACTTGATGCAGTCGGAGGCCCGGCGGCCCGGGGCGGTGTGCACCTCGTCATAGTACAGGTGGGCGTTCCAGTCGTGGTGAATCTGCTTGGTGTTCATGATGGCGAACAGGTCCGGAATGGAGATGTGCTTGGGACAGCCGTCGGTGCAGTAGCGGCAGGCGGTGCAGGGAATGAGATTCTTGCTGTGGAAGATCTCCTGCACCCGGCGGACAGCGGCCATCTCCGTCTCGTCCAGGGGGCGGAAGTCCTTCATGCAGGCGGTGTTTTCCCGGACCTGCTCCACGCTGCCCATGCCGGAGAGCACCACCCGGATCCCCGGGAAGCTGCCCACAAAGCGCAGGGCATAGCTGGCGGGGGCGCCGCCGTGGAGGCCGTCCAGCACCGCCCGGGCGTCCGGCGGCAGGTTGACCAGGCTGCCGCCCTTGGCGGGCTCCATCACCAGCACCGGCTTGTTGTGCCGGCAGCAGACCTCGTAGCACCTGCGGCTCTGGACCGCGGGGTCGTCATAATCCAGATAGTTGAATTGCAGCTGCACCACCTCGATATACGGGTAGTCTGTCAGAATCTGCTCCAGCACCTCCGCCCGGTCGTGGAAGGAGATGCCCACATGGCGGATTTTGCCCTCGGCCTTCAGGGCAAAGGCCGTTTCATAGGCCTGGCAGGCCTTGAAATGGTCGTAGTTGGTGAGGCCCTGGGCGTGCATCAGGTAGAAGTCGAAATACTCCACGCCGCAGGCCTGGAGCTGGGCCTCAAACAGCGGGCGGATGTCCGCCTGGCTCTTGAAAAAACATTCGGTGAGCTTGTCGGTGAGGACAAAACGGTCCCGGGGGTAGCGGCGGGCCAGGCACTCCCGCAGGGCCAGCTCGCTCTGGCCCTGGAGGTAGCCGTGGGCGGTGTCGAAATAGTTGAAGCCCGCCTCTAGGAAGGCGTCCACCATGCGGTTCATCTCGTCGATGACCACTTCCCCGTCCTTCATGGGCAGGCGCATGCCGCCGAAGCCCAGGATTCCTTTGATTCGTTCCATGATATGTCTCCTTATTATAATGGTTCTGTGATTCCCGCAGGAAAAGGGCGGACAGGGTCGTCCGCCCCTACGGTGGTGTGGCGGGAAAGTAAACGACGGCGGGGCACACGGGCCCCGCCCTACGGAATGTTTATTGAAAGAACACCTGTAGGGCAGGGCCCGCGTGCCCTGCCCTACGAAAGCGCCATATTGGTGGGCCCACGTCCCTACAGGCCCTCTCAGTCACCTTCGGTGACAGCTCTCCCGGAGGGAGAGCCAAGTAGGGGCCGACGTCCCCGGTGGCCCGGGGCGCAAAAAGGCGGAGCACATGGGCCCCGCCCTACGGGTGTTCTATCGACAGGCGCTTCGTAGGGCCCGCTGCCCTCAGCGGGCCGGGTCAGCCCCTTCAGCCTGTCAAAACGTTCGTGTCCTGGTATAGCAGGAGGAGAAATCCATCCTGGGTCCCGTCCGGATTCAGCAGCCGCAGCTCCACATACTGAAGGTTGTCGTACCAGTCGGCGGACAGGTCAAAATGCAGGGTCCAGTACCGTTCCCGGCAGCTGCCCTTGAAGGGCGGCAGGGTCAGCTCCTGGCCATCCTCGTCCACGCAGTAAAGCTGGAGGTCGTCCAGCAGCACGTCCCCGGGGTCCCGGTGGATCTCCAGCTCCACCTGAAGGACGCCGTCCTCATAGGACGCGCCCAACAGGCCCACCCGGCCTCCCTGCCAGGTATCCCAGTCCAGCCATTCCTGGGCCACCGCCGGTTCCTGGGTGGCGGGGGTGACCGGGTCGACGGGATAATCCGTGTGGCGGGCCTGACAGCTGGAGACAATGGAGCTGACCAGGGACAGGATAATCAGCCCCGCCACCAGCACCCCCACCAGGCTCACCTGACGGGCCGGGCGGCTGAGGTTATTCAGCTTTTCCCGGACCTGGCGGGCCTGGTCCTCGAAGCAGACCTTCTTCTGGTGGTTCTCCTTCCGCTCGTAGCAGACCTTGTCCCCATTGGGCACCGGGCGGCGGGAGGAGCCGTCCAGATGGTGGACGGTGCCGTCGGCATACACCTGCTCCCGCCGGGGCGGGCGGTTATAGGCCCCGCACTCCGGGCAGCAGCCGTTTTTCTCGTAGTTATAGCTCTTTCCGCAGGCCTTGCAGTGTACCGTTGCCATGGCGTGTCCTCCTTTATATCACATCCGCTGAAAGTCCAGATACCGGGTCCCCTGGAAGGTCAGGCGGCCCCGGTCCCCCTCCACCAGCATACCGTAGTCCTGGCCGTTCATCTGCAGCTCCATGCGGTCGCCGCTTTCCACCTGGAAGGTGGCGAAATACCGGGTGGAGGTGGTGGTGTGCATCTCACCGCCGCTGCGGTGGGAGGAGAAGCTCTGGCGCTTGGCCACCACTGTGGCCTCCACCGTCAGCCGGGGGGAATGGTTGTTCCTGTTCCGCTGGGACAGCTCCCGGACGAACGTCACCAGGATCATGCCCAGGATCGCCACAAAGGCCACGATGAAAAGCAGGAAGAAGATGGAAATGAATCCGTCGCCGGAGAAAAAGCTGTCGCTCATGGCGCGTGCCTCCTTTTTTCGGGGGATGCCCCGTCTGTATGGTCCCATTGTACGCCCCGCCGGAGATAAAATCCACCAACCTCAGGTTGCGCCGGGGCATTTCCCCGGAAAACGGCAGGAAACCTCAGGTTGCGGCGGGATTTTTATCCAGTATAGCATACGCGCCGGACCTTTGGCAAGCCAAAGGTCCGGCGCGGGGGTTATTCGTCGGTTTTCAGAAGGTCCCGCAGGGTCACGCTGTCCAGATAGTCGCCGATGAGCTGGCCCAGGCGGTTCCACACCGGCAGGGTCCGGCAGCGGGCCGCCCGGTCACAGGGGTGGGCCCCCTCCTCCAGACAGGCCACCGGGGCCAGGGAGCCCTCCGTCAGGCGGAGAATCTCCCCCAGGGGGTACTCCTGCGGCTGGCGGGTCAGGCGATAGCCGCCGCCCTTGCCGGTGACGCCGTCCACCAGTCCCGCCCGGCTCAGCAGGGTCATGATCTGGCCGGCGTATTTGTCGGAGATCTCCTGACGCCGGGCCACGTCCCGCATGGAGACGTAGCCGTCGCCGCCGTGCTCCGCCAGGTCCACCATCACCCGCAGGGCATAGCGGCCCTTGCTGGAAATGACCATGTTACACCATCCGGCAGCTTTCGCAGGAGCCGCAGTCCTCCGGGAACCTGCTGTGGTCATACTCGATGCCGTGGCGGTCATAGTAGTCCTTGATGGCGGACTTGATGGACTCCTCCGCCAGCACGGAGCAGTGGAGCTTGTGAGCAGGCAGGCCGCCCAGGGCGTCCACCACCTGGCGGTTGGTAACGGCCAGGGCCTCGTCGATGGTCTTGCCCTTGATCATCTCCGTGGCCATGGAGGACGAGGCGATGGCGCTGCCGCAGCCGAAGGTCTCGAACTTCACGTCCTGGATGACGTTGTCCCGGATTTTCAGGTACATCTTCATAATGTCGCCGCACTTGGCGTTGCCCACCTGGCCCACGCCGTCGGGGTTCTCGATCTCACCCACGTTGCGGGGGTGCATGAAATGATCCATCACGATATCGCTGTACAGTGCCATATTCAAAACGCTCCTTTCGTTGTCACAGCATGAATGCTTTCTTACCGGATTCCAGGTCCTTCCACACCGGGGACATGGACCGCAGGTACTCCACCACCCGGGGGACCTCCCGCAGGATGTGGTCCACCTCCTCCTGGGTGTTCCACTCGCACAGGCTCAGCCGCAGGGAGCCGTGGGCCACCTCGTGGGGGCGGCCGATGGCCAGCAGCACATGGCTGGGGTCCAGGGAGCCGGAGGTGCAGGCGGAGCCGGAGGAGGCGCAGATGCCTGCGGCGTCCAGCAGCAGAAGCAGGGACTCGCCCTCAATGCCCTCGAAGCAGAAGCTCACGTTGCCGGGCAGCCGGTGCTCCAGGTCGCCGTTGACGGCGCTGTGGGGAATTTTGGACAGGCCCTGAATCAGCCGGTCCCGCAGGGCCGTGACCTTCACGCGGGTTTCCTCCATGTGGGCGCAGGCATCCTCCAGGGCGGCGGCCATACCGGCGATGCCGGGGACATTCTCCGTACCGGCCCGCTTGCCCCGCTCCTGGGCGCCGCCCTCGATGACGTTCACCAGGGGGATGCCGCCCCGGACGTACAGCGCACCCACGCCCTTGGGGCCGTGGAACTTGTGGCCGGAGAGGCTCAGCATATCAATGTGCTGGGTCTGGACGTCGATGGGCAGGTGGCCCGCCGCCTGCACGGCGTCGGTGTGGAACAGAACGCCCTTTTCCCGGCACACGGCGCCGATCTCCTCAATGGGCAGGATGCTGCCGATCTCGTTGTTGGCGAACATGACGGTCACCAGGCAGGTATCCTCCCGGATGGCGTCGGCCACCTGCCGGGCGGAGACCATGCCGTTTTCGTGAACCGGCAGCAGCTCCACCTGGAAGCCCTCCTTCTCCAGCTTCTTCAGGGTGTGGAGAATGGCGTGGTGCTCGAAGGCGGTGGAGATGATGTGCATCTTGCCCTTGCGGCGGCCGATGGCAGCGGCGGAAAGCAGGGCCTGGTTGTCGGCCTCGCTGCCGCCGGAGGTGAAGATGATCTCACGGGGCTGGCAGTTCAGGCACCGGGCCACGGTCTCGCGGCTCTTCATCAGCAGCTCCGCCGCCCGCTGGCCCACGCTGTGCAGGCTGGAGGGGTTGCCGTAGTTCTCCTCCATGGCGGGGAGCATGGCGTCCAGGGCCGTCCGGCTCATCCTGGTGGTGGCCGCGTTATCTGCGTAAACAGTCATTTGTATATTCCTCCCTGTTTCAGGCTTGAATTACCTATCGGTTTGGTTTGTAATTGAAGTATAACCGAAATTAACTACCAAGTCAATAGGTAATTTGAAATTTCTTCCGGAAACTGCCGGGGCGTGGCGAAAAAAGTCGAAAATCCGATTGACAGACCGGGAGGGGTTGTGTAAACTGTATGTGGCCTGAACGGCCAGGAAGAAAGATGAATAAAGGAGAAAGAGTATGAAACGCATCATTGCTGTGCTGCTGACGCTGATGATGGCCCTGAGCCTGACGGCGTGCAGCGGCGACGACAACGCCAAAGTGGCGGGCACCTGGAAATGGAACTGCGACATGACGGAGATGTTCCAGGAGGGCGTCAACCAGGGGGCCGGGATGGACCTGTCCACGGACGCCACCATGGAGATGGTGTTTGTGCTGAAGCTGAACGAGGACGGCACCTATACGCTGAACGTGGATCGGGACGCCCTGAAAACCTCCCTCCAGACCTACATTGACGCGCTGATCCCTGTGGCGGTGGAGATGATCTATCAGCAGCTGGAGGATCAGGGCATGAACCGGGCCGACATTGACGAGGCCATGGCGGCCGAGGGCGTCACCGTGGAGGAATATGTGCAGCAGATGATGGACGCCTCGATAGACGTGGACCAGATGATGGACGGCCTGGCGGATGAAAATGAGTCCGGCTATTTCCGGGCAGCCAAGGGCAAGCTGTATCTCAGCGATAAGGCAGACACCTTCAGCGACGACAGCTGCGCCGAATACACCCTGTCCGGCGGCACCATGCAGTGGACCGGCGGCAGCTATGAGCTCTTTGATAATCTGGACGACCTCCATGTAGAGCTGCCCGTCCAGTGGACGAAGCAGTAAGTCCGTTCTGACAAGCCAAATTGCGGCCCCCGGCGGGGCCGCAATTTTTGTCTTGCATTTGGAATGAAAATACGGTATAATACTCGGGTCACATGCCGGTGTGATGGAATGGTAGACGTAGCGGATTCAAAATCCGCCGGGGGCGACTCCGTGTGGGTTCGAGTCCCACCACCGGCACCACGTCGGAGCAAGCTCTATATCGCTTGCTCCGACTTATTTTATAAGTCAGAGCGCGCTCATGCCGCTGCTCCTCCTTTCCAAATCGAACCCGCTGCGCTGGGCTTCGATTTGGGTTTTTTTCTTTCTTTTGCCGTATCGATTCCGTGTCGCCGCCGGCACTATGTCGGAGTAATCTTCTGTATCGCTTGCTCCGACTTATTTTATATCCATATCAGAGATCGCTCATGCCGCTGCGGGTCCGCAGCGGCTTTTTTGACGCGGTGTAGGCCGCCGGGCGGGGGATTGAGTACGGAGGCGGAATGTGGTATAATAGGCGGAAAAACCGGCCCGGACACGGGCAAGGGGGGTGACGGACGCCGTGCTTTCGCTATATCTGGCCGCGCTGGAAAGCGACGGGGACAAGAAACAGTTCCGGGAGCTGTACCGCCGGTATCACCGGGTGATGGAGCGGACGGCCCTGGCCGTGCTGCATGACCCCCACGACTCGGAGGAGGCCGTGCAGGAGGCGTTTCTGCGGGTGATTGAAAATTTTTCAAAAATTTATGAAATTCCTTGTAAGGATTTGGGGGGCTGGCTCGTTATTATAGTGAGGAACGAGGCCATCACCATTCTGCGCAGGCGGCGCTGCCACCTGCCGCTGGAGGAGGGCTGGGCGGATTTTGCCGGGCAAAGCCGGGACCTGCCGGCGTATTCGTCCATGGTGCAGCTGTTTGCCCGGCTGCCGGACACCTATCGGGCGGTGCTGGAGATGAAGCTGGTGCTGGGCTATTCCACGGCGGAGATCGCCCGGCGGCTGGGCCTGACGGAGAGCGCCGTGAACACCCGGCTGTCCCGGGGGCGGGCGCTGCTGCGGAAAATTTTTGAGGAGGAGGGGATCGAACCATGACCGATCAGGAACTGGACCGGATGCTGCGCCGGGCGCTGCTGGACGCGGCGGATCAGGAGGCGCAGACGCCGCAGGAGACGGAAGTGCCGCTGTCCGAGGGGCACCGCCGCCGTATGCGGGAGATGCTGCGGGACCCGCTGCTGTGGTTCCGGCTGCGAAACCCCTACCCCTGGCGCGCCGTGGCCCGGCGGGCGGCGGTGGTGCTGCTGATGCTGTCGCTGTCGGCGGCCATGGTGCTGGCCGTCAGCCCCAAGGCCCGGGCGGATATCGTCCGCTGGACCATGGAGCAGAATGGCCGCCGGGTGGAGTTCCGCTATCACGGCGACGGCCCCGCCCAGGCTCTGCCCCAATACCGGATCGCCGCCCTGCCGGAGGGCTATACGGAAACGGAGCGGGCGGAGGCAGACTGGAACGTCCGGGTGACCTATGAGTGCACCGGAAAGCAGTGGATTCGTTTCTCCTATCTCTATATGCAGGATGGCACAGCTTCCAGCGTGGGTATCGCCGAGTCGGATACGGTAAAGGATATCACGGTATCCGGCATGAGCGGCAAGCTGATCCTGCCCCAAAGCTCGGAGTCAGCCAACGTCATTATCTGGTTTGACACGGCACAGAACCTGATGTTCTCTATCCACGCAAATGTGGATGAGTCCGTCATAATCGCCATGGCGGAGAGCGTTTCTTTGTGCAATTCCACAAATTGAAAAAATGTAAAATTTTGCTGTAAGATTCTGGGGGTCTGCTTCGTTAATATAGCAAAGATAAAAACGGAGGGCTTCACATGAATCAAAAATGCAGTTCTATTCTCCTGATACTGGCTATACTGTCAGGAGTAATTACAACATCCTATGCATCACAAAGACGCGTGCCAGATAGTCTATTCCAACTAACGTTTAAGAACGGCTTCGCTGTTTGTGATGTAACTTGTACAGCAGATTACAGCACAGACAAGGTTGTAGTCAATGTTACGCTGTACAAAGGGTGGGATGTTGTGGGAGCCTGGACAGACCAGGGAAAAGGCAGCGCCTCTATCACTGAGCAGGTTAAAGCCGTGAAGGGCGCCGAGTATACTATGTCCATAACCTGGTCCGTGGCCGGTCAGTGGCAGCGCTCAGAGACAATCAGAAAAACCTATACTGGTTGAAAAAGTTTGATTGTACGGAGGTGATTCCCTTGCAGTAAGAAGCGTCCCTACCCGCAGCGAATGATTCAAAAGACAAAAATCGAAAGGAGCAAACCCTGTCATGAAAAAATTGGCAAAGATTTTCCTCTGCTTGTCCTTGGCACTGATGATGTCCCTTTCCTTGGCAGTTCCCGCATTTGCGGCGAGCACATGCGTTCACTCCTATCAGCGAATTATTTCGGGAGATTATACTTGGTACGATCCAGTTTCGGCCACATTACACCAAAAAAACCAGGGCGACCTGATGGAATGCTCTAAATGCGGGAAACAGGAGCCCCGCAACGCCTGGCATTCGGAAACAGAAGAACATACAGGCAGAACAACATATACCAGCAACCATTCCGGCTCCAACCCCACTAAGCATACCTATACCAAGCTGACAAACTGCAGGCACTGCAATTACCTGATGGATCGGGACTTCGGATTCACCGGCTGCACGGCTGCGGGGTGCCGGGAAGCTCAGGGATTGAAGCCGATGCCGATGGATGCGTAAAAAGGAGGATATGCACATGAAAAAAGCCCTACATCGTTGTCTGACGCCGCTGCTGGCCGCCGTTTTGACGTTTTCCCTGTGTGCATCGGCATTTGCCGAAGAACAGCGTGCTTCCTGTTTTCACACGTTAGTCTTACTTCAGAAGGGTATAACGTGGTATGACTATACCGCTAGCACGCACACATGGAACCGAGGCTCCCTGTACCGGTGCAGCAAGTGCGGCTATGAGGAACGGCAAAGCGACACAAGTGATCGTGCCGAATCGCACTCGATCGAAACGACTTCCGTTTACAATCATGAGCTGGCAAATCCGGCAAAGCACAATGTTGTCATCACTACGGGCTGTACCGTATGCCCTTATGTTAAGTCCAAGGAGACTAAACTCACCGGCTGCACGTCCGCAGGATGTCGGCTAACACAGCGCGTTGACCCCGTCCCCGTGACGGCGTGACGATGTCAATTTGCCATAATTCCCGGGTGCGGGCGGCGAAAGCCGCCCCGCCCACCCTCATAACTTTGAAACTAGGGCTTGACAGGAAGGACTACTTATGATAAACTCCGTATATGATTTATCATAAGTAGTCTTTTCTGCGCCCATTTGACCGATGCGAAAGGAGCTGTTTCTATGAATCCCATGCACCAACTGACCCGGCGGCCGGTGAAGGCGGCCTTCGGCGCACTGCTTCTGGCCTTAGCGGGGGTGATCCTGGCCCTGTCCGGAGGTCAGTTCTGGGCGGCGGTCCAGACCCGGGCCGGGGTGGAGGAGACCTACACCACCGTAGCGGTAGTCACCGGCGGGAAACGGCAACTGGTGTCCAGCGGCGACATAGTATACGAGGACATTGGCCCCACATACGAAGCCAACGAGTTTCTGAAGGAGACCGCCCAGAAGGGCTGGAGCATCATCCGCGGTCAGGCCACCATGAGCCTCGCCGGGGGGTACAGTCCGAAGCTCACGCCGCTGACCACCTTTTATCAAATGGACGTTGACAGCTCCGACACCCGCGTGGACCCTGATTCAAATATTCCTTACGACTTTGCCATCCTGGAGATCGAGATCACCGAGGTGGGGGAGGAGGACGTCTATTATCCCAGGGAGTATGATACAGGCGCTTTTTTCAACTGGGTCGTCTCCGGCAAGGTGCTGGGAGTGCAGGCCATGAGCGGCGATTGGGACGACCCCACCGGCCGGAACGCAAATTTTTATCTGCAGATCACCGGCGAGTCGGATGCGGCGGGCAAGGCGCTGCAGGCCGGACAGCGGATCCTGGTGTTTACCCACAATTACCGCGACCTGGATTTCGAGCAGCGCTGCCTCATCGCGGAGAACCTGAGATTCAGTGGCTATGAGGTGGACCCCCGGAGCCTGGATATTGAAAACAACCTGATCCGTTATGCCGACCGCACCGAGATCATCTCCTCAACGGACCATCAGGGAAACCCTCTGCCGGACGATGCGCCCCTGTATAAGGACCCCGTTACCGGCAGTGAGTCCACCATAGACCTTCATCGACTGAATACCATTTCCTTCAATGTTGACGACTGCTCCCAGCCCTGGACGTTATACGATGAGCAGTGGAATGTGGAGGAACAGAAATGGGAGTGGACCGTTCAGCGGGTCATTGCCTATGACACGGATTATGACCTGGCTTCCTTCACCATTCTGCCGGAGGGCGTCACGGCGGAGGAGATGATCGCCTCCTCCCCCACCTGGCAGAAGGCCATGGAGTCCGTCCGGGTCAACAGCCACAGCGTGCCGGTGCTGGCGGTGAATCACTTAGAGGCTCTGGCGGATTTCGCCGCCGGGACCACCATGGTCACCCAGGGCCGCAGCATCTCCCAGGCGGAGTACGACTCCGGGGCGGCGGTGTGCCTGGTCTCCGAGTCCCTGGCCCGGGAAAACGGCCTGAACGTGGGGGACGTTCTGCCGCTGTCCCTGTATGAATACGACCAGGACCTGCGGTATTCCTACATACACGAATATAACCCCCGGCCCTCCTGCTATCTGCCGGACCAGGGCTTTCAGCAGGAGACGGAATACACCATCATCGGTCTGTATCGTCAGAGCAACGAGTGGGTGACTACCCCCACCAGCTTTACCCCCAACAGCGTGTTCGTGCCGGAGAAAAGCGTCAACTGCCAGACGGTAACCGGCAACTACGGCGTGTGGTCCAGCCTGATTCTGCAAAACGGCACCATCGACCAGATGGAGGCCCGGTTGGAGGAAAACGACCTGGGCGGCACGGTGACTTACTATGACCAGGGGTACAGCGATATCGTGGAGAGTCTGGACGGTTACACCCGGGTGTCCCGGACGGTGCTTCTGGTGGGTTTAGCCCTTTGGACGGTGGTGCTGGCGGCGTACTGCGTACTGCTTCCCATGCAGGAAGGGAAAACCGCCTTGCGCATGTGGACACTGGGCGCGAAACGCCGGGATATTGCGGGACAAATCTGGACGCCTTCGGCCCTGATGGCCGCCGCCGGAACCGTCATCGCGTTGGCGGTCAGCATCCCCG
>ENA-OVGQ01002551-OVGQ01002551.1-human-gut-metagenome-genome-assembly--contig:-NODE-2551-length-16259-cov-4.023821_pt1 | contig 16259 bp, 9 predicted proteins | sample MGYA00237774_ERZ505427 | MGnify/ENA primary metagenome ERZ505427 (study PRJEB26158, sample SAMN06016404) | human gut metagenome | biome: human gut; feature: ankylosing spondylitis patient; material... | reverse complement strand
ATTTTCTCCATACAGTGTTGCATAATAAAGCATCGTCGCGGTGAAACTGGTTGGTTTTGCGCGTCGATGAACAAGAAACGCAGGCAGACGCGGCAGCGCCCCTGCCGGGAAGGTGAAGCGGATGAATTCCAAGATGCTGTTTTATATCCTCAAGCGCGTGCTGCTGGCGCTGCTGACCATCTGGATTGTCATCACGGTGACGTTCTTCGTGATGCACTCGATTCCGGGTGGACCGTTCGCAAGTGAAAAGGCAATTTCCGCGGAAGCGCAGGCGGCGCTGGAGGCCAAGTACGGGCTGGACAAGCCGCTGGGCGAACAGTATGTGACGTATCTGCGCGACGTGGTGACGAAGCTGGACTTCGGGCCGAGCCTGAAACAGCGCGGCCGTCAGGTCATCGACATTATTCTGGATGGCATGAAGACCTCCGCGAAGCTTGGTCTGATTGCGGCGTTCAGCGCGGCGATTGCCGGCATCGTCCTCGGCGCGCTGGCGGCGCTGCGGCGCAACACCGTGCTGGATAAGATCATTATGGTGATTACGACCGCGTTCGTGTCCATGCCGTCGTTCATTATGGGGTCATTCCTGCTGATAGTGTTCTCAGTCAAGTTAGGCTGGGTACCCGCGAACGGCGCGACGGCCGAAGGCCTGATCCTCCCGATTATCACCCTTGCGCTCTACCCGATGAGCTACATCACGCGCCTGACGCGCTCCTCCATGCTCGACGTGCTGGGGCAGGATTATATCCGCACCGCGCGCGCCAAGGGCGTTTCGGGCAAGAAAATTATCTTCGGTCACGCGCTGAAGAACTCGCTGATTCCGGTTATCACCTATTTCGGCCCGATGCTGGCGTTCATTGTCACCGGCTCGATGGTCGTCGAGCAGATTTTCGCCGTGCCGGGCATCGGCCGCCAGTTCGTATCCAGCATCACCAACCGCGACTACACCATGATTATGGGGACGACCATTTTCCTCGCCTCTTTAATCGTGATTATGAATCTGATCAGCGACCTGCTCTACAAGGTGGTTGATCCGCGCATTGATTACGAATAAGGAGGCATCTGCACCATGATGATGAACAAGAAAAAGCCCTTTAGCCTGCATCTGGATGTGGATTCCTTCATGCCCGGGACGGCGGAGGAAAAGGAAGTCATCTCCCGGATGCGGCCGTCCTCGACCTTTTTCCGCGACGGCGTGAAGCGCCTGCTGAAGAACAAGGTCGCGACCATCAGCCTGATTCTGATTGTGCTGATTACGCTGTCCTCCATCATTATTCCGATGTTCTGGCCGTATTCGTATGACCAGATGCTGGGACAGACGAAGGGTCGCCCGATGGACAACAGCTACAACAACCTCGCGCCGTTCCAGTACGGTAAGACGGAACTGAAGAAAATCGACAAAGGAGAATCTGTTTTCCCGCACATCTTCGGCACGGACGCGCACGGACGCGACTACTTCATCCGCGTCGTCTACGGGACACGCATTTCCCTCGCCGTCGGCTTCTTCGCCAGCATCATCGTGCTGGTGATTGGCATGATGATTGGCGCAGTCGCGGGATACTTCGGCGGCAGGGTGGACTTGTTCATCATGCGAATCGTCGATATTATCTACTCATTGCCAGACATGCTGGTCATCATCCTGCTGTCGGTCGTGCTGGGGCAGGTGCTGCATGTGGAAGGCACCATCTTAGAGAAAATCGGCTCGAACATCATCAGCATGTTCATCGTCTTTGGTCTGCTCTATTGGGTGTGCATGGCGTGCCTGATTCGCGGTGAGATTCTGTCCCTCCGCGAGCAGGAGTATGTGCTGTCGGCGCAGGCGACGGGCGCGAAGGCGCGGTGGATTATCCGCAAGCACCTTCTGCCGAACTGCATCAGCGTCGTGATTATTTCGACTGCGCTGCAAATTCCGAACGCGATTTTCACCGAAAGCTTCCTGTCCTTCCTGGGGCTGGGCGTCAACGCGCCGATGCCTTCGCTGGGTTCGCTGGCTTCTGACGCGCTCAACGGCATCTATTCCTACACCTATCGCTTGATTATCCCCGCCGTGGTCATCTGCCTCATCGTGCTGAGCCTGAACCTGTTCGGCGACGGTCTGCGCGACGCATTTGACCCGAAGCTGAATGCGTGATGAAAGGAGCTGGACAAAATGGCATTGCTGGAAGTCAATGACCTGCATACATCCTTCTTCACCGACGCGGGCGAAGTCAAGGCGGTGGATGGCGTTTCGTTCCGCCTTGACCACGGCAAGGTGCTGGGCATCGTGGGCGAAAGCGGTTCGGGCAAGAGCGTCACGGCGTATTCCGTCATGCAGATTCTTGCGCCGACGGGCAAAATCGTCAGCGGCAGCGTGAAATTCGACGGGCAGGAGCTGGTCGGCGCGGACGAGAAGCTGCTGCGCTCCGTGCGCGGCAACCGCATCTCGATTATCTTCCAGGACCCGATGACGTCTCTGAACCCGACTTACACCATCGGCCGGCAGCTGATGGAAGCGATTTTGCTGCACACCGACCGCAACCGCCATCAGGCGCGCGAACGCGCGGTGGAGATGCTGAAGCTGGTCAACGTCAACGAGCCGGAAAAGCGCATGAAGCAGTACCCGTTCGAGCTGTCGGGCGGTATGCGGCAGCGCGTGATGATTGCCATGGCGCTGGCGTGCGAGCCGGACATCCTGATTGCCGACGAGCCGACGACCGCGCTGGACGTGACGATTCAGGCGCAGATTCTTGATTTGATGCGCGACCTGCAGAAGAAGATGGGCATGGCGATTATCATGATTACGCACGACTTGGGCGTTGTCGCCCAGATGTGCGACGAGGTCATCGTCATGTACGCCGGTTCTATCTGCGAACAGGGTACGGCGGATGAAATCTTCTACAACCCGCGCCACGAGTACACGAAGGGCTTGATGCGCTCCATCCCGACGGCGGAGAACAACGGACAGCGCCTGGAGCCGATTACCGGTACGCCGATTGACCTGCTGAACATGCCCAAGGGCTGCCCGTTCGCGCCCCGCTGCGAGGCGGCGATGAAGATTTGCCTGAAAGAGAAGCCGGTTCGGATGCTCATCAATGACGACCATATGGCAACCTGCTGGATGAACGTCAAGAAGGGCGTGGAGGACGGCAGCATCACGGAGGAAGGAGGAGTGCCCTGTGTCTGAAGCGCAGATGCACCAGCCGCTGCTGGAAGTCAAAGGACTGAAAGAATACTTTGACATCAACATGGGCTTCTTCCGCACCAAGCCGCTGAAGGCGGTCGATGATGTGTCCTTCACCATCAACAAGGGCGAAACGCTCGGTCTGGTGGGCGAATCCGGCTGCGGCAAGACGACTGTTGGGCGCACCATCCTCCAATTATACAAGCCGACGGCGGGCGAAATCATTTACGATGGCAAGCCTGTCAAGACGAAAGCGGACTTGCAGAAGTTCCGCACGAAGGCGACGATGGTGTTCCAAGATCCGTACTCCTCGCTGAACCCGCGCATGACCGTGTCGGACATCGTGGGCGAACCGCTGGATGTGCACCACCTGTATTCCTCCAAGAAGGAGCGGGAGGAGCGCATTTTGCAGCTGCTGGGGTATGTCGGGCTGAACAGTGAACACGCCTCGCGTTACGCGCACGAGTTTTCCGGCGGTCAGCGGCAGCGCATCGGCATTGCCCGCGCGCTGGCGGTGAATCCGGAATTCATCGTCTGCGACGAGCCGGTCTCGGCGCTGGACGTGTCAATTCAGGCGCAGGTCATCAACATGTTTGATGATTTGCAGGATCGGCTGGGGCTGACATACCTGTTCATTGCGCATGACCTGCTGGTTGTGCGGCACATTTCGGACAGAATCGCCGTGATGTATCTGGGCAAGATGGTGGAGCTGGCATCGGCGGAGGAAATCTACAATCACCCGCTGCACCCGTACTCCAAGTCGCTTTTGTCCGCCGTTCCACTGCCTGACCCGAAGGCGGCGCGCGCGAACAAGCGCATTGTCCTCTCCGGCGATATCCCAAGTCCCCTGAACGCGCCGTCGGGCTGTCCGTTCCGCACGCGCTGCCCCCACGCCACCGAAGCCTGCGCGCAGTCGATGCCGCCCTTCAACGAAGTCGAGAAGGGTCACTTCGTCGCCTGCCACCGGGTGAAGGAACTGGGGTAAAAGGGGAGACGCCAGAGGCTCTGCCTCTGGACTCCGGCAGGGGCGCTGCCCCTGCACCCTGCAAGGGACTTCGTCCCTTGACCCTTTCGCGCGATTGAGTTGGTGACACTGGCATAGTGTGCCCGCGTGTTTATCCGCGCAAAAAAATTGCTTCAAGGATGCGTCAACACGCATTTTTGATACAGACAGTCTACGAAAAGCAAGGCTGTCACAGAATATTAAGGGAGGTTTTTTCATGAAGAAGCTGACTGCTCTCCTGCTCGCCATCGCAATGATGGTGACCTGCACCCTGTGCGCTGTCGCCGAAGACGGCAAGACGTACATGGCTGTCTGCATCGCGTCCGAGCCTGATACGCTTGACCCGGCGCTGAACTCCGCTGTGGACGGCGCGACGATGGTCGCTCACCTGTTCGCAGGCCTGTCCACTTGGGCGCAGACCGACGACGGCAAGCTGGAAATCCTGCCGGACTGCGCGGTGGAACTGCCTGATCCGGTGGTCAATGACGACGGCACGGTGACGTACACCTACACGCTCGTTGATGGCCTGAAGTGGTCTGACGGCAAGGATCTGACCGCGAAGGACTTCGAGTTCGCGTGGAAGCGCGCTGCTTCCTCCGAGCTGGGCGCGGACTATGGCTACATGTTTGAAGTCGTCAAGGGCTACACTACGGACGGCTCCGACCCCAAGGCGGAAAACCTCGCTGTGACCGCCGTGGACGACAAGACCCTGACCGTTACCCTGAACAACCCCGTTGCCTACTGGAACGAGCTGCTCGCCTTCCCGGCGTACATGCCCGTGCGTGAGGACGTCGTCGCCAACGAAGCGTGGGCGACCGATCCTTCCACCTACATCGGCAATGGCCCGTACACCATGACCGCGTGGGAACACAACAGCAAGATCACCCTGACCAAGAACCCCTACTATCATGCGGTGGACAAGGTCACGATGGACGAGCTGGACTTCTACCTCTCCGACGACGCGAACAACATGCTGGCGAACTTCCAGAAGGGCGACTGGCAGCTGATCGACGACGTTCCCACCTCTGAAATCGCGTCCCTGAAGGAACAGTATCCGACGGAATTTGTTGTTGCCGGCCAGATTGGTACCTACTATGTCTGCTGGAACATCAACGAAGAAATCCTGCCCGCTGACGTGCTCGCGAACATGACCCCCGAAGAAGCGGAAGCGGCGCGCGCAGAAGTCCGTCAGGCGATTGGCCTGCTGTTTGACCGCAACTACATCGTCACCGAAATCGGTCAGGCTGGTCAGCTTCCTGCGTCCAGCTTCGTCCCGATGGGCATGACCGATGCGGACGGCTCTGAGTTCTACAAGAATGCGGGCCATGTGGAAGGCGTCACCGGCTACTACGACGTGACCGACGACGAAGACGTCTACATGGCGAACTTCGACAAGGCGGTTGAAACCCTAAAGAAGTACTACACCTACGACGAGGCGAACGCCGTCTTCACCAACTTCCCGTCCCTGACCTACCTCTACAACACCTCCGAAGCCCACAAGGCGATTGGCGAATACCTCCAGAGCGCGGTTTCTGCGGTCGGCATCACCATGAACCTGAACAACCAGGAATGGAACACCTTCCTGAACACCCGTAAGGCGGGCGATTACTCCATCGCGCGCAACGGCTGGCTGGCGGACTACAACGACCCGATCTGCTTCCTCGACATGTGGGTGACCGGCTCCGGCAACAACGACGTGCAGTTCGGCAAGGGCGCGAATGCGGATCTGAAGATCTACAGCCTCGACCTGACCCCCTACGGCTACGACGTGAAGGTGGAGAACGGCACTTGGGCGGAAACCTATGACGTGCTGATTTCTGCTATCAAGAGCTGCACCGACAGCGCGAACCGTTATGCCATGATGCACATCGCGGAAGATATGCTGATGAATACCGGCTGCATCGTGCCGCTGTACTACTACACCGACATCTTCATGATCGACGACTCCGTGCAGGGCTTCTTCTCCAACCCGCTGGGCTACAAGTACTTCATGCACTGCACCATCGCCAAGTAATTCCATCCAGGTTTGGACAAATCCACGGGCGAATCGGCTTCAAAACCGGTTCGCCTTTTTTTCGCATGTTGGAAAGATACACTTTGCCATCCTTGGCAACCGATATTTCCTGCCTTGGAAAGGTGCATTCGGCGGAAAACATGCGCGAATTGACGGGAAATCTGCGTGAATGCAGGAATTTTCAGCAGGAAAAGGGCATGGAAACGTCCAATTAATCCATTGAATGGCGGTGGCAAACAGCGCTTGCCAATGGTATACTGAAACCAGAAGGGCGATTTCTATCGGAAAAAAGCCCGCGGAAGCTATCAGCAAGGAGGAAGAAGCATGAAGCGAATCGCACGATGGAGCACCATTTTCCTGCTCTTATGCAGCATCATTTGGGCGGGTACAGCATCGGCGGCCATGATTGTGGAAAACAACATGAGTGCGCTGAACACACTGAACACCATCAACAAGAACCAGACACCACAGGGCAAGGACTCGGCGCTGGAGCGGCTGGCGAAAGAAATCGGCGCTGGCATGTGGGACAATACGGACTGGAATGACCCGGCGTTTCAGGAGAACATCGGGCGATTTGGCATCACCGTGTTGAAAAAGGACACGCAGCCGCCGGAGTCCTTCATCGGCGACGCGATTTTTGACCATCTGGGCGACACGGAGTTCAATGCGCCGGAAATGAACGGCAATCTGCTGGTTCTCGGCGGGCTGAACGCCAATCTGCCGTCCGGCAAAATCGACCGGCTGTATGTGCTGTCGGACGAGGACGTTCGCCTGAACATCGGCGCGGCGGCAGATGTTCAGGAGCTGATTCTGGGCGCATCGGGGAATGTGTCGCTGAACGGCGAGGGCAATGTCCGCTCCACCATCGTGGTGGACAAGCCGATGAATCTCGATATCGGGATTGCGACGAACCTCGTGAACCTGACGGATGACCCGCTGCCGACGGGCGATATTGTGCTGAATCCAGGCAAGAACGCGCTTGTGCCGGGGCAGCAGCTGCATATGGGCAGCGAGCTGAAGGTGGAGAAGAAAATCAGCCTGACCGTGCGCTTCCGCCTCGTTGACCAGAGCGCGGAGGACATGCAGCTGGAAACGGCGGATTGGGACGGCGCGCTGCTGACCGAAACGACAGTGCAGTACACGGGCGACAGCTGCCCGATGGGCGCGGTCAACATGCTGAACAGCATCGAGGCGGCGTTTGCGGAGAAGTATCCGGATTTGCAGGAGCAGTATGTGCTGCTTCCGGAAATGCGCAGCGCAGACCCGTGGAGCAAGGTCTACCGCCTGAATGGCGGCGAATCCTGCTTTGCCGTGGCGGAAAATTATGTCTATCTTTCCCGCGAAGGCGATGTTGTGTTCCCGCTGACGGATGACAGCACGCTGGTAGCGGAATTCCCGGTGTACGTCTACCGCTATGGCGAGCAGGACGGGCGCATCACCTACCGTGTTCGCATCAGCGGCGCGCGCCCGGATTACTTCACGCCGAGCCTGACCCTGCGCAGCGGCGCCGTGGCGAGCTTCACTTTCGATAAGGAGCGCGGCGAGTGGGTGACGCAGTTCAAGCGCAGCGACTTCGGCGTGGACGAGCGTGCCCTCATTCACCTGACGGGACTGCGCGGCGAGGAGACGGACACATTCCTGCCCGTAACAGGCCGCGAAGAAAGGCGCATCGTTACGCTGACGTGGACGGCGGACGCGCAGCGCGTGACCATCGACGCGCAGAACGTCCTCTGGGGCAGCGACATGCCGGCGGCGGGCAACGACCTGCTGTGCCGTGCGGGTGAGCAGGTGACGGTGCAAATCGCGCCCGCAGCGGGCTATCGCGGCATCCACGTTTTCCTGAGCGACCCGGCTGTTTCCCTGAGTATCAGCGAGGGGAACGACGCGGTTTCCTTCCTCATGCCCTACGCGCCGCTGACCTTGACGCTGACGGCGGACAAGCTTTATTCCGTCACGATGGACACGGCAGGCGGCGATCCAATCCGCCCCATCCAGTACACGGTGGAATCGGAAGCGTTCCAGCTGCCGACCCCGGTTCGCACGGGCTACATCTTCCTCGGCTGGACGGGCGAGGGCATCACCGAACCGCAGGAAATCATTGAAATCCCGCAAGGAAGCACGGGCGACCGCACTTACACCGCGAACTGGCAGGTGATTGAATACACCATTACGCTGCTGGAAATGGACGGCGCGGGCACGTCGGAAGCGCTTGTCTACACGGTGGAGCAACCCGTAACGCTGCCGACCCCAACCCGTGAGGGCTATGCCTTCCTCGGCTGGACAGTCAACAGCGACATGGCGCCGCAGCTAACGGTTGTTCTGCCGCAAGGTTCGATAGGCAACAAGACCTATACCGCGAACTGGGAACTGACAGGATACACCGTCACCATGAATTTGAACGGCGGAAGCGGCGAAACAACACTGCTTTACACCGTGGAAGATGAAGAGTTTGCCCTGCCGACCCCGACCCGCAACGGCTACGAGTTTGTCGGCTGGACGGGCGAGGGCATCATAATGCCGCAGTTGAATGTGACCATCCCGACGGGTTCGACGGGAGACAAGGCGTATACCGCAAACTGGCAGGTGATTGAATACACCATCACACTGGACACGAACGGCGGTCCAAACGTGTCTCCGATAAAATACACCGTGGAGGATTCCTTCACCCTGCCTTACCCTCTCCGTCCGGGCTACGAATTTGCCGGCTGGACCCTCGATGGCAGCGGTATGCTCCCTGCCACGACGCTCATTATTTACTATGGCACAACCGGCGACCTCCATTACAAGGCGGAGTGGCGTTTGGCGGAGTACACCATCAACATGGATTTGAACGGCGGCAGCGGTAAAGAAAAGGTGGTTTACACCATAACGGATGAGGATTTCGAGCTGCCGACCCCGACCCGCAACGGCTACGAGTTTGTCGGCTGGACGGGCGAGCGCATCACGACGCCGCAGACAAGCGTCAAAATTCCGAAGGGTTCGACGGGAAACAAGGCGTATACCGCAAACTGGAAGGTGATCAGATACACCATCACACTGGTCACGAACGGCGGCGCAGTCATAGCTTCGATACGCTACACCGTGGAGGATTCCGTCACCCTGCCCATCCCTCCCGAGCGTCCGGGCTACGAATTTGCCGGCTGGGTCCTCGATGGCAGCGGTCAGTTCCCTTCAACGCCGATGATTATCCCCGAAGGCTCAACCGGCGACCGCATTTACGAGGCGGAGTGGCGTGTGGCGACGTACACCATTACCTACGTGAGCCACGGCAAAGCATATAATTGGGTTCAATACACCATCAACAACCAAGTTTATTTCGGGACACCGGAAGAAGACCCGTCCTACTACCTCCCGGGCTATACCTTTGTAGGCTGGAAAATCGACGGCGTAGAAGGAACGCCGCGCTCCTACATGCTGCCCAAGGGCTCGTATGGCAATCGAACGGCGACCATGATTTGGGAGCCAATTCCGTAAACGGAAGCAAGAAGGACAAGGAGGGGATGCGCATTGGACTACCTCAGCGTAAAGGAAATAGCGGAGCTGTGGGGCGTTTCCATCCGTATGGTCAATTACTACCTGAATACCGGGCGGATTCAGGGGGCAATCCGGAAATCGGGCGGGTGGCTGATTCCGGCGAATACGCCGCATCCGGCGGATTTGCGCAAGAGCGGGCAGCGCGGGCAGGAGAAAATCCCCCCGCGGATGGCAAAGTGCTATATGCCGCTGATTTCCCGCCCGTGCGACAACGGCTTCCAGAATCTCCTGCTGACCATGAACGACGAGGAGGAACGCGACATCGCCCGCGCCCTGCACCACTATTTCCGCGATGAGCACGAGGAAGCCCGCGAAATCAGCGAGAAATACCTGACGAGCAAGTGCCCCGAAATCCGCCTGTCCGCGCTGATTACCAACACGATGGCGATGCTGCAGACGGGGGACGCCGCCAAGTGCCGCCGGAATCTCGAAATGATTCAGCGGGACGGGCAGCGCGCAAACGACGATTCGTGGCGGCTGTACAGCAGCATTACCGACGCGCTCATCAGCGTGTTCTTCCACTCCGAGAAGCTCGACTTGACCCCTATCCGCCCCGCTATCGGTATTCTTCCGCCCGGAATGCAGTATTTCGCCATGTACGCCATCGCCCACGCGCTCTACATCCGGCGCGAATACGAACACGCGATGGGCATTGCCGAATCCGCCCTGCTGATGGCGGGCACGCGCTACCCCATTGACAGCATCTACCTCAACATCGTCCTGTGCATGATCTGCATGAGCCTGAAGCAGGATGAACGCGCGGAGCAGAAGTTCGATGCCGCGTGGAGCATCGCCAGCCGCGAGGGGTACATCCACCCGTTTGTGGAGCATCACGGCATTTTGCAGGGGCAGGTGGAGCGTGCGCTGCGCAAGCAGGAGCCGGAAACGTACAACAAGATTGTGCAGTCGGTCTACCGCTTCAGCCGCGGGTGGATGAAAATTCACAACCCCGTGTCGACGCTGCAGGTGACCGACGCGCTCACACCCTACGAGTTTTCGATTGCCATGCTTGCCGCGAAGGGTCGCAGCAACAAGGAAATCGCCGCGCTGATGGGCATTTCCGTCAACACGGTGAAGTCGTACATGGAGAGCATTTTTGAGAAGCTGCAGATCTCCAGCCGGAACGAGATTGACGCGTATGTGAACCGTATTCACTCGTCGCGGCTGTGTTTATCTATGCGCTTCCTTATTTTGATACATCCGCGCGTCCGCCCGCGCCAAGGACTCCGCCAAATCATCCGTCGATGGATTAAAATGCGAAGTACCCACCGATACTGTCGGCAAAACCGGATTCTCTGCCCGCGCCGCATCCATCAGGTGCTGGAAAATCTCCGTCATGGTGTTGTATTGCGCGTTCCGCCGCGTCAGTATCACGCAGAACTCGTCGCCGCCGATGCGGAAGCACGTCCCGTAATTCCCATACGCGCGGCGGATGCAGCCGGCAATCGCCCGCAGGCAGGCGTCGCCCATCAAGTGCCCATGGCAGTCGTTGACGTCCTTGAAGCGGTCAACGTCAAACATCAGGATGGCGGCAGGCACACGCAGGCGCGCCAGATAATGCTCGTAGCCCAAGCGGTTGACCAGCTGCGTCAGCCCGTCGGTTTGCAGTACCATGTCGCTGGAGAATTTCGACATCATCAGCGCACCACAGGTGATGGTAATCCAGTCGATTCTGACCATCGGCAGGCACAACTGCACCATCAGCCCTAACAGCACGAACAGCGTCGCGAGCATCAGCTGTGTGCCGCCGGTATACTGGTAGGCGCGGCAGGCGAACCAAATCTGCACGAGGAAGAACAACATGCTGCCCATGTAGGCGAACGTGTAGAGCGGGTAGAGTGATCCGTGGTGATAGAAATTCTGCCCATCGACATAGAACATCAGCCCCGTGAACGCCGAGAGCAGCACCAGCAGCGCGTGGAAGCCCGCAAGGCACAGCAGCCTGTGTACCACTTTCCGCGGGCAGGGATGGATGACGCAGCCCGCGAACAGCCCGATTAGCGGCGCAAGCGAAAGTTCGATGGTCTTGACGGCGATATGCAGCGGAATCAGCGCGGGCGGCGTGCCATCCATCTGCACGCCCGACCACTCACACAGCGCGCAAATGGTAATGGTGGCGTACAGACCGCCGCAGAGCAGGTTTCGGATCTTGGATTGGCTGATGTCGCCACGCAGGGAGAAGAGCATAATCGCCATGGCGAAGACGCTGAGAGCAATATTTGCCGTGTATAATTCATTCATGCTGATTGTGGAGGCGGTTGACAAGCAATCGCGGCAGATAAGTTTGAAAAGGGCAAATTCCCCCTCCTTATAATAATGATACCACGAAAAAAAGAGGATGAAAAGTTGGTTACATGGGGAAAATTGCAAATGTGGCAGATTTCGACAAATACGGGGAAATGGTTACATGGCAGTCTCACATTCCCCCCACAAGAAAAGGGACTGACCGAAGCCAGTCCCTTTGATAATTATTCGTATTCGCAAACGCTTGCCCAGCGGATGAGCAGGTCGCGCTCTTCGGGCTTGCCCTTGAGGGACTGGCTCGCGGCGACGATCGGAATCCACTGTTGGACGTACTGCTTGGCGGTGTCGCTCTTCTTGCAGAAGAGGGAGAGGTACTTCTCCGCCAGCGCTTCCTTGCCTTCGAGGACGAAGAGCAGGTAGGTGCGGGCAACATCAGCGGACGCGTTGCCCTGCGTGGCATGCGACCAGTCGAGGATGTACCACTGTCCGTCGGGCTTCAAGATAATGTTGGACGGGTTGAAGTCGCCGTGGCAGACCTTCTTGTGGACGTGCATACTCGCCAAGCGGGTGTGCAGCTCGTAGCGGGTGGTCGCGTCGAGGTCGGTGGCGGAAATCTTGCGCTGCATCTTTTCCGTCAGGCTGTTGAGCATCGGGCAGGTGCAGGCGTGAACCTTCATCTGAATGTCCACAAACAGGTTCAGGTACTCGTCTTCCTTTTCCGGATGCGCCGCCATCAGCGCCGCCAGCGTGTCGCCTTCGACGAACTCCGTCGTAATCGCCCACTGACCGTTCACCGTGTCAACAGCCAGCAGCTTGGGAATCGGCAGGCCCGTCTCTTCCACGCGCGCCGTGTTCAGCGCTTCGTTCAGAATGTCCGCCTTGCTGTACCCTTCGGCAAACACTTTGATGGCCTTGGCGCCGTCGCGGTAAATCTTCTTATTCTCCCGCTCGGCAATCACATGCGTCAAATCCATAGGGAAACCTCCTTCTATATGGTTCATGTTTATTGGGGGGAGAGGTGCAAGGGCGCTGCCCTTGACCTGCCAAAGGGTCTGTGACCCTCTGGACTCCCTTTTCGCGATTGAGTTGAGCATGTTATCATGCTTTGCCCGCGCGCTGATTGGGGCGCCCCGCAAAGTCCGATATTTGTCCTAAATATCTATTCGCCGCCCAAATACGACATTCCTGCAAGCGGACAAAATTTTTTGTGCTCAAAAATGCCCGGCCCAGCAGAAGCATTCCTGCCAAGCCGGGGAGAATGGCGCATTACTCGCCGTAGTATGCCTTGAGGTACATTTCCTTGATTTCACTGATGAGCGGGTAGCGCGGGTTCGCGCCGGTGCACTGGTCGTCGAACGCCTGCTCGGACATTTCGTCCAGCGTCGCGAGGAACTTCTCCTCGTCCACACCGTAGTCGCGGATCGTATTCTTGATGCCGACGCGCTCCTTCAGGGCATGGATGTTGCGAATCAGGTTCTCCACCGTCTCGTCGTCATTCGCGCCCTTGAAGCCGAGGAACTCGCCGAATTCAGCGTAGCGGCGCTTCGTGTGCGGATAGGCGTACTGCGGGAAGGTGCCCATCTTCGTGGGAACTTCGGCGCTGTTGTAGCGGATGACCAGCTCAATCAGCAGCGCGTTGGCGATGCCGTGCGGCAGGTGATGGAACGCGCCCAGCTTGTGCGCCATGGAGTGGCAGACGCCGAGGAACGCGTTCGCGAACGCCATGCCAGCCATCGTGGCTGCGTTGCCCATCTTTTCGCGGGCAACCGGTTCGTTCTGACCGTTGTCGTAGCACGCGGGCAGATACTCGAAAATCAGCTGAGCCGCCTGCTTTGCCAGACCGTCGGTGAAGTCCGTCGCCATCATGGAGGCGTAGGCTTCCAGCGCGTGGGTCAGCGCATCGATACCGGAGGCGGAGGTCAAGCCCTTCGGCGCGGACATCATCATGTCAGCGTCCACAATCGCCATCTTCGGCAGCAGCTCGTAGTCCGCCAGCGGGTACTTCACGCCGGTGTCCTGATCGGTAATGACGGCGAACGGGGTGACCTCGGAGCCCGTACCAGCGGAGGTCGGGATGGCGATGAAGTACGCCTTTTCACCCATCTTCGGGAAGGTGTACACGCGCTTGCGGATATCCATGAAGCGCATTGCCATGTCGAGGAAGTCCACTTCCGGATGCTCGTACATGACCCACATAATCTTGCCGGCGTCCATCGCGGAACCGCCGCCGATGGCGATAATGCAGTCCGGCTGGAAGGAGGTCATGGCCTTTGCACCTTCCTTTGCGCAGGCGAGGGACGGGTCGGGCGCAACATCGTAGAACGTGGTGTGGACGATGCCCAGCTCATCCAGCTTGTCGGTAATCGCCTTGGTGAAGCCGGATTTGAACAGGAACGCGTCGGTGACGATGAAGCAGCGCTTCTTGCCCATAACTGCCTTGAGTTCATTCAGGGCGACGGGCAGGCAGCCCTTCTTGAGGTAGACCTTTTCAGGCGCACGGAACCACAGCATATTCTCCCTCCGGATGGCAACAGTCTTGACGTTCAGCAGGTGCTTGACGCCGACGTTCTCAGAGACGGAGTTGCCGCCCCACGAGCCGCAGCCAAGCGTCAGCGACGGACGCAGCATGAAGTTGTACAGGTCGCCGATGCCGCCCTGAGAGGAAGGCGTGTTGACGAGAATACGGCAGGTCTTCATGCGCGCGGCGAAGCGGTCAATCAAATCCTTGCGGGTGACGGCGTTCAGGTAGATAGAAGAGGTGTGGCCGTAGCCGCCGTCAGCAATCAGGTGTTCCGCCTTGTCGAACGCATCGTCGATGTCCTTGGCGCGGTACATCGCCAGCACGGGAGAGAGCTTCTCATGCGCGAACTCTTCAGAAATATCCACGGATTCGACTTCACCAATCAGCACCTTGGCGGTTTCCGGCACGTCCACGCCCGCGAGCTTGGCAATGGTGTGCGCCTTCTGACCGACAATCTTGGCATTCAGCGCGCCGTTGATGATGATGGTCTTGCGCACCTTGTCCAGCTCTTCGCCTTCGAGGAAGTACGCGCCGCGCTTGGCGAACTCCGCCTTCACTGCGTCGTAGATGCTGTCCAGCACGATGGTGGACTGCTCGGACGCGCAGATCATGCCGTTGTCGAACGTCTTGGAGTGCAGGATGGAGTTGACGGCCACCTTCACGTCAGCGGATTCGTCGATAATCGCGGGCGTGTTGCCAGCGCCGACGCCCAGGGCAGGCTTGCCGGAAGAGTACGCCGCCTTGACCATGCCGGGACCGCCGGTGGCGAGGATGATGTCGGCTTCCTTCATCGCCATGTTGGTCAGCTCCAGCGAGGGAACATCGACCCACGAGATGATGTCTTCGGGCGCGCCGGCTGCCACAGCCGCTTCCAGCACAACCTTCGCGGCGGCGATGGTGGACTTCTTCGCGCGCGGATGGGGAGAGATGATGATGCCGTTGCGGGTCTTGAGACAAATCAGCGTCTTGAAAATGGCGGTAGATGTGGGGTTGGTGGTCGGGATGACCGCCGCGACAACGCCGATAGGTTCTGCAACCTTCATCATGCCGAATGCTTCGTCGCGCTCCAGCACGCCGACGGTCTGCGTGTCCTTGTAGGCGTTGTAGATGTATTCAGCGGCGTAGTGGTTCTTGATGACCTTATCTTCCACCACGCCCATGCCGGTTTCTTCCACCGCCATCTTCGCCAGCGGGATGCGCATGTTGTTCGCGGCGAGGGCAGCTGCCTTGAAAATCTTGTCCACCTGCTCCTGCGTGTAGGTCGCATAGACCTTCTGTGCCGCGCGGACGCGGGCGAGGGCCGCCTCGAAGCTCTCCACGTTATCGACGATCGGATATTCTTTCGCCATGATACTCTCTCCTTATGCTTCATCCGTCCTGCGGGGATGCGCCCGCGAACGGGGAATGTCGGTGTTTGTCGGGGTGACGAGAACAGTGTAGCAGATTGTTAAGCTCTTGTCAAGTGGCCGACACGATTTTAACGATATTTTTTTCACAAATTCACACGTTTTCGGAACGGGATGAATGGAATGGCGGATAGATGGACGAAGAGGACAAATGCAAAAGGCGCTGTACAGTAAAAAAACAGCGGATGAATGTCGAATTTGCTGTTCTTGCTTGAAAATGTGCGGAAGATGCGGTATAATGGGGTGGAAAAGCAAAGGAAGGGGAGGGGACGCGCGTGAACAATGAGGAGAAAGAGAAGGATGGGGCGACTTGTTGTCTGACGCTGCCCCTCAAATTGGAAAAATGGCAGTCCGACCATCTTGAAAAGCGTTTCGAGATT
>ENA-OVGQ01002544-OVGQ01002544.1-human-gut-metagenome-genome-assembly--contig:-NODE-2544-length-16292-cov-3.510008_pt1 | contig 16292 bp, 13 predicted proteins | sample MGYA00237774_ERZ505427 | MGnify/ENA primary metagenome ERZ505427 (study PRJEB26158, sample SAMN06016404) | human gut metagenome | biome: human gut; feature: ankylosing spondylitis patient; material... | reverse complement strand
GGAAAAGTTATATTATAGGGGATATAAGTGGTTAAAAGTGGGGACAAATTGCATATAGGTGGTAGAAAGTGGGTGATTATTATGTTTATGGGTCAGTATGAGCATACTATTGACACCAAGGGCAGAATAATCATTCCTGCCAAATATCGAAACGAATTGGGCGATACATTCGTTATAACGAAAGGATTAGATGGCTGCCTTTTTATCTATCCGTCGCAGGAGTGGATAGATTTTGCAGACAAGCTGATGGGTCTTTCGTCAAGCCAGAATACAAGAAGATTACAGCGTCAGTTTTTATCAAAGGCTATGGAAGTTACAACTGATAAACAGGGAAGGATACTTATTCCCGGATTGTTAAGGGAGAGTGCAGGCTTGGAAAAAGATGTTGTTTTTCTTGGTATGATGAACCGTATAGAAGTATGGGACAAGGAGAGACTTAAAGCTGAGGAGGAAATAGAGGAGACAGCGGGTCTTGATGAGGCTATGGACGAGCTTGGTATTTCGTTATAAGTAAGAATATTAGTGCAGAAGTGAGGGTTATTATGGAATTTGTTCATAAGTCGGTTCTACTTGATGAAGTTATAGAGGGGCTTGACATTAAGGAAAATGGCACATATGTTGATGGAACACTCGGAGGTGCCGGGCACGCCGGTCATGTGTGTGAACGACTTGGCACGGATGGCAGATTTATTGGTATAGACCAGGATGAAGATGCTATCAAAGTCAGTACGGAGAGATTGAAAAAATATGGTGATAAGGTAACTATAGTCAGGAGCAACTATTCGGATATGCCGGATGTTGTTCATGAACTTGGTATTTCAGGTGTTGACGGCATAACACTCGACCTCGGAGTATCATCATTTCAGTTAGATACGGCAGAGAGAGGTTTTTCTTACAGAATGGATGCACCTCTTGATATGCGTATGGATACAAGACAGCCGTTATCAGCGGAAACGGTTGTAAATGAGTACACGGAAAGCGAACTTTTCCATATTATAAAAAATTATGGCGAAGATAAATTTGCAAAGAATATTGCAAAACATATTGTGATGGAGAGACAGGAAAGTCCTATCCTTACAACTAAAAGATTGGCTGAAATAGTCGACCATGCGATACCGATGAAGATGAAAAAGCAGGGAGGACATCCGGCAAAAAGGACATTTCAGGCAATAAGGATAGAAGTAAATCATGAATTGGATGTTTTGGAGAAAAATCTTAATGACATGATAGACTTACTAAATCCGGGAGGAAGATTTTGTATAATCACATTTCATTCTCTTGAGGACAGAATTGTGAAGAATGCATTTAGAACGGCACAAAACCCTTGTGTTTGTCCGTCTGATTTTCCAGTTTGCGTATGTGGGAGAAAACCAAAAGGGAGAGTTATAACGAGAAAACCTATACTTCCAAGTGGAGAGGAAATGGAAGTTAATCCGCGTTCAAAAAGCGCAAAACTGAGAATATTTGAGCACAATTAGTGGCAGAACAAGGAGGAGTCAAATGTCAGAATATACCAGAAACGGTTATACATATGAAAATAATAAGAGAAGGCACATTCCTAATTACAGGAAAAACACATATGTTGAGGGAAATACAGTCAGACAGCTTGAAGCTGTACCAAAAAGAAGAGAAGAAGAGAGAATAGAGCGTGAGAAACGCAGAAGAAGACAACTTGATCCGGGCAATATTGCAATACCTGGTGTTTCAGTGTTTAATATAGTTTTTATGATGTGTGTTGCAATTATCCTTATAGGAGTTACTGCATCATTTATAAGTGCACAGAACAGAAGTGTTGCACTGAAAAAAGAGGTGGTCGCACTTCAGTCAGAAATTCAGGAGCAGAAGATTTCAAATGATGAGAAGTATGAGGAAATATTAAATGGAGTAGATTTGTCGCAGATATATAAAAAAGCGACAAGAAAACTTGGCATGGTAAGAGCAGAGAATAATCAGGTGTTTAAATATAAAAACAAAAAGAGCGACATGGTTAAGCAGTACGCTAAAGTGCCTGAAACAACGAATAAATAGAATATTATCATTGCCGGATGCACAATAAATGTGAGCGGCAGATGATTGTCAGATTGGTAGAGGTTTGTTGCAATGGACAAAACGATGTTAAAAAAAATAAGACGAAGAAATATAAACAGATTAAGGCGGGAATCAAGAGTAAAGCTGGTTATAGCCATACTGCTTATATTTGCACTTATTATGGGTGCAGGTGTCAGAGTAATCTATTTAAATGTAAACAAAGGAACAGAGTATAAAAAAGAAGTTTTGTCTCAGCAAAGTTATGTAAATAAGGTGATTCATTATAAAAGAGGGGATATTGTCGACAGAAATGGCAATGCCCTTGCTAAGAGTACCAAAGTATATGATCTTATATTAGAGCCTAAGCAGGTTATAGAGGCAGATGAAAACAGACAGGCAGCGGATAAGGACGCTGATGCATCGAAAAAAGCAACAGCAGCCGCTTTAAAAAAAGTGTTTGGTATCAGTGAAAAAACATTTTATTCAATTTTGTCAAAAAAACCTAATTCTATGTATTATCCGATGAAGAAATATACATCAATTCAAAGAAAAATTGTTGAAGAATTTAATAAACTCGCAGATGAGGACAGCGATATAACAGGTGTGTGGTTTGAAGAAAAATATATAAGAACTTATCCATATTCTGAGGTAGCAAGTACGGTGCTTGGTTTTTGCTCTTCTGACGGTAACGGACTTGGAGGTATTGAAAGCTGGTATAATTCAAGTCTTAATGGTGTGAATGGCAAAAGCTTTGGTTATTATGATTCAAATCTTAATCTTATAGAAAAAGTAAAGGAAGCAAAAAACGGAAATAAGATAGTATCGACTATAGATATAAATGTGCAGGGTGTACTGGAAAAGAAAATGAAAAAATTTCAGAAAGATACCGGCTCAAAAAATATGGGTGTTATCCTTATGAATCCCCAAAATGGGGAGATATATGCGATGGCAGATTATCCAAGTTATAATCTCAATGATCCTAGAAATCTTTCGGTGAAATTTTCAAAGTCTAAGATAGCAAAAATGTCATCAAAGAAAAAGGGTGAGGAATTACAGAAATTATGGCGAAATTTCTGTATCTCCGATGCGTACGAACCGGGTTCGACTTTTAAACCGGTTACGGTTGCGGCAAGTCTTGACGAGGGCGTGACATATGACGGAAAACATTATCGTTGTGACGGAGGTCAGAAGATAGGACCTACATATATAAAATGTGTGGCATATTCTAACGGAGGCCATGGAGATATAGATCCGTGTAAGGCTTTGATGAAATCTTGTAATGATGTGATGATGCATATGGCGGCGGATCTTGGTGCAACCAGGTTTGCAAAATATGTCAGAAGTTTTGGCTTTGGTTCAAAGACTGGTATAGACCTGCCGGGCGAAGCTGAGGGCGGTATATTCAGCAAAGAAAAACTGCATCAGGTCGAGCTTGCAACTTCGAGTTTTGGACAGGGTCAGACTGTTACGATGATTCAGCTTGCATCAGCATTTAGTGCAGTTATAAACGGCGGAAATTATTATCAGCCTCATGTTGTTAAGGAGATAAATTCAGAGAGTGGAGCAGTTGTTTCATCCAATGATAACACACTTGTAAAGAGAGTTGTCTCGGAAGATGCGAGCAAACTTATAAGAAAATATCTTGAAAAGACTGTTGAGGATGACGAGGGTACGGCAAGCCCTGCAAGAGTAAAAGGGTATGTTATAGGCGGAAAAACGGGTACGGCTGAGAAATGGCCGAGAAATGAAGGAAAATATCTTGTTTCATTTGCAGGCTTTACACCGACGGATAAGCCGGAACTTATGATATATGTTGTTATTGATGAACCTCATGTTTCAGACCAGGCACATAGTACATATGCTACTGAGTTTGCGAGTGAAGTTCTTAAAGATGTTCTTCCGATGTTGGGTATATATAAACAGACAGGCAAATCCGACAGTGCGAAAAAAATCACACTGCCGTCAACAAAAAAAGGAAATCAGCTTCTTGAAGTTCCAAAGGGAGGATTTTCTTCAAGCACTTATAAAGTTGCAAAAAGTAAAAAAAATAACGGATAATTCGTTTTTTGGTGCATAAAAATCTATACCTGTAATACAATACTTAATAGCCATATTCAAAAAGAGGACTGACTATGAAGTATTGCAAGACACCACAAAAGCAACGCCTGTTATTTGTATTTGCTGTAATATGTTTCTGCTCATTTTTGCTTATTGGCAGACTTGTTTATCTTATGATATACCGTGCTGATTATTATGGAAAAAAGGCAAAAGCAGTTCAGCAGAGGGAGAGAAGTATCAAGGGAAGCAGGGGCAGGATATTGGACAGGAACGGGATTGTTCTTGCCGGAAATAAATCTGTTTCGACTATCTCAGTGATACATAATCAGATTAAACAGCCGGAGAAGGTGATAAAAAAACTATCAGAAATTCTTGATATTGATGAAAGTGAGATAAGAAAAAAGGTTGAAAAGGTTTCTTCAAGAGAAAAGATAAAGTCAAATGTTGACAAGGAAATATCCGACAGGGTAAGAAATCTTGAACTTGATGGTGTTATGGAGGATTATAAAAGAACATATCCCTTTAACAATATTGCATCTAAAGTTATAGGTTTTACGGGTGCAGATAATCAGGGGATTGTCGGGCTTGAAGTAAAGTATGACGATTATTTGAAAGGAGAAGCCGGGTATATACTTACGACTACAAATGCACGCGGCATTGAAATCGACAAGAGGGCAGAAGAGAGGATAGAGCCAAAGGCGGGCAAAGATCTTTACACAAGTATAGATATAAATATACAGAAGTTTGCCATGCAGGCAGCACTCAATGTAATGGAAGCCAAAGATGCAAAAAATGTAAAGATACTTGTTATGAATCCGAATAACGGTGAGATTTATTCCATGGTAAATGTGCCTGAATTTAATCTTAATGAACCGTATAAACTCAGTGGAAAGAATAAGACCAAAAATATAAAAGAGCTGAATAAGAAATTGAATGAGATGTGGAGAAACGGCTGTATATGCGATACATATGAGCCGGGTTCCGTGTTTAAGGTTTTTACGGCTACAGCCGCATATGAGCAGGGAGTTGTCAAGCTTACGGATACTTTTAATTGTCCCGGTTATAAATTAGTGGCAGACAGGAGAATAAGGTGTCATAAAACAACGGGGCATGGAACAGAAACTTTTGTGCAGGGAGTCCAGAATTCCTGCAATCCGGTTTTTATGGAAATCGGACAAAGGCTTGGTGTTTCTAATATGTTTAAGTATCTAAAAAAGTTTTGCATACTCGACAAGACCGGAATAGATGTTCCGGGGGAAGCGGGTACGATAATGCATAAACAAAAAAATGTCGGTGAGGTTGAGCTTGCGACCATGTCTTTTGGACAGTCGTTTCAGTTGTCTCCGATAAGAATACTTACCACGATAAGTGCCGTTATAAACGGGGGTACGATGATAACTCCACATTTTGGAGTGAGCATATCGGACACCGAAACTCAGAGAAAAACAAATATCAGATATACTTCAAAAAAGAATGTCATATCAAAAGAAACATCAGATGTTATGAAGAACGTACTGGAGACCGTTGTGTCAGAGGGCGGTGGAAAGAAAGCGGCAATAGAGGGGTATAAAGTTGGTGCAAAGACAGGAACTTCGGAAAAACTTCCAAGAAGAAGCGGAAAATATATTGCATCATGCATGGGATTTGCTCCAGCACAAAATCCGAAAGTCATAGCTTTGGTGCTGATAGATGAACCATCCGGGATTTATTATGGGGGAACTATTGCGGCACCTGTTATTTCAAAGCTGCTTGATGATATACTGCCTTATGTTGATGGAAAAGAGGATTACGGTTACAGTGGAAATTAGAGCGTGCTAAAGAATGTCTGCAGCTTACAATTTAGGGGTGACCGGAAACCTAAATAATCACGCCATGTGCAAATAGGCGTAAGAATGGAGAATTATATGACATATGTATCTGTGTTTTTTTCGATATTTGCAGCTTTTTTGGTAAGTACACTGCTTTGTCCGGTTATGATTTATGTTCTTAAGTTTTTTAATGTGAATCAGCAGATAAGAGCCGATGGCCCCAGAGGGCATCTTAAGAAAGCAGGAGTACCTACAATGGGTGGGCTTGTAATACTGATAAGTGCGGTTATAATAAATATTTTTGAAATAAGTATGAACCGTCAGATGAGTCTGCTTTTATTTGCTTTTTTAGGATTTGGTGCGATAGGCTTTTTAGATGACTATATAAAAGTTGTTTTGAAAAGGTCTCTCGGTCTTACGGTTATTCAGAAACTTGTTTTGCAAGGTGTTGTGGCATTATTGTTCTGTTATTATTATATGGTAAGGATTTCGGATGAATGTGAGATGCTTGTGCCATTTACCGGAGGAATAAGAGATGGCATTTATCTTACGATGCCTAAATGGTTGTTTTTTATTTTCATTTATATCATAATGATAGGGACGGTCAATGGTGTAAATCTGACCGATGGGCTTGACGGACTTGCGTCAAGTGTGACATTACTTATAGTGGTGTTTTTTTCTATTGCAGCATTAAAAAGCGGCAGCAGTCTTGTTTTGTCAGGCGGTTGTGTTGCGGGAGCATTGATGGGATTTTTGCTGTTCAATGTTTATCCGGCACTCGTTTTTATGGGAGATACCGGTTCGCTGGCACTTGGAGGTTTTGTTGCCGCTATGGCTGTGGAGTTGAAAATGCCTTTATATATAGCAATAGTAGGGATAATTTATCTGGCAGAGGTTTTGTCAGTAATATTGCAGGTTGTCTATTTTAAACTAAGCGGTGGAAAAAGACTGTTTAGAATGGCACCTCTGCATCACCATTTTGAACAATGCGGCTGGCGGGAGACAACGGTTGTGGCATTGTTTTCAATAGTTACGACAGTTATGTGTATAGCTGCCATATTGGATTAAAACTGATAAGAGAATGAAGAAAAGAGGATAGTTATGAAATTTACAAATAAGAGAGCTTTAGTTGTAGGTACAGGAAAAAGCGGAGTCGCCGCTGTAAATTTATTAAATCATGTGGGTGCACAGGTAACCCTGCTTGAGGGAAATGCTTCGCTTTCGTCAGAAGAAATAATGAAAAGATTTCCAAAAGAAGCGGAATTTGACCTCATAATAGGAGAACTGCCGGAACAGAAAATAAACAGTATTGATTTTGTAATACTTAGTCCTGGAGTTCCGACTGACCTCCCGTTTGTGGTAAAACTTCAGGAAAACAATATACCGGTTTGGGGAGAGATAGAACTCGCATATCTTTGCGGAAAAGGAAAACTGTTTGCGATAACCGGCACAAATGGTAAGACAACAACGACGGCACTTACGGGTGAGATTATGAAAACATATTTTAAGAGTGTGTTTGTTGTCGGAAATATAGGACTTCCATATACGGAATATGCCGCAGAGATGAAAGACGAGTCAGTGACAGTTGCAGAGGTCAGCAGTTTCCAGCTTGAAACTATAAATAAGTTTCATCCTCAGATAAGTGCGATACTTAACATCACACCTGATCATTTAAACAGACATCATACTATGGAATGTTATGTCGAAACAAAAGCAAGGATTGCCAAAAATCAAAATAAAGATGAGATATGTGTTTTAAATTATGAGGATGAATACCTTAAAAAGATAGCAAAAGATATACCTGCAAAGGTATTTTGGTTTAGCAGTGAGCATATACTTGAACATGGCATATGGCTTGATGGTGAAAAGATTATGTATAATGATGGTTCAGAGACGATAGAAATCTGTACCATCCATGATATGAAACTTTTAGGAAAACATAATTATGAGAATGTTATGGCTGCCGTTGCAATAGCAATGCACGCAGGCGTGCCGCTTGACTGCATAAGAAAAGCCGTAAAAGAGTTTAATGCCGTAGAGCACAGAATAGAGTATGTAAAAGAAGTAAACGGTGTTAAATATTATAATGATTCAAAGGGAACAAATCCTGATGCGGCGATAAAAGCAGTTGAAGCTATGGTAAGACCTACCGTTGTCATAGGTGGAGGCTATGATAAGGATTCATCATATGATGAATGGATAGCTTCGTTTGGAGATAAAGTAAAAGCACTTGTGCTTCTCGGACAGACAAGGGATAAGATAGCTGCTGCTGCTAAAAAAGCAGGTTTTGAGAATGTCATAATGACAGATTCATTAGAAGAAGCCGTGAAAGTAAGCAGTAAACAGGCGGTATCAGGGGATGCGGTATTATTATCACCTGCCTGTGCAAGCTGGGGAATGTTTAAAAACTTTGAGGAGCGAGGTAAGTTATTTAAGGATTATGTCAACAGCCTGGAGTAAAGAAAAGACAACCGGACCGAGAAAAGAAAAAATTTACTCTAAATATGACTATGTACTCATTGCACTGACTATAGGAATAGCAGTCTTTGGTATAGTTATGATAAGAAGTGCCGGAGTTTACAATGCCATGCTGCTCGGCTCAGAGCTTAGATTTGTGAAGTCACAGGCAGCAGGGCTTTTGGCAGGCTGTGCAATGATGCTTTTTGTTGCAGGTTTTGATTACCATATTTTTATTAGAAAGATTTTTTCTAAAAACAAGAAAATAAGAGTAGTGCATATTTTATATGTTATTGCACTTGTTATGCAGATTGCCGTGCTTTTTATCGGTGTTGATTATAATGGTGCGAGAAGATGGCTGAAATTTGGTCCAGTCCAGTTTCAGCCATCGGAGATAACAAAGATAGTTGTCATAATATTTATATCGTATGTGGCATACATAAACAGAAGTATCTTTGACACCTTCTCAGGTTTTTTGAAAGTAATGGCATTTACAACTCCGCTTATAGCAGTGATTGCTAAAGAAAACTTAAGTTCTGCTATAGTAGTGGCAGGGATAAGTGTTGGAATGTGTTTTATAGCAAGCAATAAAAACGGATATTTTGTTGTATGTATAGTAGTTATGATGATGGCGGCAGCTCTTTATATAATTTTCGGTGATCCTTTCCGTATGGAGAGGATACAGATATGGCTTCATGTAGAGACAAATGAAAATGCACATCAGATAAAGCAGGGATTATATGCCATTGCTACAGGCGGATTGTTTGGCAACGGCATAGGAAACAGCGTGCAGAAACTCGGATATATACCGGAGGCGTACAATGATATGATATTTTCGGTAATCTGCGAGGAACTTGGTGTTGTAGGTGCGGCGGGTGTCATTATCGCATTTATAATACTATTCTTTAAAGTTATTCAGATAGGTTATAAGGCTAAGGATATATTTGGCACGATGCTGTGTGCCGGGGTAATGCTGCAGTTGTCGATACAGGTAGTTATAAATGTTGCCGTTGTGACAAACTCGATACCGTCAACGGGAATACCGCTTCCGTTTATAAGTTACGGTGGAACATCTGCGATGATAATGATGGCGGAGATGGGAATCGTACTCGGTGTTTCAAAAAGAGAAAAGAGGTTAAACAGCTTATGAGGATACTAAAACGTTTCTTTGCAACGCTTTGCGTCGTAATTGTAATCATTTTTGTATTATATTTTTGGTTTCATATAGACACGGTTAAGATAGAGGGTGGAAGTGTATATTCTGACAGCGAAATAGAAAAAAGTGTTTTTTGCAGAAAATTTTCCGATAATGCACTGGTGTTCAGAGTGTATAACAAATTGTATGGCATAAATAAACTGCCTTTTGTCGAGGATATTGATGTAAAATATGAAAGCCATGATACTGTTGTGCTTCATATCTATGATAAAAAGATAAGCGGATGCATAAAATATATGGGGCAGTATGTATATTTCGATAAAGACGGAATAGTTCTTCAAAGTCTTTCAGAACATAAAAAAGATGTGCCGATGGTAACAGGCATAAAGTTTGGAAAATTTTCCATAGGTAAAGCATTCAGCGTAAAGGATGAAAAACTTTTTTCAAAGATAATGAATATATCGCAGCTTATAAGCCATTATAAGATAAATGTTTCAAGGATACATTCAAGCTCTGACGGTATAATGCTTTATTCGGGAAAGGTAAGGGTGTTTCTTGGAAAAAAAGATATGTATGATGATGAGCTTGCCGCTTTGTCGGATGTGTTAAAGACTACAGCAAAGAGAAATTTAAAAGGAAGTATTGATATGTCTGACTATCATTCTGGAGACAAAATCATTTTAAAGACAAATAATTAGTAGAAGAATGTAGAAATTGACAAAATTTATAATAAAAAACAATTAAAAGAACAAACTTTCTCTTGATTATTCAAAAGTTAATTAGTATTATATATCTTAGGGAAATTTGTGAGCAGATTAAGGAGGAGCAGCGTTGTTAGAGATAAAAACAAATGATTCAGAAATAACCGCTAAAATAATCGTAGTTGGTGTTGGCGGTGGCGGAAATAATGCCGTAAATAGAATGATACAAGAGGGGATAAAAGGTGTTGAGTTTATATGTATAAATACAGATAAGCAGCATCTTATGAATTGCAATTCTGCAACATGTCTCCAGATTGGAGAAAAACTTACTAAGGGTCTTGGAGCAGGGGCAAATCCCGAAGTTGGAAAAGCTGCTGCCGAGGAAAACCGTGAAGATATAACAGAGATGATAAAAGGTGCAGATATGGTATTTGTAACATGTGGTATGGGTGGTGGTACCGGAACAGGAGCTGCACCGGCGGTCGCAGAAATATCAAAGGAACTTGGTATCCTTACTGTAGGTATTGTTACAAAGCCATTTAAGTTTGAGGCAAGAAGCCGTATGAACAATGCACTTGCAGGTATAGAAAATCTTAAAAATAATGTAGATACACTTATCGTTATACCAAACGACAAACTTCTTGAGATAGTTGACAGAAGAACATCTATGCAGGATGCGTTAAGCAAAGCTGATGAAGTATTACAGCAGGGTGTTCAGGGTATTACGGATCTTATCAATGTACCGGGACTTATCAATCTTGACTTTGCAGATGTGCAGACAGTTATGAAAGATAAGGGAGTAGCACATATCGGTATTGGAACAGGTACCGGTGATGACAAATGTCTTGATGCGGTAAAACAGGCAATATCAAGTCCGCTTCTCGAGACTACTATAGAGGGTGCTTCAGATGTCATCATAAATATTGCCGGAGATGTAGGTCTTCAGGAAGCCGGAGAAGCAGCTTCATATATAGAGGAGCTTACAGGCGAAAACAGTAACATTATATTTGGTGTAAGTGACGGGGCAGGCGATGACACGGTTAAGATAACTGTTATTGCAACAGGGCTTGATGAAGATAACACAGAACAGCCTAAGCAGGCAGCTTCATTTATAAAGCAGCAGACACCAAAGACAAACTTTCCTACAAGAGAAGGGCAGATTGCCACACCTGTAAGACCGGTGACACCGGCACCTAAACAGGTTAAGCAGACTACTTCAGGTGTTCAGGGCAGTGCACAGTCAACGGTAAGACCAACTGTTGTTCCACAGCCGCAGCCTACATATTCAAGGGGCAGTGAAGATGGTGGAATTAAGATACCAGAATTTTTACAGCGAAAGAGATAATTGCAGTTGTAACATAAAAGAAAAATCCGGACATCATGCTTGTTCGGATTTTTTCGTCAGTATGCGTTTATGTATTGAAAGGAAAAGATTTGGATAATAAAGAGAAGATAGAGTTAAAAAGACTTAGGGTCACAATGGTGACAAAGGCATTGTTTATATTTATCGGCATAATACTTATGCAGCTTATTGCGTATATGTTATGTGTGCTTGGATATACGATATTTGGGATTGCTCAGGGAATCGGATATGCAAGGGCACTTGCAGAGATTACAATATTAAACACAACCAAGAGTACAAATCTGATGCTTACAATATCGGCAGTTAGTGCGATACTGTCATTTATATGGTGTGCCATATTATATAAGAAATCAGGATTTCGAGCCGATAGTATGGATTACAGGAAAGTATTTTCAGTAAAAAATATAATGATGATATTTTTTACAGCCGCAGGATGCTGCATAATACTTACTTTTCTTTTGAGCGGTCTGACCGCACTTATGCCGGGAGTATTTAAAAATTATACAAAGCTTATGTCAAATTTTGAGACAGGAAACATGGCAGTGACACTTGCCTATGCAGTCTTTATAGGTCCGGTATCTGAGGAAATGATTTTCAGGGGAGCAATATTTGACAGATTTTATATCGGTTTTGACTACTGGGTGGCAAATATATTACAGGCGGCATTGTTTGGTCTTTACCATATGAATCTCGTGCAGGGATTATATGCGTTCTGTCTTGGAATAGTATTAGGGGTTATCGTAAAGGCAACAGGGAGCATACTCTGCTCAATGCTTACACATATAATTTTCAACGGGACGAGTTATATCCTGCCGATAGTGCTTGGCAGCGGCAATAATATCATAAATATAGCGGTTATGTTTGTATTGTTTGTCATAGCAGTTCTTGGGATTTTTGGGATAAAGACATTTACAGGTGCAGTGTCACATAGTAACTGACAATAAATAACAAAGATTAAAATAAACAATAGGAGGCAGAATATGAAGTGGTACGATAAAGCAGTTTTTTATCATATATATCCGCTTGGACTTTGCGGATGTAAAAAAGAGAACAACGGAGAAAAGGAACAGCATTTTGACAAATTGACACAGTGGTCAGACCATGCGGCAGAACTTGGATTTACGGCAATATATATCGGACCTTTGTTTGAGTCAGAGGGACATGGATATGAGACAAGGGACTATAAACAGGTAGACTGCCGGCTGGGCACAAATGACGATTTCAAAAAGTATGTTGCACATTGCCATGAAAAAGGTATGCACATTATAGTGGACGGAGTTTTTAATCATGTCGGAAGAACATTTCCGGCTTTTCAGGATTTGCTCAAAAACCGTGAAAATTCAGCATATAAAGACTGGTTTTGCAATGTGAATTTTGGCGGAAACAATGAGTACAATGACGGACTTTCCTATGAAAACTGGGGCGGCTATAATCTATTAGTCAAGTTAAACCAGAGAAATCCTGAAGTTAAGTCATACCTTTTTGAAGCGATAAAATTCTGGATTGATGAATTTGATATAGATGGTATAAGACTAGATGCGGCAGATGTACTCGACTTTGACTTTATGAGAGAATTAAGAGGTTTCACATCGGGATTAAAAGAAGATTTCTGGCTTATGGGAGAAGTTATACACGGTGATTACAGCAGATGGGCAAACGGCGATATGCTTGACAGCGTTACAAATTATGAGCTGCATAAAGGTCTTTATTCGGGACACAATGACCATAATTATTTTGAAATAGCACATTCTGTAAAGAGGCTTTTAGGCATATGTGGTGACACGAGATTATATACATTTGTTGATAATCATGATGTGGAGAGGATTTATTCAAAAGTAAACAATAAAGAACATCTTTACAATATTTATATATTATTATACACTCTTTACGGTATTCCATCGGTATATTATGGCTCGGAGTTTGCTATTGAGGGAAAGAAAGAAAATGGTTCTGACTGGAATCTGCGTCCATGCCTTGAACTTGATGATTTTAAGGATGCATATGAAAATAATGAGATAACAGCCCTGTGTGCGAAACTTGGAAAACTTAAGAAAGATTACGAGGTGTTAAGTGCCGGTAAATATGAGGAACTTCTGCTCACGAACAGACAGTTTGCTTATTCGAGAAGTATTGATAAAAAGACTGTTATCGTGGCTTTAAATAATGACGATAACGAAGCAGTTATTACGATAAATCCACGCACTGAGTGTATGGGTGCAAAGATTATCCTTGACGGAAGCAATAAGGCAAAAAATGAGGAAGTTGAGGCGAAGGCAGAAAATGGAAATATTATAGTTAAACTTCCTGCAAATTATGGAACGATAATAGAGTTGTCCTGACAACGACAAAACAATGATAAAAAATGAAAGCTGAGGTAAACGACAGATGAATTATGATACGATAAAAGAAGAAATAAAAGATATTGACATTACATTGCCGCCGCCGAAGGAAGAACCGGAAAGACAGTATTATTTCATAAAGAAATTGCAACATTGGATGGAACTTAAAAAAGAAGAAAAAGGCAGGGAACTTACCTGCTGTGTAAATACATTCGGGTGCCAGATGAATGCGAGGGATTCAGAGAAGATAATCGGTATCCTGATGATGATAGGATATAAGGTCGTTGAGGATGAGGACGCAGACCTTGTAATATTTAATACCTGCACTGTAAGGGAAAATGCAAATCTCAAGGTTTATGGCAGACTCGGTCAGTTAAAAAAGATTAAAAATAAAAATCCTGAAATGATAACTATGCTCTGTGGCTGCATGATGCAGGAGGAGAGTGTTGTCGAGAAGATAAAGAAAAGTTACAGAAATGTGGACATTATCTTTGGAACACACAATATATTCAAATTTGCAGAACTTCTTTCGATGAAAGTGCTTGACCGGGCAGAGTCAAAAAAAATGATAATAGATGTGTGGAAAGACACGACAGAGATAGTTGAAGAACTTCCTGTTGAGAGAAAATATCATTTTAAGAGTGGTGTAAATATTATGTTTGGCTGCAACAACTTCTGCAGCTATTGTATAGTGCCATATGTGAGGGGCAGGGAGCGGAGCAGAGAGCCTGAGGATATAATCGCCGAGATAGAGTGTCTTGTAAAAGACGGCGTTGTAGAGGTTATGCTTCTCGGTCAGAATGTAAATTCATACGGTAAAAATCTTGAAAATCCTATTTCTTTCACAGAACTTTTGAGGAGAGTTGAAAAGATAGAGGGACTTAAGAGGATTAGATTTATGACTTCCCATCCAAAGGATCTTTCAGATGAACTTATAGAGTATCTCGGTGAGTCAAAGAAAGTATGTAAGCAGATGCATCTTCCGTTACAGTCAGGAAGTGACAGGCTTTTACAGAAAATGAACCGTCATTATACAAAAGAGGGTTATCTTGAACTTGTGAGAAAGATAAGAAAAGCCGTTCCTGATATAGCACTCTCTACCGATATAATAGTAGGTTTTCCGGGAGAGACAGAAGAAGATTTTGTACAGACTATGGATGTAGTTAAAAAAGTAGAGTACGACAGTGCGTTCACTTTTATTTACAGCAAGAGAACGGGAACACCTGCTGCCGCAATGGAAGAACAGGTTGATGAAGCTGTTGTAAAGGAAAGATTTGACAGACTTCTCGCAAAGGTTCAGGAGATAGCGGCAAAGAAAGCAGCAGAGGATGTTGGAAAAGTGGAGGAAGTTCTTGTCGAGGAGATAAACGACCATGATGCCACACTTGTGACCGGAAGAACAAGCAAAAATTATCTTGTTCATTTTAAGGGGGACAAGTCACTTATAGGAAGTATAGTAGATGTAAAACTCTGCGAGAGCAAAGGATTTTACTATATCGGAGAACTTGCGTGATGGTTTTGTAATTTTAAATTAAAAAATTCAGATTAAAAAAGGAAATTTAAAATTAATGTCGAATAACTAACATAGAGGGTAACATGACACAAGATTTGTGCGTGTGCGTTTTATGTTAGTTATTTTGTTGATAGGAGGTTTCAGAGAGCATATGTATTACACAGAGGAACAGATTGAAAAAGTTCGTTCCGGAAGTGACATCGTTCAGATTATAGGAAGATATGTAAATCTGAAGCGTTCGGGCAGCGGTTATGTCGGACTGTGCCCGTTTCACAGTGAAAAAACACCGTCGTTCAGTGTAAATCCCGCAAGGCAGATGTATAAATGTTTTGGATGCGGAGTGGCAGGAAGTGTCATCACATTTGTTATGGAATATGAAAATTATACATTTCCCGAAGCGATGCAATTTCTGGCTGAACAGGCAGGTATAGAACTTCCAAAGACGGAACTGACACCTGAACAGAAAAGACAGAAAAATCTCAGGAGTACACTTGTACAGATAAATGCAAAAGCGGCAGCATATTATTATGCAAAGTTAAAGTCTCCGGGCGGAAAACAGGGGTATGACTATTTTAAAAACAGGGGACTCAGTGATGAGACGATAATGCATTTTGGACTTGGATATTCAGGTCAGGGCGGCAGAGAGCTTTATGGCTATCTTAAAAATCAGGGTTATTCTGACAGAGAGCTAAGTGAGACAGGGCTTTTTAAGATAGACGAGCATGGTGCTTATGACAAATTCTGGAACAGGGTAATGTTTCCGATAATGGATATAAACAACAGAGTCATCGGCTTTGGCGGCAGGGTCATGGGTGATGCAAAACCAAAATATCTGAATTCACCGGAAACAATGGTTTTTGATAAGAGCC
>ENA-OVGQ01002542-OVGQ01002542.1-human-gut-metagenome-genome-assembly--contig:-NODE-2542-length-16306-cov-3.462002_pt1 | contig 16306 bp, 10 predicted proteins | sample MGYA00237774_ERZ505427 | MGnify/ENA primary metagenome ERZ505427 (study PRJEB26158, sample SAMN06016404) | human gut metagenome | biome: human gut; feature: ankylosing spondylitis patient; material... | reverse complement strand
CCGTTCCATGGAGCGAAAAGTAGCCTGACCTTTACCATAAATTGATTCTATATTGATATATCCCATCTCTGCTCCTTCAGGAACCACAAAACTGATGGCGTTACGGGTCAGGCTGGTCACTTCAGTTACCGGAACATTGCCGATTTCGATGGTAAGAGGCACATTCGGGTCATCAATGAAATAATCTCCATAAATGGTAGCCACAGTACCCGGAAGCGCATATTCGTTCGACATAGAAGTAATTTCAGGAGCCGGAACCAAAACCTTGAAATCATATGTCACAGTTTCCTGATTCCGGTTGACCAGATAAATCTTATTTGTCACTACTTCCGGAATTGCAGAAGGCACATCTACAATCAACGTATTGTCTGTAATCAGACTGGTATTCAGAACGGCTTTCTGGTCATTGAAATACAATTCATACACGCTACGCAGATTTTCTCCGACCAGACAGATCGTATTCGACATATACGCACCGGTAATCAGAGAGTCGGCTACAGCCGGATCGGTCATCCGCACATAACTTACAGAAGGAAGGCACATGCAGTAGTCATCATTCCCAGAATGACTGCACCAGCTGCTACTAACCCTTTTATATATCTCATTGCTTTCATCTTATGTCTTTTTTATTAATAACTAAATTCACTTCGTACATCCACATGAATCGGATCCTCCATCAAATGAGGATTGAATACCACGTCCTCGGTAGGGAACGGCAGGGTAAAACTGGAAACTGTCACGTTAGGCTTCACTGCATCCGGATTGTAACGGTGCTCTTCAGGATTTACCGTAAACGTACCGCTCTGGTAATAAGCCTTGTACAAATCATCCAATCCATAATACACATCCCTGCGCTGATTGGTCAGTTCCTGTATTGCCCGTTGAGAATCATAATATGACAAACGGACATAATCGTACCAGCGGTCACCTTCACATGCCAGTTCCAGACGACGTTCTTTCCATACATCCTCCCAGGTGATGACCGAAGGGCGCTTGTACGTACTGACAGCACGATGACGTACCTGATAGAAGGCATCGATGGCAGATGCATCGGAAGTAGAACCGTTGTTTCCGATGACAGCTTCCGCATATACCAGATACACGTCAGACAATCGCAACAGATGTGTACTCAGCTGGTTGCGCTGAGTGGAAGCCGAGACTCCTGTACCGGTGAGGTGGTCATTGGCATTACCGTAAAGATGCTTGACTGCATTGGCACCTGTTCCACTCTGGTAAGTACCCGGACCGCCCAGTCCGTCGGTATCATAAATAAAATTGATGTAGTTGAACCCACCCTTGTCCTGCCAGAAATACTCATAAGTATCTCCACACATCATCATGGTTGCCTTACGGCGAGCATCACCGTTATAGCGCATCGGGCTCAAGGCATTTTCTCCAAACGCATCCTGCAAGTCGACAGACGGTCCGTTATAACCACCCCAGCAATCACCGAACTCATCGAAACCGACAATTGCCAGATCCGACTGCAAGGCATTCTGGCAAGTCCACATATCGGAAGAAGCCGACCAGTGCCATGACAGCAAACACTCTTCATTGAAGTTATTCGCCAGACGGAACACATCAGAATAATTCTCCAGCAAATGTCTTCCTGAATTATCGATGACATCCTTTGCATAAACCGCAGCCTTACGGAGGTCTTCTTCATTCCGAGAGCCGTTCATGCCATATCCCGATTTGGTCAGATAAACCTTTGCCAGCAATCCTTTGGCAGTATACTGGTCAATTCGTCCTTTAGAGTTCGAAGCCGGCAGCAATTCAATCGCTTTTTCCAGGGTCATTACGATATATTCATATACATCCGGAATCTGCACCTTATACTTTTCGTTATAGTTTCCTGCCGCAATGTCCTCAGAGTTACTGTGCACGATAGGCACAGCTCCAAAAGTACGTACCAGGTAGAAATAAGCCATAGCCTTCCATACCAGACATTCGCCCATACAGGTATTTTTGGTCTGTTCAGAAACCTCGGCCGACATCAGACGTTCACGGATGGTATTGGCGTAAGCATTGACCGACCACAATGAATATGACATGTTGATCAAGTCCTCATCCGTACCGTTCACGGTAAACGTCAGGTAAGGAGAAGAGCCCCAATAGTAGTTTCCGGCAAGAACCTCTCCCACTTTAAAGAATCCGCGCTGGAAATCAAACCACGGTGAGTTATACAACGGGTTCACTCCCTGGAAGCACTGCTCGTCATTCTGATAAAAGTTATCGACATTATATGAATCCACAGCCGGACGGTCCAGAAAATCATCGCAGGCACACAGATTAGCTCCCAAAACGGCTGCAAAAGCCCAATATTTTATTTTATTGTATTTCATATACCACAACTATTTAGAAAGAAACATTTAATCCGAACGAATAAACCGTAGGAGAAGGATAACGTCCGTTATCCAGTCCGTAGACATTTGCACTGGAAGTGCTGACACCGATTTCCGGATCGTAACCATCGTATCCTGTAATGGTCAGCAGGTTCTGGATATTAGCATAGACACGTAAGTTTTCCAGCCCCCATTTCTTGATCATTTTTCCAGGGAAGGTATATCCCAATGTGATATTTTTCAGACGAATATAAGAACCGTCTTCAATATAGCGGTCGCTTACACGGTCATTGTCGTTCGGGTCCTGTACAGAGGCACGAGGAATCGAAGCATCGGGATTGGCCACACGTACATTGGTAATATCATCATACCAGTTATATACAGTAGTACCATTGACAAGTACACCTCCCGAGTAATCCTTGTTCGGGTTGATCGGCACAATCTGGGCACGGTCCAACACCGTAGTAAGCTGGTTGCTCCAAGGAGAATTCATGTGCGTCAGTTTCATGCTCAGGTAATTGAATACCTTGTTTCCATACGATCCGTTGATGAATATAGACAAGTCGAAGTTCTTATAACGGAACGTATTGGTCCATCCATAAGTAAACTTAGGCAGCGGAGAACCGATATTGGTTCTATCGTTTTCATCAATCACTCCATCACCGTTCAGATCCTTATACTTGATATCTCCTACCCAAACGGTATTGGTACGGTTAAAGACTCCATTTGCCGGATATTTCACCGGTTTGGCAGAAGTCTGCAGGTCTTCCAGGTCCTCATATACTCCATCACATACATATCCATAGAAATTATACAAAGACTCGCCTACATTCGTCACACTTACCACATCGTTCCACTGTCCGTAACCGACAATCTGTGCATTGGCCGTTCCGTCAAGCGCACGCAACTTGTTCTTGTTGAAAGAAATCTGGAAATCAGAATCCCATTCAAAATTACCTACCAGAGGGTGAGTATTCAGTGAGATTTCCCAACCTTTATTCTCAATGTCTCCGTAATTACCCATCGGTGCAGCCAGTGCAGAAGAAACATTACCAGAAGTACCCATATAAGAAGGAAGCTGCAAGGACATCAACATATCTTTTGAAACCTTCTGATACCAGTCGACTACCAGGTTCACGCGGTCGTGGAAGAATCCCAGGTCAATTCCCACATTCACCTGTTCCTGAGTTTCCCACTTCACTCCCAGGTTGGCGATATTAGACTGACGGTATCCCAAGCCTAATCCGGTCGGCATTCTCGACATGCTGGCACCCCAACGATAACCACCGATGTTTGAGTTACCGGTCTGTCCCCATCCCAGACGCAACTTACCGTTGCTGATGACACTGCTCAACGATTCAAAGAAACTTTCGTTTGAGAAACGCCAGGATCCGGCTACGGCATGGAAACCAGCCCAACGGTTATCCGGTCCGAAGTTGGAAGAACCGTCATAACGGTAAGTATAAGTAGCCAGGTAACGATCGGCATAATTATAAGTCAGACGAGTAAAGAACGAAGCCATTGCCGAACTTCCAAATCCTGAGTTGATGGACGGAGTACCGGTTCCCAGTGCCGGATTATGAACCACATCCGAAGGCAGATTCGTATTGGCTACCGAAGTATAGTCGTAATTAGACTCCCAGCATTCCTGACCCAGCATGGCAGTAAAACCATGTTTATCAATCTGGCCGTTATAAGTCACATAGTTTTTCAACTGCCAGAACGTACTGTTGTTTTTCTGTATGGAACTTGAGTTGCTGTCGCGCTTCCAGTTTCCCAGATTTACTTTCGGCTGATAGCGCTCTCCTTTATTATAACTGATATCATAACCAAACTCCGTATGCCAGGTAAGGTTCTTCATCAAAGTCACATCTGCAAAGATGCTTCCGGTCAGTTTCTGACGATACAGCAAAATCTGGTCCATCATAGCCATGGCAATCGGGTTAGGATTGGTATATCCTTCACGCACGATAGAAGAATAATTGCCGTCGATATCATAAATAGGAATATCCGGAACAGTCTGCAATGAATAAGTAATAATACCCTGATCACTATCGGCCAGTTTCAAGTCATCTTTAGTAGACGAGTAAGTCGCATTCAAACCAATCTTCAGCCAAGGCTTCAACTGCGCATCCAGGTTCGTACGGAACGAATAACGGTTAAAGCTTGATCCGATCAAGGTACCGTCCTGATCCATATATGAACCGGAAACATAATATTTTACTTTCTCTGTACCTCCCTGAGCCGAAATCTGGTGCTGATGCTGCAAGGCTGTACGGAAAATAGCATCCTGCCAGTTGGTTCCTACGCCCAGCAAAGACGGATCAGCATAAATCGCACTTTTCTCCAATTCTCCGGTTTCTACGAAATCATTGTAGAAGCTGGCAAATTCACGCAGGTTCATCATATCCAGACGCTTGGTCTGACGCTGCACCGCCATCATGCCGTCATAAGTAAATTTAGCCTCTCCGGCCTTTCCACGCTTGGTAGTAATCAATACTACTCCGTTGGCTCCCTGTGCTCCATAAATAGCCGTAGCAGAAGCATCCTTCAAAATCTCCATTGACACGATATCGGCAGGGTTAATGGTAGAAAGAGGAGAAATGGTAGATACCGAACCATTACCCAGCGCATCCCCCAGACCAAAATCGGCACCCGATGATCCGCCTCCCTGTACGATAACTCCATCAATCACATACAAAGGCTCTGCATTCGAGTTGATTGTAGCCTGTCCACGTACACGTATGGATGAAGAAGATCCCGGAGCGCCCGAAGTAGTCACTGCCGAAACACCGGCCGCACGTCCCTGAAGAGACTGGTCAAGGTTGGTGATTACCGAACCCTTTATGGCATCCTCACCCACCGATACCGAAGCACCCGACAAGTCACTTTTCTTCATCGTACCGTATCCGACTACCACTACCTCGTCCAAAGTTTCCGAATCTTCTTTCAAGACAATATTTAAAAATGTTTGATTCGTTATCTTTATGGTCTGTGTAGCATATCCGATATAAGAAATCTCGAGCGTTGCTCCAGAAGATACATTCAACACGAAATTTCCATCTATATCCGTAATCACCCCGTTAGTTGTTCCTTTCTCAAGAACATTAGCTCCAATAATGGTTTCACCGGTAGCATCAACTACCTTACCTTTAATCTGTCTGTTTGTCTGCTGTTCTACTCCCAACGGAGCCACACCGGAAGCCCACGCCTGATGCACATTCCCCATTGAGACAGCGGCAAATGCACCCGCAATCAGTACACATTTTGTTAGACTTTTATCCATAATGTATTTTTAGTATGATTAATAAATTTCACCACTCAGACTAGATGTAAAAGAGTTATAGACTTGCATTTTCCAAGACCGTATCAGATTCAAGTCATTCTGGTTACATTTCCTTTACAACACAAAATTAACGATTATATAAGATACATAGTAATACTTTTTTATCCATAACTAGTATATAATTAAGACAGTAGTTCCACCTTTAAACAATCCTTATTTTCCCCGGACATTTAAAGTAAAAGAACGGATCAATGACAGGGTAGTACTGTCTGATGCAAAGACCGAATTCAGTCCTTGCGGCTCCTGCGCCGGATCTCCGGTATAATCATCCCCCGGTACCCAGGATTCGTGTGTAGACGACAGTTCTGCCAGTCCGCCCCATCCCCAGAAGTTACATCCGGCAAACAAAGACTGCATGGCCGCATGTTTTTCGACCAGTTCAAACACAAAGCGGTAATATGCATCACGGGCAGTTACCGGAGCAGCCTTGTCAAAGCGGAATCCGTCACGAGGATATCCGAATTCTTCCAGCACCAAAGGTTTCCGGTATTTTTTTGCTACAGCCAGGTGCTCGTCAATATATGCTTTTGTATTCGATTTTGCCTTTTCCAAGTTCGTAGTCAGACTATCTTTCGGAGCCCATCCCCAGTTATAAGGCCAGATATGTATATTCATATAATCCACATTGGAATCGGCATGAATTTCCTCGAACAAATTCAGGTCTGTTTCGCATCCCCATTTGCCCTCACTTCCGGTAGATACCAGGTGATTGGCATCCAAAGATTTGATCAGTGCGGCCGTTTCGCGCATCCATTTTGAGAAAGAGGCTTTATTTTCGGGCAAGAACGCACGCGGTTCATTTCCTATCTGCCAGGACATGATGGTAGGATCGTCAATATAACGTACCTTAGTATACCGGTTGGTACGGGTAATCACATCTTTCACATAATTTGCAAACAATGCCTGGGCACTGTCCGAACGTACAAACTGTCCGACAAATTCCATATAAGCAGCATACCCGTCAATGGCCGGCACCGGAGCCTTTCCATATCCGGCCCACTGCAGATATTGTCCGTATCCGCCGCTCCATTCCCAGGAATTGTTCAGATACAACACCGCCAGCATATCCCGCTTTGCCATCTCGGCCAGCAAGTAATCGAGTCCGGCAAAAATAGTATCATTGTACACTCCCGGAGCAATCTGCAGAGTCGGCTCTACCTTCGCCGGAACTCCTCGCTCTCCATCCGAACCGACCAGGATACGCAGGTTGTCAATTCCCAGACTCTTCAGTGAATCCAGTTCCCGGCACAAGCGTTCACGATTACCGCCCTCACCTTCTGAAGCCAGCATCGCTCCGTACCAGAAATTCGTTCCAATATAATAATAGGGTTTTCCATTACGAATAAACTGCCCGTTCTCAATCCGGACAAAACTCTTATCTTCCGTTTTCTTCGAAACGGCAGTGCACGACAGTACGATGAACATCAATACTGACAAAAAAATAAAATTTTGTTTCCGCATATCTATTAGATTTATTTCAACGATGCAAAATTAGAGGGAATCAGTGTAGAAACATGATATAATTTTATCCAATACTTTACATTCCCTCCTGCAGTAGTTTAGTTTTTGAATCAATCACTTTTCTATTTACACAAACGGTGCCGGCATCAGTATGAGATGCCGGCACCGCCTACAGATAAACCTATACAGGATATTGTATATTAATGAAATGACTTATATGTTCCGAGATTCTTCCATCAAATAATCGTACGTTTCTTTCGATAGTTATCGCGGAACTCCTTAGGAGAACAATTTTTCTTTTTCTTAAAAATCCGATTGAAATTAGACAGATTATTAAAGCCGCACTCATAGCATATTTCAGCAACAGCCATGGTCGAATCCACCAGCAGACGCGTAGCATGCCCCAAGCGCAGGTCGATAATATAATCCGACAAACTCTTTCCCGTACGCAATTTAAAGAAACGGCTGAAAGAAACTTCCGTCATACCCACCATATCGGCCAGTTGTCCCAGTCTGATTTCCTCCTGATAATGCTTTGCAATATAATTCTGTACCTTCTGTACCCGCCGGCTATCAGAATGCACTTCAATTTTAGCAAAAGAAGAACTGGAAAGAGCACGAGCCCGGTCGGTAAACAAGGACAGTTCATACAACAGTGTCAAGAAATGAACCACAGCATAAAAGCCTTTCATCTCCGGCAATTTATCAATCAGGGAATAAACTTTAACAACAGCATCCATCGGAAAGCACAAACCGTACTGAGCCTTGTCAAGCATTTTACGAATCATACTGAACTGATTGGTTTCAATCAGCCCGCTTAAGAATGTAGGAACGAACTGGATAGTAATCTCCCTGATCTGCTGAGACACACAAGTATGCTGTTCCCATACATGCTCCAGGTCAGGACTGGTAATCAGCACCAGGTCGTAGTCACCGATAATTTCTTCCGAATCTCCGATAATACGGCGCACTCCCGGGGCATGTTCTACAAAATTCAGTTCAAACTCCCGGTGCGAGTGCATCGGATAAGTAAACTCTTTCTTATGCCTATCGGCGATGTAAAAACAGTCTTTTTCGGAAAGAGGAGTTATTTCACGTATAAAACTTTCATTCACCAATTTTTCCATAGTACCATTCTTTGCTCACAAAGATAATAAATTTACGATAAGTATAAAGAAATCCGGATAAAGTTCAGACAGAAAGTTGCCACAAAATCCGGGCTTCGACATTTAAGAATAAACTTTACACTGACTCAACTTTTATCCGCCTTAACTTTCCGTCCTCACAACCTTGAATTTCTTCTGGAATTATCCCCAACCTATCACAATAAGATAAAACCGTATCACTCCCTTCATAAAATAACACCTATTTTTGCAACTAGAAAGAACGATTGAACAAAACCTAATTATCAAAAAAATGAAAAGCATGAAAGCAACACGCAAAATCAGTCTGTTGGCAGGTTTTTCACTACTTGCCGGAGGGCTATGGGCGCAAAACTTCTGTATTTCTACGCCCGGTACCTCACTCGTCATCAATGCCCCTACTGGTGGAGAACTGAAATACCTCTATTATGGCAACAAGCTCAGCGAGACCGATCTTCAGCAAATTGAAGCCGTATCCAACTGCAATCACACGGCCTATCCGGTCTATGGGATGAACTGCCCCGGAGAAGTGGCTCTTGCCGTGACACATGCCGACGGCAACCTGTCTACCCAGATGGAAGTGGCCAGTGTCAGTACAGAAACAGAAAAGCAGGCCACACTGACCACCGTGCGGTTGAAAGACAAGGTCTATCCTTTTTATATTGATGTATGCTATAAAGCCTACCAGGACGTGGACATGATTGAAACCTGGACCGAAATCAGCCATCAGGAGAAGAAGGCAGTCCGTCTGACCCAGTTTGCTTCGGCCTACCTCCCTGTGCGGAGAGGAAACGTATGGCTGTCTCACCTTTCAGGCTCCTGGGCCAATGAGGGCCAGCTTACTCAGGAACCGCTTGAACCGGGTATGATTGTCATCAAGAACAAAGACGGAGTGCGCAACTCTCATACAGCCCATGCCGAAGTGATGTTCTCCCTCGACGGAAATCCCCGTGAGAACACCGGACGAGTAATCGGAGCCGCATTGTGCTATACCGGCAACTACAAGTTGAAAATTGACACCGACGACAGCGAATACCATCAGTTCTATGCCGGTATCAACGAAGAAAACTCCTCGTATACACTTCCCGGCAAAGAAACATTCCGTACTCCGTCCGTTGCACTGACCTATAGCAACGAAGGACTGAGCGGAGCCAGCCGGAACTTCCACAAATGGGGACGCAACTACAAACTTGCTCATGGCAATACGGTCCGCGACATTCTGCTGAACAGTTGGGAAGGCGTTTATTTCGACATCAATCAGGAAGGTATGGACCAGATGATGGGCGACATCGCTTCCATGGGAGGAGAACTCTTTGTAATGGACGACGGATGGTTCGGAGACAAATACTCGAGAAAAGACGACAGTTCTTCACTGGGCGACTGGGTAACCGACAGCCGTAAACTGCCAGAAGGCATCGGAGGCCTCATCAAAGACGCTCAAAAGCACGGTATCAAGTTCGGTATCTGGATAGAACCGGAAATGGCCAATACCACCAGTGAACTGTATGAAAAGCATCCGGAATGGATTCTGAAAGCCCCACAGCGTGATCCGGTACTGGGACGTGGCGGTACACAAGTCGTACTCGACCTGGCCAACCCCGAAGTGCAGGACTTTGTCTTCAAGGTGGTAGATGACCTGATGACCCAGCATCCTGAAATTGCCTACATCAAATGGGATGCCAACATGGCCATCATGAATCACGGCTCCAACTACCTGACCAAAGACAACCAGAGCCACATGTATATTGACTATCATAAAGGATTCGAAAAAATATGCCAGCGCATCCGTGCCAAATATCCGGACCTCGTCATACAGGCCTGTGCCAGCGGAGGCGGACGTGCCAACTACGGATATCTGCCGTACTTTGATGAATTTTGGGTAAGCGACAACACCGATGCCTTGCAGCGCATCTACATGCAGTGGGGAACTTCTTATTTCTTCCCGGCTATTGCGATGGCTTCACACATCAGTGCAGCTCCCAACCACCAGACATTTCGCACCGTTCCGTTGAAATTCCGTATCGATGTAGCCATGAGCGGACGACTGGGTATGGAAATCCAGCCCAAGAACATGACTGATGAGGAAAAGGATTTATGTCGCAAGGCAATCGCCGATTATAAGAAAATCCGCCCTGTAGTCCAACTGGGAGATATCTATCGTCTGGTTTCTCCTTACGACCGCCTGGGAGTTGCCTCACTGATGTATACCAGTCCGGAGAAAGACAAAGCCGTATTCTACTGGTGGAAAACCGAACACTTCGTCAACCAGCACTTGCCGCGGGTAACCCTCGCCGGACTTGATCCTGACAAGAAATACCGGATCAGTGAGCTGAACCGGATTGACAACCAGCCGCTGGCTTTCGAAGGCAAGACATTCAGCGGTGCTTTCCTGATGGAGAACGGTCTGGAAATCCCTTATACACACCGGGTAGACTATCACAAGCAGAACGATTATGCCAGCCGGGTACTTTATCTTGAAGAAGTAAAATAATTACCACCTGATAAACAACAACCAGAAAGAACGGGGCTGCCGAATTTATTTTCGGCAGCCCCGCTTCATTTACCTGTCGGCCGTTCAGTCAACCGGACCGCTCAGATGCATCACGGTCCGGTCCGTTACCGGTTATTCCCAATTATCTGTACGGAACGGATACATCGGAAGTTCCCTCAGGTTGGCCACATTTCCCGGTTGGAAATCACGGAAACCGTAACGTACGGCAACCGGTCTTTTTACCTTATCACAACTAACTTTTATCTGCGTATTATTGTAAACTTCTGCCTCGGCAGGATAAAATACCCTGTCACTTCCGGCAACTTCAAATCCTTCCATGCCAGCCAGACGGTTAAAGCCTTCGGATGCATGGTCGAACGAAAGAATTACTGTAGAGTCCTTGACCTCCATCGATTTATAAACCGGTCCGCATGCCTCAATGCCCGGCACCTGATAGGTACGGCTCAACGCCATGTAAGCCAGTCGCTTTCCGACATCGGTCTTATTCTTCGGATGTACATTCTTGATTTCATAAGGCTCCACCAGGTCATTGGTAGAAATCATACCACTGTTCGGTATCAGAGCCTGAGCCTTGAACTGAGCCTCTCTCAGCAATGCACAGCCGATGGTTTCAGTAGAATTGAACGGAGCTATCTCTACAAAATAAAACGGAAGTTCGCCCAGTCCCCATTCCTTGCGCCACAATGACACCATCGTCTTCAACCGTTCCGCATACGTCTTGTGCTTGCCCACGTTCGACTCTCCCTGATACCACAAAAAGCCCTTGATGGTATAATTCTGCAACGGCTTCAACATTCCGTTATACATCAGAACCGGGCTCAGGTAATGCCACCAGTCGTGTCCGTCCTCCTTGCGGATGTCACGCTTCAAATCAATGTCCGGATACTGAGATACGATTTCACGGGGAAGCCATCCCTCCACCGTGGTTCCACCCCAGCTGCAGTTGATGATTCCCACCGGAATATCCAGTACCCGGTTCACCATCCGTGCAAAATGAAAAGCCGTGGCACTGAATGCCGGAGCATTTTCCGGATTGCTCACTTTCCAGCTACCCCGACAGTTTTCCACCGGCTGCAACTGCCCATTCTTTTCGATGGTAGCCACACGGATTCCCTTCCATTCCGAAGCAGTGGCAATGGCCTCATTCGCCCCTTCAATCGGACAATTCCAGAATCCCCTTAAAGGCATCTCCATATTCGACTGTCCGGAGCAAAACCAGACCTCTCCGATCAGGACATTGTTCAACACCTTCTCCTCTCCGTCGGAAATCGCAATCGAATAAGGCTGATAACTGGCCACAGGAGTCTTGATTCTGGCCTTCCACTTTCCGTCGGCATCGGCCTTTACCGTATACACCTCATATCCCCACGAAGGACGAATCGTTATTTCCGCATTGGCATTTGCCTTTCCCCACAGGCAAGCCTCTGTCTGCTGCTGCAAGACCATGTTGTCACTCAAGATATCGGGCAGTGTCACCTTACCCCATATACTTGCCTGCATCATCAGGAAGCAGGCACTTACAATCCACTTTTTCATCGCTTTCCTATTTTAAATTCTGTTTCACTTCATTCCCATTTCATCAGTTTTCTCAGAAAGGCCGTCAGCTCGGAAGCCATTTTCTGATGCTGGCGCATCGAAGGATGATAATTGGCTCCCATGCCCAAAGACCCCGTCTGAGGAGACATGTCAAACCGGTATACCTCCTTATCCCCCATCCGTTGTCTTTCCATAACCACCAGATCCATTGCTTTTTTCACATCCTCCAATGACTTCCCGTTCAGCATGGAACCACTCAGCAGGACCAGTTTTGCAGAAGGATATACCTTCCGAAGCTGCTGCAGAAAACCACGGTATCCTTCGGTCAGCAACTTCTCATCATAGTCTCCCAGACTGGTATCATTCGTACCCAAATTCACACAGACCACGTCAGGAGTATAAGCTGTCGCATCCCAACATTCAGTAGAATCGCCGAAAAGGACCTGCGTATACATTGCAGGCAGACAATCCTTGCTGCCCGAGCGGGGAGCTCCGTAATTCCGGTATACCCCGATGCCGGAACGGGCCACCACCAGGTGCTGGGCCTTCAATGCCCGGGCCGTACGTGCCGCATACGTATAAAAATGATTCTCGGTCTCATACGAAAAAGGATCCAAAGGATTTTCCGACTCCACTCCATATCCGCAGGTCATCGAATTACCGATAAACTCAATCCTGCGTGCCGGCAATTCCGGAGCCTCAGCCAGGCGGCATCCCTTATCCAGATAAAAGCCCCTGAATTCCGGTTTCAGTTCATGACCTTCAATGACATACATAATCCGCACCCGATGAATTCCCTCGGGCAATCCCTCTGCCAAAACCTTCACCGAATCAGTTTTGGAATAATCTATCCGAAAAGGCAGATTCTCATCTATTTCTACCATAAACGACCCGCTTCCCGGACTGGTTGCCATCTGCAGCGAAGAACCCTGAAAACGTGCCAGGAAACTGACTCCCGGATAAGTAAAGCGCACCTTGTGCGGAATGCGCTTGCTGATCCGTCCCATATAAACGATGCGTGCATCGTCGGAAGCCACAAAATTCTTTTCCGGTATGACCGACTGAGCATAGGCCGAAGAAAGTAATCCCGCTCCCCAGATACACGAAAACAGTAACGGTTTCAAACGATTTTTCCCCATATCCAATTCTATCTTCATTGTCCAACAAACGTATTATTCATCCTCTCTCATTTTTCCGACAATGCCTTTTTCACCATCTGTCCCCATTCTTTCACATCACTATCCGTCCATCCGGCATCCGGAGCAGAAGGATAAAACATCGAGCATGTTTCATTCTTATCGGAAACAGACCAGGCTGCCCAGCTGATATGGTGACGTTTCATCCACTGCAGCCATTCGTTCCATTCCTTCTTGTCGAGACGGCCGTCCCCGCTTGCCTCCATTCCGGCACATTCCGAAACAAAGACCGGAAGTCCCTTTTTCAAGGCATAATCGGCACGCTCCCTCAATTCCTTCTGATGAGTAGCGGCATAGAAATGAAGAGTATACATTACATTACGGACACCCGTTATCGGATTATCGGCAGCCAGATGCAAGTCCTGATCCCAGTGCGAAGTGCCTACCAAAATCAAGGCATCCTTATCTACCGAGCGAATTTCACTGATGATCTCTTCGGCATACGCCTTCACAGCCTCCCAGGAATCCTCGACAGGCTCATTGAACACTTCATATATAACATTCGGCACTCCTTTGTAACGGTGCACCATCTTGCTGAAGAACTGTCTGGCCTCCTGCGTATGTATACCATGGCTGTGCCAGTCGACAATCACATACATGTCGTTCTTAATCGCAGCATCCACCACTGTCGTCACACAGGTCAAAGCCTTCTCCGGATCGGACAGATAAGCCCCCTCCGGTTCCACTCCCATTGCCGCACGAAGCAGCGTACATCCCCACTGTTCCTTAAGATTCTTCACCGCCGAAGCATTGTAGAAACGGGGCCACCAGTTATGCCAGCCCAGGCTGACACCTTTCAACACGACCTTTTCCTGTCGTTCATTGACTAAAAAAGTACCATTGACTGACAAGCGGTCGACCGAAGCATACGCTGTCATTCCACCCAATACCCCCCACATGGCAATTGCCAAACAGATTCTGAAAAAGACAAACTGAGTCTTTACTTTTCTTATTTTCATAGTCTTCAAAATTTAAATTACCAAAGATGCTATCCGAGTACTCATCGGTTTACATTGGCAAAATTAAACCAACAACGCCTCAGAAAGCAATACTTTTTTATCATATTTTCTTCATTCATCCCTCAAATGAGCCTTCCGGGACGAAAAAAAAGGATACACCCTCCCTCTTCCGACCGGACGGTATATCCTTTATCTTTTCCATCAAACCGAGCCATATTCCTACCCGCACGGCAGTGATGGACCAATCACCTGCCGGAGCATCCGTTGCACCGGACACACCGGAATTACTCCTGTTCCTCTTCGGCAGTCTCTCCTTCCAGCGCCCTGCCCTGCACCCTCGGCGAGAAACGCTTTTTCGGAGTAATACCCAGTTCCTTCAACATTTCTGCCTGCCGGATCACATTTCCCTTACCCTCCGAGAATTGCGACAACGCATTCTCGTAGCTGACAGAAGCCGCTTTCAACATCTCACCCATTTTCTCGAACGTATCCGTAAAGCCCACCAGTTTCTCATACAGTGCAGTACCCCTCTTCACAATCTCCTGCAAGTTCTTTTCCTGATACTCCCGCTTCCACAGGTCGAGCGCCAGACGCAGCGCCGCAATCAAGTTGGTAGGACTCATCAGCACCACCTTTTTCTGATACGCATAATTCCACAGATTCGGGTCGGCCTGCAAGGCAAGCACATAAGCCGGTTCGTTAGGCACGAACATCATTACAAAATCCAGTGCCTTTACATTATATTTCGAGTAATCCTTCCGGCTCAGTTCATCGATGTGGGCCCGCACCGAAGCCAGATGCGCTTTCAGGTACTGCTCCTGCTCCCCACGCCCCTCTGCCGCCACATAATTGGCATAAGCCGTCAGCGACACCTTCGAGTCGATAATCACCTGCCGGTTGTCCGGATACACCACCAGCACATCCGGCTGCAGCCGCTGTCCCTGCTCGTTCCGGAGCGGCTCTCCATGCTCATCCTTCAGAAACTCCTGACGGAAGAACTCCTCTCCTTCCCGCAGTCCCGAATTCTCCAGAATGGTCTCCAGCACCATCTCTCCCCAGTTTCCCTGCAACTTGGAATCCCCCTTCAAGGCCCGCGTCAGGTTATTGGCATCGTCACTGATCTGCTTGTTGAGCAGCACCAGTTCCTTAATTCTTTCCTCCAGCGAAAAGCGCTGCTTCGACTCCCTGTCGTACACCTCAGCCACCTGATGCTTGAATTCCTTCAGATTCTCCCCAAACGGCCTCAACAGTCCGGCCAGGCTCTCCGCACTCAGTTTATTGAAACTTTCCGTTTTCTGCTGGAAAATCTTATTGGCAATGTTCTCAAACTCCACATTAAACTGACGGCGCATTTCCGCCACTTCCTGTTTCTGGGCCTCCAGTTTCTCCTGCCAGCCCTGCTTCTCCACCCGCAACAGTTCCTCCGCATGCTTCTGCTGCAACTCCATCTGTGCCTGCAATGCCGACACCTTACGCGATGCCAGCAAATATCCCAATACGGCGCCAGCCACCAGGCCGGTCAATAAAAATACCATTTCCATCGTCTTTCCCTATCTGTTTATTTATTTTTTCTGATTCCTTCACCCGGTTATCTTTCACTCTCGATGAATTCTTTTGGAAACTCAATCGGATTGGATACTTCCCGCTCCGTCTCCACAGGATAAATCCCTCTTGCGAAGTTAGGAAAAAACCCGAAACCCTAAAAAACTTCAGGCACTTATCCGACGCCCCTCCGAAAAAGAACACTTTCTCACAAAAAAGCACGATAACTCCTCCCAAAATGAAGGACAACTGATTTATTTTTTATAA
>ENA-OVGQ01002526-OVGQ01002526.1-human-gut-metagenome-genome-assembly--contig:-NODE-2526-length-16432-cov-3.384258_pt1 | contig 16432 bp, 11 predicted proteins | sample MGYA00237774_ERZ505427 | MGnify/ENA primary metagenome ERZ505427 (study PRJEB26158, sample SAMN06016404) | human gut metagenome | biome: human gut; feature: ankylosing spondylitis patient; material... | reverse complement strand
TACTTTTCCCTGCTGCCCTGGCTCCTGCTGTTCTGGACCGGGTACCACCTGTACCGCCTGCGGCCGGAGATCCCCGCCCTGCCGGATATTCGCCTGCCGGGGCTGTCCGTTATAAGCCGTCACTCTCTGCTGCTCTATCTGCTGCATCAGCCGGTGCTGTACGCCGCGCTGGTACTGCTGCCCACCATTTTGTAAGGAGGTCCTTCCTATGTCCCATCAACTGATCGTTGCCATCGGCCGGGAATCCGGCCGCGGCGGACTGGATATCGCCCATGCACTGGCGGAGCGGCTTCAGCTCCCCCTGTTCGACAAGAGCATTCTGCAAAAAGCCGCAGAGGACAAGGGCGTCAGCGCCGAAACGCTGGAGCGCTACGATGAGCGCCCTTACTCCCCCCTGTTCTGCCGCTCCGTCCGGGGCATCAGCAGCGCCCCGGAGGACTGCGTGGCCCAGATGCAGTCTGAGCTGCTGCGCCAGCACGCCGACGCCGGGGAATCCTTTGTGGTGCTGGGCCGCTGCGCTGAAGAGGTGCTGGCGGATCAGGAGGGGCTGGTATCCATCTTCATCCGGGCAGATCTGGACTTCCGAGTCAAGCGCACCCCTCTGCCGGAGGAGGAAGCCTTGGACTTCATCAAGCATCAGGACCGGCAGCGGCGGATCTACCATGACCAGCACTGCAAGGGTGACTGGGGCGATGCCAAATGTTACGATCTGGTGATCAACAGCGCCCGGCTGGACATACCCGGCACCGTGGATATTCTGGAACAATACATCCGCTCCCGGGCCGCTCAGTTCGATGATCGGCCTGCCGGCAAATAAAGGAGGTCCTATGTCCGTACAAAAGAAAGAAAAAGCCATGTGGGAAATGCTGGACCGTTTCTTTCTCCGGGTTCTGGGGGAGAAAGACCACCAGCAGCCCCAGCACCGCTCCGGTGCGGATGAACTGTTCACACAGCTCCACCGCCGCCGGCGGACGGATGTTGCCCGTGCCATAGAAGAAGTGCTTGTGCAGGTTTTCCACCCCGGTGAGCAGGATGCAGGGCAGCAGGAGCAGCAGGCCCAACTGGGTGCGGGCGTCCCCCAGCAGATAGACCGAGATGGGGTCGTAGAGCAGGACCACCACCGCAGCCACCGCCGCAAAGAGGAGGAGAAATACCGCCAGGCAGCGGCGGAGCACCTGGGCGATGGCGGCCCGGTTGCCCCTGGCGTGATACTGGGAGGAGAGGTTGGACACTGCCACCGTCAGACCCACGGCGGTGAGGGCCATGATGACGGAGAACACCGGCATGATGAGCTGGTACAGCCCCATGACCTCCGCGCCGATCAGCCGGGAGAGCAGGATGCGGTACACGAACCCGAGAAATTGGGAGACGATACTGGTGCCCGTGAGGATCAGGGTACCGTAGAGCATAGAGGTACGGTCGAGTTTCAAGGCGCACCCTCCTTTCCCTAAACCCTATTCACCACGGGTTGTCCCCCATACGCGGGAAAATCTTTGACAAAACGGCCGCAAGCGCGTATGATAAATCCATTCATACTTTGTAGTATGGAAGAAAGGGCCAACCGTGGCGGCCAAAGTGATCCATGTGCCCTGATGTTCCCCAGCAGCGCGCCGGCTCTCCTGTTCAAACACTGCGGGAGGGCACCGGGCCCAGCATACCGGGCTTTCCACGTGGCAATGGATACCGCCCCATGTTCCTGTCCCTGGCCGATCTGCCTGTGCGGGATGCGCTGCCGGGTCTGCGGGTATGGGTGGAGACCGCCCGGCTGGCCTGCCATGAAAAACCGGCCGGTTTGCTGATTATCCTGAGAGATCTGGAGTGGCCTTTTCCTGATTTATGCATCCTGACCACAAATTTTGATAAAAAAATAACGCTTTTTTCTTGCATTTCACTTGCCTGTTGGCGTGGAAAGCAGTATACTTATTAGGAAGGTTTGTGTTAAAAAAATCGCAGGCTTTGATATTGGATTAAGGAGGCAGAACAAATGGGATTTGTGAAGCTGGAAAAGCAGGGTCATGTGGGCATCGTGACGATCGACCGTCAGGAGGCTCTGAACGCCCTGAACAGCCAGGTTCTGAGCGATCTGGACGCGGTTATCGACCAGGTGGCGGCGGACGATGAGATCTATGTGATGATTCTGACCGGCGCGGGCCGCTCCTTCGTGGCGGGGGCCGACATCGGCGAGATGAAGGGCTTCTCCTCGATCGACGGCAAGAAGTTCGGCGTGCACGGCGGCGGCGTGTTCCTCAAGCTGGAGAACCTGTCCAAGCCCGTGATTGCGGCGGTAAACGGCTTCGCCCTGGGCGGCGGCTGTGAGCTGAGCATGGCCTGCGACATCCGACTGGCCAGCGAGAAGGCCCGGTTCGGCCAGCCCGAGGTGGGCCTGGGCATTACCCCCGGCTTCGGCGGCACCCAGCGGCTGCCCCGCATCGTGGGCGTCAGCAAGGCTATGGAGCTGATTCTGACGGCCAAGACCATCAAGGCCGACGAGGCCAAGGCCATCGGCCTGGTCAGCGAGGTCTACCCCGCCGAGGAGCTGATGGATAAGGCCATGGAGCTGGCCAACGCGATCTGCGCCAACGCCCAGATCGCCGTGTGCGAATCCAAGCGCTGCATCCGCATGGGCATGCAGACCGACATCCACACAGGCTCCGCTTTCGAGGCCGAGGCCTTCGGCGTTACCTGCGGCACCGAGGACAAGAACGAGGGCATGGGCGCGTTCCTGGAGAAGCGGGCGGAAAAGCACTTCCAGAACCGGTAGGAATAAGCGGCGGCTCGCCCGGCTGCAGACGGAATAAAATGAAATTGCTTTTATGGAGGGATATAACCATGAAAAAGATTGTTGTAATCGGCGGCGGCACGATGGGCCTGGATATTGCGCAGGTGTTTGCCTTTGCGGATGAATTTCTGCATCAGCAGGGGGCGGATCAAGCGCGTCAGCAGCTGCAAAAGGCGCGAAAGTGGTATGCGCGGATGTGGGCGGAGCAGGCGCGGAAGGCGGCGAATCAGCCGGAAATCAGCCGCTTGACGGCGGCGCTCTGCCCGGATTTTTCGCTGGATGAGGACGCGAATCTGCCGGAAATCTTCTGGTTCGACCAGCCGATGACCCCGTGGCGGGACGGGACGGAGCGCATCAAGCGCGCGATTCTGGGGCTGGACGGCATCGACTGCCCGGTGATTTCGCTGGATGTGTTCGACACGCTGATTCTGCGCCCCTTCCGCACACCGACTGACCTCTTCCACACGCTGGAAGGCAAATGGCAGCGGGCGGCGCGGCGGAACATGACCTCCTTCGCACAGGCGCGGACGGAGGCGGAAAGCTGCGCGCGCGCGTGGCTGCCCGAAACGCAAGCTGACGTGACGATGTGGAACATTTACAGCGCCATGATGCAGAATCTGGGCGTGTCGGACGACTGCGTGGGGCAAATGACCTACAACGAGCGGGAGGCGGAGGTGCATTTCTGCTGCCCGCGCAAAACCGGCGTGCAGCTGTTCAATCTGGCGAAAGCGGCGGGAAAACGCGTCGTGCTGACGTCGGACATGTACCTTGACGCGGACACGATTCGGCGGATGCTGGAAAAATGCGGCGTCCGCGGCTGGGATGGCTTCTTCCTCTCGAATGAGCAGAACGCGCTGAAATGGAACGGCGCGCTCTACCGGAAGATGACGGCGCAACTGGGCGTGAAGCCGGATCATGTGCTGCACATCGGCGACAATGCGAAAATCGACGTGGAAGCCGCGAAAAAAGCGGGTTTGCACGCCCTGCTGCTGCCGCGCCCGGCGGATGTTTTCATGGATGCGGACTGCACGCAGATGGCGAATCTGGGACACGGGTGTCTGGCGGGCTTCACGACGGCGGACGCGATGCAGCCGCTGGCGCTCAGGTGCGCACAAGGGCTGGCGGCAAACCGCTTCTTTGACGACGGCTATGCCCCCGCGACGGCGGATTCCGCGTTTGCGGCGTATCCGTCCCGGCTGGGGTACTACGCCGTCGGCACACACCTGCTGGCGCTGGCGAAGTGGCTGCTGTGCCGCTGTCGGGCGGATGGCGTGAAGCGGCTGGTGTTCCTCGCGCGGGATGGCGCGCTGCTGCGGCAGGCAGTCGAGCTGCTGCGCACGGACGCGGATGCTGTCGAAACAGACTACATTCCCGCGTCGCGACGGTGCTTGCTGCCCGCGCTGATGGCGAATCCGACCGACTGGGCGGCGCTGCCGGTGCGCTGGACGGTCTACACGCCCGAAAAGGCACTGAAGCTGCTGTCCTTCTGCACGCTTGACGCGCCGGAAAGCGAACTGCGCCATCAGGCGGAGGCGGCGGGTTTCCCGTGGCAAGCGCCGTTTCAGGAGAAAACGCGCTGGGAATCGTTTCTGCGCTTCTTCCGCGACAAGCTCTACGACGGCTGCCGTCATCAGGCGGCATACAGCGCGGCGCGGGCGTATTATGAGGAAAAGCTGCCGGAAGGCGCGGCGTGCTTTGATATGGGGTACAGCGGGCGCTTGCAGGCGGCGCTCTGCCAGCTGACGCAGCGCGCGATTCCGGTCTACTACGTCCATGCGGACGGGCGGAACAGCGAGCGTTTGTCTGCCGCCTACGATTTCCCCGTACACTGCTTCTATCCGATGCCGCCCGCCATGTCCGGCGCGTTCCGCGAGTTCCTGCTGTCCTCCGACGAAGCGCCCTGCGTGGGCTTCGAGCGGCAGAATGAGCGTGTCGTCCCGGTGTACGCGCAGGAGGGGCACAATGAAGCCGCGCACTTCCTGTCAACCTGCGTCCAGCATCACGCGCTGCAGTTCGTGCGCGACTTCCACGATACCTTCGCCGGAACGTGCGTGATGCAGTCGCTTGACAATCCCGGCGTGCAGCTGGCACTGTCGCTGCCCTTCGAGGGGGCGCTGCGGCAGCTGCCCGAAGCGGACGCGGAGCTGCTGCGGAACATCCCGTTCGAGGACATGGTGTTCGCGGGGGAGAACGCGCTGGATTTGCGGACGCTGGTGTGCGACCAGTCGGCGGAAGCGGCGCTTGCGGCGCACGAGATGGGCGCGGCGGACGCGCCGAGCCGCATGATTGGCTTCATCCCGGAGCAGACCGGGCTGGTGAAGCGGACGATTGGCTTCCTGCTGTTCGACCGCGAAACGTTTCGGAAGAAGCTGCGCAAGAGGATGCAACGTTCCCTAAAATAAACACGCGGGTAAAGTATGAAGTCGTCACCAACTGAATCGCGAAAAGGGGAGTCCAGAGGGTCGAAGACCCTTTGGCAGGTCAAGGGCGGAGCCCTTGCGGAGTCCAGAGGCAGAGCCTCTGGGGTCTCCCCACGTCACAAGGAAGGAGGAAGCGGATGGCGGTTGGATTGTTTTGGAATGATCGGGTGTCGTTTGAGAAGCATGAGTGGGCAAAACGCTTCTTTTTTCTGGGAAATAATACGGGAAATCTCGTGTTTATCCGGGCGCTGAAGGACATCTTTCACCCCGTGATGATTCCGCTGTGGGATGTTACGTCGGACACGTTCCGCGACCGGGCGGACATCACCCACTACATCACGACCGAGCTGATCTGGCTGACCCCGAATCAGACGTACCCGCACGTTTGGACGATGCTGAAGCGAATCGGCGATAAACCGCTGGTTCCAATCAGCGTGGGGGTGCAGAGCATGGCGCGCAATGTGGACATCACGCTCCACCCGGATACGGTCAAGCTCCTGCGGACGATGGCGGAGCGCGCTGTGCTGGGCGTTCGCGGCGAGTACACCGCGGCGGTGCTGGAGAAGAACGGCATCGTCAACTTCCGCATTATCGGCTGCCCCAGCCTGTATCAAGGGATGAACGAGAAGTTTCGCGTGGAGAAGAAACCGTTCGACCCCGCCATGCGCGCGTGCTGCAACTTCCGCACCTTCTACGGCACGCTGTCCGACCCGGAACGGCAGTTTTTGACCTTCTGCGCGAACCGCGACCTCGGCTTTGTGGAGCAGAACGCATTCCCGCTGACGCTGGAAAACTGCTGCGGCGACGAGTACCAGTTCCGCTATTTGCAGGACTGGCTGAAGCGGCAAATGCACGTTTTCTTCCACATTGAGGATTGGCTGGCGTGGGTCAGGCAGTACGACTTTTCCCTCGGCAGCCGCTTCCACGGGAACGTGATTGCCATCACGAGCGGCATTCCGGCGCTGACGATGGTGGTGGACAGCCGCATGGACGAAATGACCCGCCTGTTCCGCCTGCCGACGCTGCCGATGGAGGACTTCCGGCTGGAAAAGCCGCTGGAATACTACTACGACTTGGCGGATTATACCGATTTCAACAAGGCGTACCCGGAAAGAATGCGCGTTTTCCGCGATTTTCTTCAGCGGAACGGGCTGGCGGAGGCGGCAGGCGGATGATACACGCGGTTGGCACGGCGCTGGGCGAAATCATCCGAAATCTGCGGCGAACCGTGCGCCTGACGCTCTACGAGAACCGCTCGCGGCGGGCGGGGATGCTGCTGGGGCGCTGGTGGGACTTGCTCAGCCCGCTGCTGCAAATCCTCATTTACTGGTTCGTCTTTTCCGTCGGGCTGGGAACGCAGGAAAAAAACGGATTCCCGTATCACCTGTGGCTGATGTGCGGCATGATGCCGTGGCTGGCGCTCAACTCCGCCATTCTCGGCGCGTCCGCGTCCATCCAGCAGGCCGCGTCCATCATCCGCAACGTGCGCATTCCGCTCTCCATCATCCCGATGAAGGCGGTTGTGCGCGCGTACTACGAGCATTTGTGGACGATGGCGATTCTGCTGATTGCGCTGCTCCTTGGCGGCGTGCCGGTGACGTGGCATTATCTGGAACTGGCGTATTACCTCGCGGCTTCGTGGGTGCTGCTGATCGGCGCGGCGCTGCTGACGAGCAGCCTGACGGCGGTCTTTCGCGATTTCGGCGAGCTGCGTCAGCCGCTGATGCGCCTGCTGTTCTACGTTTCCAGCGTCGTGTGGGCCATTGACGGGCTGTCGCCGGGCTTGCAGCGCGTGATGCGGCTGAACCCGCTGGTTTACATCATCGAGGGCTACCGCAAGTGCCTGCTGTATGGCGAAGGCTTCTGGTCATCGCCGGGGCAGGGGGCGTACTTCTGGCTGGCGGCGCTGGCGCTGCTGGCGGCGGGCTGCACGCTGCACATGCGGCTCAGAAACCGCTTCATCGACCAGCTGTAATCAATAGGAAGAAATCGCGCAGAAAGGGGGCGATGCGCTTGGCGGATGTAATCGTCCGCTGCAGGGAACTGACGAAGGTCTACGACCTGTACGGCGAGGAAAAAGACCGCCTGAAGGCGCTGCTGGGTCTTCGGGCGAACGTGAAGAAATTTCCGGCGCTCTGCGGCGTGACGCAGGACTTCCACCGCGGCGAAATCGTCGGGCTGGCGGGGCTGAACGGCTCCGGCAAATCGACGCTGGCGCGTATCATCGCGGGCATCACCCAGCCGGATTTGGGGCTCTGCGAGGTCAGCGGCACGGTCAGTATGCTGGCGGCGAACATCGGCATGAATGATCAGCTGACCGGGCGCGAAAACATTGCCTATAAGTGTATGCTGATGGGCATGGAGAAGCGCGAAATCGCCCAAATCCAGCAGCAGATTATTGATTTTGCGGATGTTGGCGTGTACATCGACCAGCCCCTGCGGACGTATTCCAGCGGAATGCGCTCCCGGCTGGGATTCGCCATTTCCGCCCACATGAACCCCGAAATCCTGATTGTGGATGAGGCGCTGAGCGTGGGCGACGCGAGCTTCGCGGAGAAGTGCATGGCGCGGATGCGGCATTTCCGGGCGGAGGGCAAGACGATTTTCTTCGTCACCCACGCGCCGTGGCAGATGCTGAACTTCTGCGACCGGGTGATGTGGCTGCATCAGGGGCGCGTTGTGGGCTATGACACGGCGGAACGCATGATTCCGGCGTATGTCGCCTTCACGCGCGAGTGGACGCAGCTTGATCATCTTCAGCGTACGCAGCTGCTGCCGGATTACGAGACGTATCGGGCGCAGGTGGAAAATCAGCAGCGCGCCGTGTGGCAGCAGCGCGCAAAGGAAACGGCGCAAAAATCGCCGTAAGCAGGAGAAACTTTCCTGCGATTCAACTTTTTAGGCTCATCCCGGCGAATAAGAGGAAAGTTGCCCAGATTGCTGGAAACAGAATCGGCAGCTCATTCGTCGTATTTGCTGGAAGGCATATACCATTTCCCCCAACAGATAAAAGGAGTGACGCAGACCATGAAACGACTGGTTTCTGTATTCCTGGTGCTCTGCATGATGCTCTCCTGCGTGGCATTCGGCGAAACGCTGGACGGCGCACAGGGCGAAATCATGAACGAAGTGTCGGATGTGGCGTCGGACGAGGTGCAGACGCCCGACGAACCGACGCAGGCTCCTGTGAACGAGGACGACATCGTTCTGCCGGATATGGATGATGACATCAGCATCCTGCCGTCGGACGACGTGAACGGCCCCGATCCCTACCGCGAGCTGGTGCTGCTCCAGCCGACTGACCTCATCGGCACGACGCTGTCCGAAACGAGCGTGCGCATCGGCTGGGGTTCTGTCGCCTTTGCGACGCAGTACGACGTGTACCGCAAGTTAGGCGGCGAAACCAGCTACACGCTGCTCGGCTCTGTGCCGAACAACCGCCTGTACTATGAGGATACGAACGTGACCCCCGGTCAGGCGGTGTACTACCGCGTGCGCGCGGTGAACGTGTCCTACGACGGCGAGCAGGCGAAGTATGTGTACAGCCCTGATTCGCAGACGCTGTCCTACATGACGCTTGCCAAGCCGAAGCTGCAAGACCCGCGCGGCTTGGGCGCGGACACCATCCGCCTGAACTGGTCGAGCGTCTCCGGCGCGCAGACCTACGAAGTGCAGATGTCCACCAATGCGACGAGCGGCTTCACCACCGTGCGCACTGACCTGACCGGCACGCTGTGCAACGCCACCGGCCTGAAGAAGGCGACGGGCTACTACTTCCGCGTGCGCGCGGTGCGCGTGTTCTCCTCCGGCGAAAAGTTCTACTCTGAATACTCCAACGTCGGCTGCGGCACGCCCATGGATCGCCCGGAACTGACCGTGGTGCAGAGCGGCAACAACGCCCTGCTGTCCTGGCCGGCATCCTCCGGCGCGACGGGGTACATCATCTACCGCAAGACGGGCGCGAGCGGCAGCTACACCCTGCTGGCAAAGACCGGCGCGGTGACTTCCTTCGTGGACGCAAGCATCAACCTGGGTGAAGTGTACTACTACTTCATCTACTCCATGCGCCCCGTGGGCAGCTACAACTGCTTCTCCCTCTCCAGCGAGCGCGTGTACTTCACGGCGCTTGGCTCTGTGAACCTGTGCGCGGTGCGCAACACCGGCAAGCAGGAGCAGACCATTGACTGGGATACCACCGTGCTGGGCGCGAACAAGTACTATGTGTACAGTTCCACCACCATGGACGGCCTGTACACCAAGATTGGCGAAACCGAAGGCACGACTTATGTCGCCAAGAACCTCGTCGCCGGCACGACCTACTACTACAAGGTTCGCCCGGTGCGCGTGTTCTCCAACGGCACCATTTGCTACGGCCCGTGGTCGAACGTCATGTCCCAGCCTGAATCCGGCTCGTTGACGCTGGAGGGCTTAAGCGCGGTGAACCTCTCCGCGGGGCAGGATATTTCCGGCGGCTATGTGGGCGATGTGTTCTCGTGGAGCGCGATCGTCTCCGGCGGCAGCGGCTCGTACACCTTCAAGTACAGCCTCGTCAGCCTGAGCGGCGGCAGCCCCATCGTCCTGAAGGACTTCTCCGACGGCTACACCTCTATTCCGGCGGGCAAAACCAGCATGACGACCACCTTCACCCTCACCCTGACGGAAAACTACATCAACCTGATTAACTCCCAAAAGTACGCCATGCAGATGGAAGTTCGCGACTCCCTCGGCGCGACGACGGCGATGTACGCTGCCCCCGCGACGCTGAACGAGATGAACTTCGTTGCCCCCGCGCCGGTGAGCAAGGTCGTCAACAAGACCATCCGCGTGGGCGAAAACTTCACGCTTGACCACGGCATCTACACCGAGGCGGGCGACGTGGCGAACATCGAAATCGCCAACACCAACAGCGCGATTTCCCTGCGCGACAACGTGATTACCGGCGTCAACAACGGCTACGCGACGCTGCTGATTACCTCCAAGCGCTATCCCGACATCCTGATCGTCTACAACATCACCGTCGGCTACGCGCCGCTGACGATTGCCAGCGTGCAGCCCAGCGCCTCGAAGCTGAACAACTACGAGACGCTTGCGTGGGATATCACCTTCGCGGGCGGCCGGCCGAACTACAACGTGAACTTCAAGGTCTACCGCGGCACGACGGTGGTTGTCAACAGCAACCGCACGGAAACCGCAACGGGCCGCATCTCCGTCAACTATCAGCCGACGGTGGCGGGCACCTACCTGCTGGAAGTCACCATTACCTCCGCTGATGGGCAGTCCATCACCCAGCGCTCCAGCGCGACGGTGGTGTCGAACTACACGCCTGTGACGGTTGTGCCCAGCACGACGGCGAGCGTGACAAACCGCAACCTGACGTGGACGACCGCCTACAAGGGCACGAGCAGCGTCATCCGCCGCGACTACACCCTGTTCCGCGACGGCTCCGTGGTGGCGACGGAAGTTGGCCTGAATAACCTGACGTTCAACTACACGCCCACTGTCGCGGGTTCCTACATCCTGCGCGTCATCGTGTATGAAGCCAACGGCAACAAGATTGAGGTCACTGCGCCGACCATCACGGTTACGCAGGGAGGTTCCGGCACGTCCGGTACGGGCACGGTGACGGGCGTCCGCGTGGCGCTGCGCCGCGGTGCAAGCACCAAGTACGGCATCATCCTCCGTGTGGACAAGGGCGAAACTGTCACCATTCTGGAGCGGTCCGGCAGCTGGTACTACGTCAGCTACAAGGGCACGACGGGCTGGATGATGGCGCAGTACGTCAAGGCGAACTAAACCAAAAGGTAACATAAAAGAGGGGCGCTCCGGGGTGGAGCGTCCCTTTTTGGGTGCAAAAAAGCGCAATGACGAATGCCACTGCGCCGGAAACGAGGTCAATCATTTTGATTATGAGGGGCGTCGAGAGATAAACTGTCCAATTCGCGCATGATTTCGTCAAAAACTTCATCTATCGGATGCACACGACCCGCCTTGACATCCGCCTCGCCCTGCGCTAAATGGGCGTAGAGGCGGCGTCTTGCATCCTCCAGCTCTTCCTCGGTAGGCTCTTCCTCGGTCAGCTCTTCTTCAGTCAATTCTTCCGGAGTCAACTTTTCCGAATCCATGTCCTGCTCACCCCCTGATTGATTCTATGATAGCACAATTTTCCTGCCGCGTCAACGGGAAAACACCCGCATCCCGCACGTCAAAATCCACCGAAAGCATACCATTTTTCCGCTGTAATTCCCTCTTTCTTCCAGATTCGCACACCGCCCCCACGCGACGAACGGCACCTGAAATGGTATAAACGCACGAAATTAGGACGAATATGACAGCTTGTGCGAGAATTTCGACAGTTTGTGCGAGACTGCTTGCGCCGCCCGAAAAAGTTGCTATAATAAAGTAGGAAAAAAGCACAGTGGGTGGTCTGTGCAAACGCATAAGGATGGGATAACCATGAAACACGGTGATTTGGTTTCCAAAATGACTTTGGAGGAAAAGTGCGCCCTGCTTGCCGGCAAAGATGTCTGGCACACGCGCGATATTCCGCGTCTGAATATTCCCGCCATCACGCTCTCCGACGGGCCGAGCGGCTTGCGCAAGCAGGCGGGCGAAGGCGACCATCTGGGCCTCAACGCATCGACGAAGGCGACGTGCATTCCCTCCGCCGCGACGCTGGCGTGCAGCTGGGACGCCACGGTGTCCGAGGCGATGGGCGCGGTCGTTGGGCGCGACGCTGCCAATCAGGGGGTGGATGTGCTGCTTGCGCCGGGGCTGAACACGAAGCGCTCCAGCCTGTGCGGCCGCAGCTTCGAGTATTACTCCGAAGATCCATACCTCTCCGGCAAGCTGGCGGCGGGTTTCATCCGCGGCGCGCAGAAGCAGGGCGTATCCGCCTGCGCAAAGCACTACGCGGCGAACGCGCAGGAGCTGCTGCGGATGCACTCCGACAGCGTGATGGACGAGCGGACGCTGCGGGAAATGTACCTGACGAACTTCGAGATTGCCATCAAAGAGGGCAAGCCGGGCTTCGTGATGACGGCATACAACCGCGTCAACGGCGTGTACGCCAACGAAAGCCGCCATCTGCTGGGCGATATTCTGCGCGGCGAGTGGGGCTTTGACGGCGCGGTCGTGACCGACTGGGGCGGCAGCAACAGCATTGTCGAGGGCGCGCGCGAGGGCATGAATCTGGAGATGCCCGCGGCGGGCGACGACAGCCCCTGCCAGCTGGTGAAGGCGGTCAAGGACGGCACAATCGACGAGAAAATCGTCGATGAGCGCGTGGATCAGCTGCTGGATTTCGTGCTGGCAGAGCACAAGTCCGGCGAAACGTCGTTTGATGCCGCAAAGCAGCATCAGGCGGCGGAAGCGGCGGCGGAAAAGTGCCTTGTGCTGCTGAAGAACGACAAGCACCTGCTGCCGCTGAAGAAGGACGCGCGCGTGGCGGTTATCGGCGAGTTTGCGGCGCGCTCCCGCTATCAGGGCGCGGGCAGCAGCATGGTCAACGCCGCGCAGGTGGATGACACGCTGCCCATGCTGGATGAATTTTTCCCGGCGCGGGTCGGCTTCGCGCAGGGCTTTGAGCGCCTTGACACCGCAAACGACGCGCTGGCGGATGAGGCGGTGCAGCTTGCCAAAACGGCGGATTGCGCGGTGGTGTACCTTGGTCTGCCGGAGTGCTTTGAGACCGAAGGGCTTGACCGCACGCACATGCGCCTGCCGGAGAACCAAATCGCCCTGATGAAAAAGCTGCGCGCCGTGTGCAAGAAGATGGTGGTGGTGCTCTCCTGCGGCAGCGCGGTTGAAACCGACTGGGCGCAGGACTGCGACGCGCTGCTTTACGCGGGTCTGGGCGGCGAGGCGGTGGCGCGCTCTGTGCTGCGGGCGCTGGTGGGCGAGATTACCCCCGGCGGCAAGCTGGCGGAAACGTGGTATCGTCACTATGCGGACGCGCCGGTCAGCCACTACTACCCCGGCACGGAGGCCACAAGCGAATACCGCGAAGGGCTGTACGTCGGCTATCGCTACACCGAGTCGGCGGATGTTGCCCCGGCGTTCGCTTTCGGGCACGGGCTGTCCTACACGACCTTCCGCTACGACAACGTGCAGGCGGATAATGCGGGCGTGTCCTTTGACGTGACGAACACGGGCGACTGCGCGGGCGACGAGGTGGCGCAGCTGTACATCCACAAGCCGAACGCGGAGGTTTTCCGCCCGGCGAAGGAATTGAAGGGCTTTCAGCGCGTGCACCTGGAGAAGGGCGAGACGAAGCGCGTCACGATTCCGTTTGACGGCTATACGTTCCGCTATTTCAACGTCCGCACGAACCGCTTCGAGGTGGAGGGCGGCGAATATGAGCTGCTGATTGGCGCATCCTGCCGCGACATCCGCCTGACGGCAAAGCATACCGAGCAGGGGACGAACGCGCCCAATCCGTATTCTCAGCTGACGGTGCAGAGCTACCGCACGGCGCGCGTGACGGACGTGAGCGACGCGGAGTTTGCGGCGCTGCTGGGCCACGCGATTCCGCCGCATCTCTGGGACAAGACGCAGCCGCTGACGCTCAACGACACGGTGACGCAGCTCAGCTACGCCAAGAACCCGCTTGCGCGGCTGATCTACCGGATTCTCACGCGCATGAAGAACAAGGCGACTGCCGCCGGCAAGCCGGATTTGAACCTGCTGTTTATCTACAACATCCCGTTCCGCGGCATGGCGAAGATGATGAACGGCATGGTGTCGATGGCAATGGCGGAGGATATGCTGCTGATGGTCAATGGACATTTCTTCCGCGGGTGCGGACGGCTCATCCACCACTTCTGCCACCGCCCGAAGCTGAACCTCAACCCGGATAAAAAGAAGAAGTAATTGCGGAAAGCAATTATATAAAATGGGAAGCAACTCACAACAAGGAAAGGAAGCATGTCCCCCATGAAACAATCCTTCTGGCAGTCCCCCCTGACGCGCTCCAGCGTCCCGAAGGACAAGGTGACAACCCCCGAAACCCTGCTCGGCTACCTGATTGGCCCGTTCGGCGCGCTGCTGTCCTCCGGCATCTTCACCAGTTACCTTCAGGTTTATCTCGGCAAGGCACTGGAATTGAGCAGCGCCTACCTGTCCATCCTCCAGCTGGTTTCCACCTTCCTGATTGTGGCGGCGAACCTCATCGTCGGTCAGCTGATTGAACGCACGCGCACCATGGCGGGCAAGGCGCGCCCGTGGCTGCTGCTCTCCGCGCTGACGCTTTCCGTTGCCAGCGTGCTGATGTTCATCATGCCCTTTGAAGGCACGGCGCGCTATGTGTGGATTGCCGTTGCCTACAACCTCTACTACGCCGTCGCGTACCCGATTTACAACACCGCGAACGCGACGATGGTTCCCGTGTCCACCCGTGACAGCGAGAAGCGCAGCGTCTTGGCGTCAATGAGCAACTTCGCTGGTTTGGGCGTGATGGGCGCAGGCTCGATGGTCTTCCCGGTGCTGATGACGATGTTCCTCTCCACCACGAATGAGGCGGGCGAAACGGTTTACACCGGCTTCGGCACGCAGTGGTTCGTCATCATGCTGGCGGTCGCCATCTTCACGGCGCTGACCGTCCTCCTCCAGTTCAAGTTCACCCGTGAGCGCGTGACCGAAGAGCTGATGGAAAGCAACGCGAAGGAAGAAAAGAAGCAGAGCGTCTCCATGGGTCAGCAGCTGAAGGCCGTCACCAGCGAGAAGTGGTGGTGGGTCATCATCGTGTTCTATCTGCTGTTCCAGTGGGCGGGCGCGGTGAAGAACGGCTCGATGGCGTACTTCTGCTCTGATGTCCTCGGCGCGGACTGGTACATGTCCATCCTGTCCATCCTTGGCGCGGTGCCGATGGCGATTGCGGCGGCGTTCGTGGTGCCGCTGGCGAACAAGTTCTCCAAGCAGAAGCTGACGCTGGCGGGTCTGGCGCTGGGCGTTGTCGGCGGCGTGATTGCGGGGCTGGGCGGCAATAACCTCGTGGTGGTCGGCATTGGCATCGCGCTCAAGTGCCTCGGTTCGTCCCCGGCGTGCTACCTGATTCTGGCGATGCTGGCGGACGTTATCGACCATGTGGAGTACAAGCACGGCATCCGCACCGACGGCCTGACGATGAGCATCTACTCCTCCCTGATGGTCGCGGCGACCCCCATCGGCGGCGCGATTATTCAGGCGCTCAACGGCATGCTGGATGCAGGCACGGCGGCGTCGGTCAACTACATCTGGATTGAAACGATTGCTTACGCGGTTTGCGCGGTGCTGATGATTTTCTTCGGCGTGGAGCGCAATCTGAAGGCGGAGCAGCAGGAAATTGCCAATCGCGTGTCGAAATAAGACAGTAGATTGGTGAAAAGGGCAGCGCCTGCAAGGGACGGCGGCATCCTCACCGATGCACGACCTTGCAAGCGCTGCTCTTTCTATATAGAAAGGATGAAACCAATGAAACTCTTGTCGATTGCCATTCCCTGCTATAATTCGCAGGATTATATGCGCCATGCCATCGAAACGCTGCTTGCCGGCGGCGAGGATGTGGAAATCCTCGTCGTCAACGACGGTTCAAAGGACAAAACCGCGGATATCGCGGCGGAATATCAGCAGAAGTACCCGACCATCGTTCGCACCATCAACAAGGAGAACGGCGGCCATGGCGACGCGGTGATGACCGGCCTCAAAAACGCGACGGGGCTGTACTTCAAGGTCGTCGATTCGGACGACTGGGTGGACGAAGAGTGCCTGAAGCGCGTGCTGGCGCAATTGCGCGCGTTCACAGAGCAGAAGGAAGAAATTGACATGCTGATTTGCAACTACGTCTACGATAAAGTGGGCGTGAAGCACAAGCACGTCATGCAGTACCGCCACGCCGTGCCGCAGAACCGCGTGTTCGGCTGGAATGAAACGCGCTTCAAAATCGGCGAATATCTGCTGATGCACTCGGTCATCTACCGCACGGCGCTGCTGAACAAGTGCGGGCTGAACCTGCCGAAGCACACGTTCTATGTGGATGAACTCTACGTTTATCAGCCGCTGCCGATGGTAAAGAAAATGTACTATATGGATGAAAAACTGTACCACTACTTCATCGGGCGCGAAGACCAGTCCGTGCAGGAGAACGTGATGATCCGCCGCATTGATCAGGCGCTGCTGGTCAACCGGATGCTGGTGACGGAGGTGGATTTGAGCAAGGTGACGAACAAGCGCAAGCAGGCGTACATGCGGCGCTATCTGG
>ENA-OVGQ01002522-OVGQ01002522.1-human-gut-metagenome-genome-assembly--contig:-NODE-2522-length-16468-cov-19.811186_pt1 | contig 16468 bp, 10 predicted proteins | sample MGYA00237774_ERZ505427 | MGnify/ENA primary metagenome ERZ505427 (study PRJEB26158, sample SAMN06016404) | human gut metagenome | biome: human gut; feature: ankylosing spondylitis patient; material... | reverse complement strand
GATCGGCTGGGCCTATGAGGACAACAACAACGGCGGTTTCGGCGGCGCTACCCTTGACGCGTTCAAGAAGGCCGTGGCGAAGATGGGCGCGACCTATAACAACTACAACGGCGTGGCCGATGAGAAGGCGAACACCGCGATCACGATGGCCAACAATGAATGCGTGGCCCGTTTCAACGACAAGCATCCGGGCGAGACCGCGAACTGCCGCATGGTCGCCGTCGGCGTGGTCGCCACGCCCACCACGCACTCCTATTCCGGCGAAGGCTTCGCCAGCGCCTCCTATTGGAGCGACGCATGGAACAAAAACATCGCACCGGTTAAATACCACAATAATGGTGCGTCTTATGACACTAATGACGGTTTCTCTGATGCTCCTGAGCGTTCGGTGGACTCGATCGCGGCCTCCCAGTGGAATAACAACCCGGTTGCGATCGTCATCATGTTGAACCAATACGAGCCGGTGCAGCCGAACTATCACTTGAGCGTGAGCACGCAGGCTGCGGAGATGTCGGGCCAGTCGGGCGACACCAAGGACGCTTCGGACACGATCACCCTGTCCAGCGACGGGTCGAAGACCGAGAACGTGAACGGCACCGCGACCCTGCGCTGGCGTGGCATCGACGGCACCGAGAAGACGGTGGCGAAGCGGTTCACCGCATCCAACAAGGGCAGCGCCACAGTGAGCGCGTCCTTCAAGGACATGGACGCCTCGTGGGAGTCGTGGCCTGCGGGCAAGCGCTGGTGGGACGTTGACGTGGCGAAGCAGGGCAACATGGCCGAGGCGGTCTCCCACAAGGGAGAGAACGACGGCAAGGAGTCCGGCGAGAAGACCACCACCCCGCCCGAGAAATGGCTGACCAACGGGGCCGGCGACACGGTGCGGGACGGCAACGACTCCATCGCGTCCGGCTCGCTGTATACGGCGCACATCAAGGCGCATTCCAACGCCTCCGGCAAGTTCTGGATCTACGACACGATCGACACCAGGGACGTGGTGATCGGCGGCACCGAGCAGGACGACGTGAGCAAGGTGACCGTGACCGACGCGAACGGCAACGTCGTGCCGGCGGACATCTCCATCGACGATTCCATCGATGGCAAGCGCGTGGTCAAGGCGCACGCCACCGCCCCGCATTCCGGCCTCTACACGCTGAACGTGCCACAGTCGGCCAAACCCACCGGCGGCGACTACGAGATCAACGACGGTTCCGTGGCGTGCTGGAACGGAGACAACGGCACCGGCAGCCTGGCCGACTGCCAGACCGGCAACAGCGACAGCGTGGGCAAGGTCACGCCGACCCCGGACAAGGTGTGGGTGCTGGACGAGTCCGGCGCTCTCGTGGCCGAGGACAAGGGTTGGACCAACCAGCAGGGCGTCGATCAGAAGACTTTCCTGGTGGGCGACCAGGTGGGCGTGGTCGTCAACGGCAGCATCCCCGCGCACCTGCTCAACCCGCTGGCATCCTATTCCATCACCGATGATCTGACCGGTTCGATCCAGTGGATCGACTGGAAGTCCGGCAAGGTGTTCGTCGACGGCAAGGACGAGACCGCGAACTTCACCATCGCGATCGACCGGAAGGCCAGGACCGCGACCGCCACCGCGAAGGCTTCGTACATCGCCAAGACGATGTTCAAGAACAGCGCGAGCAAGGTCAAGTTCTACCTGACGGGCACCATCAAAAAGGGTGCCACCGAGGGCAAGAAGATCCAGCTGACCAACAAGGCATACGAGAAGTGGAACAACGAGACCCGACCGACCAACGAGCCGCCGGTGTTCGTGTGGACACCCAACCCCAACAAGGCGTGGGCCATGAAGGTCGGCGGCAAGTGGCAGCTGACCGTCGATCCGACCAAGAGCGACAAGGTGGGCGGCGACGACAAGTACTACCGTCTCGGCGACGAGGTGGCGGCGGTCATCTCCGGCACCCTGCCCACCGGATTGGGCCGCGTGCCCGAGATCGCGTGGACCGACGACTTCGCCAACGTCGATAGCATCCTCGACCTGAAGGACACCTCCAACATCAAGGTCTACGAGCAGGACACCACCGACGAGGCCAACGCCAGCGTCAACGACCTGAACAAGACCGGCAGGGACGTGACCGACCAGTTCGACATCACCGCCGAGGGCACCAAGGTCACGGTCAGCGCGAAGGACTCCTACGAGGCCGCGCAGAAGGACCTGAAGACCGCGAAGCAGATCAGCGTCGTGATCCCGTTCGACGTGAACTTCGACACCGTGAAGCTGCTCGAATCCTACGGCAAGGCGGAGGGCGACGAGCTCAACACGTGCGCGGACCCGAAGGGCGACGACCTCGACAACAAGGGCGGCCAGACGGTCGGCGGCAGCACGGTGGACACCAACACGCCGAAGATCTGCGTGACCGTGCCCCCGATCCACAAGCAGGTCATCGCCGAATCCTCCCAGGGCGGCGACCAGTCCAGCATCGACACCAAGACCGTGTTCCCCGGCCAGACCGTGGAATACACCGTGCGCGTGGACCCGCAGATCCCTGCGGACCAGGCATATTCGGTGACCGCCATCAAGCTGAGCGACATCTATTCCGAGTACACCACCGCGAACAAGCAGACCCTGGAGATCACCGACCTGGGAACCGGCGGCATCATCCCGAAGAGCGCTTACAAGGTGCAGTGGGACGAAGCCAACCACTCGTTCGAGGCCACGTTCGCCAAGGACTGGGTTGCCGCCAACTGGAAGGCCGGCTCCAACCCGCGCGTGCTGCTGCGCTTCGAGGCCAAGGTGAACGAGGACGCGCCCACCGACAAGACCGTCGACAACAAGGCCGCGCTGACCGTCAACAACGGCGTCACCCCGTCCAACAAGGTCGAGAACGAGCCGCCGGTCATCAAGCCCTCCAAGCAGGACACGCAGAAGGACCCGACCATCAGCATCGACGGCAAGACCGCGCTGCTGGGCGACAAGGTGTACTACCGCGTCAACATCGACGCCTCCAGGCTCACCGACACCGCCTACAAGGTATGGCGCTTGGGCATGGTGGACGACTACGACCAGGAGTACCTGACCCTCGACGCGAAGCACGTGGAGATCCTTGACGAGACCGGCAGGGACCGCACCGGCGAGTTCAACATCCAGGACAAGGACGGCGTGCTCTACACGTTCGCCAAAACCGTGGACACCCAGATCCCCGCGACCGGCGAGACCGTTCCCGGCGACCCGCAACCCGACGACCTGAAGGCGTACAGCGAGAAAACCGACAAGGATTACGACCCGCTGAAGGACCCGAGCATCGATCAGTCGCTGCTGGGCCACACCTACCAGGTGGTCATGCCGATGACCGTCATCAAGGTCAAGGACGGGTACACGGTGGAGAACACCGCCACGCAGGTCACGAACGACAGGCGCGACAAGACCAACACCGTCACCAACCCGCTGAAGGAGATCAACCCGGCCAAGGACGTGACCGTGAAGGTCGGCGGCGCATCCGCCAACGGCAAGAGCATCTACAAGGGCCGCAGCTTCCTCTACCAGCTCGACAGCTCCATCCTGCCGGCCAACCGCGCCTACCCGCAGGTCGACAAGTGGGATATCGTCGACTCCCTCGATCCGGTCTTCGACGAATACACCGGCCAGTGGGCCGTGTACGCGACCCGCGACCTGCTTTCAGGCGGCGAGGTCCTCGCGTCCAAGGGCGACAGGATCGCCGGCTCCGGTTTCGACAGCTCGAAGCTCGGCGGCGACCTCTTCACCCTCTCCGCGGCCACCGTCGACGGCCGCAACGTCGTCACCATCGAAGCGACCGACCGCTACAGGGCCCTCGTGTCCGACGACTCCCATGAGGCCGGCTGGCGCGCCTACATCCAGTGCAAGCGCCTCGCCGTGACCGACCGCCACGAGAATCAGTTCACGGAGCACTACAACGGCAAGACTCTCGAATCCAACGTCGTGTGGACCCGCACCCCGGACATGACCCCGAGCATCGACGTCCAGAAGTGGGACCGCAAGTCCGGCTGGCCGAACGGCGACCGCGACAATTCGAAGGACGCTTTGACCGTCTCCGGCGACACGGAGATCGTGTTCACCATCACGAACACGAGCAAGACCGACCCCGATACGAAGCAGGGCGCGGTGTTCCGTACCAAGGACATCAAGCTCGAGGACTCCACCATCGTCGGCGACGGCGAGGTCGTGGACCTCAAGTACCCGGCCAACTGGGACACCAAGGTGCTCAAGCCCGGCGAAAGCGTCGAGGTCACCGGCACGCTCAAGGGCGTCACCAAGACCCACACCGACCGTGCCAAGGTCACCGGCACCCCGTTGACCGAATGTCCGGTCGACACGTCGGCCCCGTTCGGTGACGGCACCTCGGACGACGAGTCCGGCTCCAAGCCTGAGGCCGAGACCGAGAGCAAGTCCGATGACGTCGTGACCATCGACGGCAAGGACTACTGCTCGGACACCAAGGTGGAGTCCGCCACCGACGACTGGAACGGCTACCGCAGGACCCTCGCCCAGACCGGCGCGAGCATCGCGCTGATCGCGCTGGCCGCGGTCGTCGTGCTCGGCGGAGGCGCGGCCCTCATGGTCGTCTCCCGCCGCCGCAAGGCGAAGGCCCCGGCCGACACCGAGGGCTCGGAGGAGTGATCCGACGAACCTGACCCCGGGCCCGCGGCGGACCGTTCGCCATGATCCGCCGCACGGGCCCACGGGCGCGCCCGGATCCCTTCCCTTCCCGGACGCGTCCAAGGCCCCACCGGCGAACGGTCGGCGGGGCCTTTTCCATACCATCGTCCGAGCCTCTTCGGGTTCGTCGGGAACGTCCAAACCGGAGCCTTCTCGACGGCCATACCGTGGTCATGTCATTCAAAACAAGTCGAAAGGAAAACATCATGTACGGAATCACCATCGCGGCAGACAGCGGCAGCGTCGTCACCAGCGCGTTGCAGCTCTTCAGCCAGTTCGCCATCATCGGCGGAGGCCTGTGGGCCGTGTGGGGCGTGGTCACCCTGGCGGGCGGCCTGAAGGACCAGAACGGCCCCGCCACCCAGTCGGGCGTCTGGCAGGTCGTCGGCGGCGGCCTGATCATCGCGGCCGCGGCCCTGTTCTCCAACATCGCCCTGTAGACGGGAGGCCACGCATGGTCGATTTCATCGTCGGCATCCTCAACTCGATAGGGTCCGGCGTCGGCGACGACCTCGTGGCCGACCTGCTGAAGACCCCCGCCGAATACAACGCGGACATGTACCAGCTGAGCCTGACCGTCGCCCTCTCGGCGGTCAAACCTATAGCCAGCACGATACTGGCGATCATGTGCGTCCTGGAACTCGCCAGGGTCAGCACCCGGGCGGACGGCGACCGAGAGCTGGGCGTCAAGCTCGTCGCCATGGCGATGTTCAAGCTCACGCTCGTGTTCACCGCGGCCCAGCACAGCGAGCTCATGCTCCAGGCCATCGACGAGATTGGCGACAGCGTGCTCGGCGGCATCCAGTCGTCGGTGGACACCAGCGGCGCGTCGTCGGGCCTCGGCCTTGGCGACAGCATGCGCGACGCCATCGACTCCGCCGGCTGGATGGGCCAGATACCGTGCCTGATCCTGCTGCTCATCCCGTTCCTCGTCTCCAAGGGCGCGACCATCGTCGTCACCGTCGTCATCCTCCTGCGTTTCGTGCAGATATACATGCTCACCGCGTTCAACCCGCTGCCGATCGCGTTCATCGCCCAGGAGGAGACCCGCCAGTGGGGCATCAACTACTTCAAGCAGTACGCGTCGCTGGTGTTCCAGTGCGCGACCCTGTATCTGGCGATCCTCATGTACCGCACGCTCGTGGGCGGCACGCTCAACCCGAGCAAGTTCAAGGACGGCGACAGCCTCTCCGGCTGGGTGATGGGCAACTTCACCGGCCTGCTCCTGGCGAGCGTCATGCTCATCGGCGTCGTCATGGCGGCCAACTCCGTCGCCAAGAAGCTCTTCGGCGGCGAATGAAACACAACGCAATCCACGAAAGGAAGCAATCATCATGGCGTTGCAGATGCCCGTCTACAGGGAATTGACCACCATCGAATCGAAGGTGTTCATGGGAATGAGCTGGCGGCAGTGCCTCGCCGCCGTCATCCTCGCCGTCGTGTGCGGGGGAGGGTACATCGGCCTGTGGCTCGGGTTGGGCATGGACCCCAACCTCGCCATGTACCTGATCTTCCCGCCCGGCCTGCCCGTGGCCATATGGGGATGGGTGAGGCCAAAGGGCCTCATGCCCGAGAAATACCTGAAATACATCCTGCGCCACTACACGCAGCGCGAGGTCTACCTGCTCGACGGTCCGGGCAGACCATACCGCACCGGCGCGAAACCAACGATCAAGGAAAGGTGAGGAATGTTCGGAAAGAAGAAAGCCCCGGTGGCCGCGCCGGCCGAAGGCGGTGCCGAAGCCAGGGCGAAGGCGCGGAGAAAGAAGGCGACGCGTCTGCCGAAGGGCGTCAAGCAGCTCATCGGCTACGACGCGATGCTGCGCAACGGGACCGCCAGCCTGGGCGACGGGCGGTGGAGCGCCACCATCCTCTTCCAGGACATCAACTACCAGCTGAGCCCGGAATCCCATCAGATGGAGATCATCGACCGGTGGGCCAAGCTCATCAACAGCTTCGAGGCCGGGCAAAGCGTGCAGATCGCCTCCTACACGCGCTCACGCGGCGTGCGGGAGATCCTCGCCGACGTGATGATGGACGAGACCGGCGACAGCCTCGACCACTACAGGCTCGACTACAACCGCCTCGCCCAAGGCAAACTCGAATCCGTCAGCCGCAACACCAGCACCGTCAAGACCCTGACCGTCACCGTCCGCGAAAGCGACGAGCAGGCCGCCGTCGCGAGCCTGAACGCCCTGTGCAACAACCTCGTCAGCCAGATGCGCTCCATCGACGCATGCAAGGCCACCCGGCTCGACCGCGAGCACCGGCTGCGCCTCATGGCCGAGGTGCTCCGGCCCGGCGAGGAGTTCCGGTTCGACGAACGCCGTTTCGAGCATCAGCCCGGCAAACCCGACACCAAGGACCTCGTGTGCCCGTGGAGCATCGACGCGCGAAACCCGACCATGCTCGACATCGAATCCCTGGACTCGAAATACCTGCACCGCACCATGTGGGTGTCCGGCCTGCCGCCGGAACTGTCCGACCAGCTGGTCAACGACCTGACCGGACTGCGCGCCCGCGTCGACGTGAGCATCCACCTCGCGCCCATGGACCGCGGCGAAAGCATGACGCTCGTGCGCCGCAAGAACGCCGAGGTCAAGATGCAGATCATGGATCAGCGGCGCACGAACCGCAAGCAGGGCCTCGACCCCGACGACCTTCCCGACGACCTCGCCGACCAGCAGGAACAGCTCGGCCAACTGCGCGACGAGCTGCGCTCCACCAACCAGAGGCTCGTGGACTCGATCATCGTGATCGGAGTGTCCGCGGCAAGCCAGGAGGAGCTGGAGGTCGCGTGCAGGAACGTGAAGGCCAAGGTCAACGCGCAGTCCTGCACGGCCGAGAGCCTCAAGTTCATGCAGATGGAGGGGCTGACGGCCGAACTGCCGCTGGGCAACAACCCTCTGCCCATGAAACGCACCCTGACCACGAACAGCGCGGCCATCCTCATCCCGTTCACCACGCAGGAGGTGTTCGAGCCGCACGGCCTGTTCTACGGAAGCAACGCGAGGAGCGGCAACCCGATCCTCGCGGACCGGCGCAGCCACATGAACTCCAACGGATTCGTGCTCGGCACGTCCGGCGGCGGCAAATCCTTCACCGTCAAACAGGAGATCGCCGGCATGTTCCTCAACCGTGACGACGAGGTCATCGTCATCGACCCGGAACGCGAATACCTCGCCCTCGCGGCCGCGTTCGGCGGACAGATCATCCAGATCAGTGCCGGCACCGGCACGCGCGTCAACCCGATGGACATCGTCCTGGAGGATGATTCGGCCTCCGACCCCGTCAAGGACAAGACCAACAACGTGGTCTCCATGATCGGCGCGCTCATAGGCGGCATCGACGGCCTCGACCCGCTCCAGAAGGGACTCGTCGACCAGTGCGTCAGCAACCTGTACACGCGTTACCGCAACCAGGGCGGGGGAGTGGTCCAGCCCACATTGCAGGACCTGCACGACGAATTGCAGGCGGGCGGCGACCAGGTGAGCCGGTACCTTGCCGACGCGCTCAACCCGTACATCACCGGCTCCATGAGCGGCTTCAACGGGCAGACCAACGTGGACCTGTCCAACCGGTTCACCGTGTTCGACGTGTCCGGCCTGTCCGGCGAGCTGCGCACGTTCGGCATGATGGTCGTCATCGACCAGGTGTGGAACCGCGTCATCCGCAACAAGGCCAACGGGCGGCGCACCTGGCTGTACGTCGACGAGTTCCACCGCTTCTTCTCCAACCAGTACGCCGCCGCCCAGTTCAAGGACATCTACAAGCGTGCCCGCAAATACGGGCTCGGCGTCACCGGCATCACGCAGAACGTCGAGGAGATCCTCGACCTCCAGGACGCGCGCGAGATGCTGTCCAACAGCGATTTCCTCATGCTCCTGAGCCAGAACAGCACCGACGCGGACGCCCTGTGCGAGCTGCTGACCCTGAGCGAGGAGCAGCGCCAGTACTTCACCGGCGTGCTGCCCGGCCAGGGACTCATGAAGATCGGCAGCGCCTACGTGCCGTTCGACGGTCGCATCCCCGCGGGCGGCGACCTCTACCGTCTGTACTCCACGACCTTCCAGGAAGGAAAGTAAACGCATGAGCGGAACCCAAGCCCACCACGCCGGAGGCACACGCGCCCGCATCGGACGCGCGGCCACCGGCGTGGTGTCCAGCGCCGCGCAGTTCGGCTTGGACCGGACCGACATCGCCGATTCCATGGGTCACACCGCCGCCGAGATGGCGGGACGCGCCGGCATGTACGGCATGTCCTCCACCATGCACGGCGTGGGCTGGACGGCCGGCAAGGCGCGGCGCATCATGAACCGCGGCAAACGCGCCCTGCGGTCGGGCAAGGGAATGCGCAAGACGGCCGGCAAACCCAAGGCGCTGTCCGAGGCGAAGCCCAGCGATAAGATCGGCAGGTTCGCCGCGAAAGGCAAGGCGAGCAAGCGGATCGGCAAGCACATAGGCGCGGGCCTTGGAAAAGCCGGCCGGAGCGTCAAACGGATGGGATCCACCGGCATGGGCTGGATGGACGAAGCCGGCGCAAGGCTCACCACTGCCGACGACGACTTCGCGTCGAAGCTGGGAAGCACCACACGCGACCTGTCCTTCAAAGCGGCACGCGCGGGCGTGAAAGGCGTCAACTCGTCGGCCAAATTCATCTGGCGGCACCGCCGCGCGCCGGCCAAGGCGGTACGCGGAGCGAAAGCCACCGGACAGGCCGCCGTGCGCGCCGCCCGCGCCGCCGCGAACTTCGTGCGCATGGCCGCGTCCCGCGTCATCGCAGGAGCCGCCTCCATCAGCCTTCCCATCATGCCCGTCATCGCGGCCATGCTCGCGGTGCTCGGCGTGCTCCTGGCCGTCATGGGCGCGTTCCTGGGATCCAGCGCCAGCGAATCCACGGTCGCGGGCATGCCCGCGGAATACGAGGCCGACGTGATCCGCGCCGGATCCATCTGCCAGGTCGTCACGCCGAGCATCATCGCCGCCCAGATCGACCAGGAGTCCAATTGGAATCCGAATGCCGGCAGCTCCGCCGGAGCACGGGGCATCGCACAGTTCATACCGTCCACATGGGCGTCCGCGGGCAAGGACGGCGACGGCGACGGCCAGGCCGACATCTGGAACCCGCACGACGCGATCTGGAGCCAGGGCAACTACATGTGCGGCCTCGCCTCGCAGGTCGAGACGGCCAAGAAGTCCGGGAAACTGACCGGCGACACGCTCCAGCTGACCCTCGCCGCCTACAACGCCGGCCTTGGCAGCGTCCTGAAATACGGCGGCATACCGCCCTTCACGGAGACCACCAACTACGTGAAACGGATCGTCGACCTGGCCCGGACCAAGTACACCTCCTCGGGCGGTACCGGCGATTCGGGTCCGACCGTCGGCGCGCTGAGCCCGAAACTCGTCATGAGCGACAGCTGGCACGTGAACATTGAGGCCATGGGCCTGCACTACACGCGCTTCCCCGACTACGACACCTACCAGTGCACCTGGTGGGCCGCGATGCGACGCAACCAGATCGGCAAACCCGTCGACGCGCACATGGGCAACGGAGGCCAATGGAACGACACCGCAGCCCGCCTCGGATACAAGGTTGGCCGGAGCCCGAAGCCCGGCGACGTGATCTGCTTCGAGCCCGGCGTGCACGGCTCCAGCGGATACTACGGCCATGTCGCGGTCGTCGAACAGGTCAACTCCGACGGCTCGATCCTCATCAGCCAATCCGGCAAAGGCTGGATGGCGGTCGTCACCGAGACGATCAGCGCGTCCGACCTCAAGGCCATGGGCGGCGGCGTCAGCTTCATTCACTAGGAAGGAAAGGGAAATGGACGAGCGCAAAAGGAACATCCTCATCATCGCGGCCACGACCGCGGCCGTCGTTCTCATGGTCGTCGCGAACATCGCCTTCATCCTCATGCATCCGTCCGGCACGGAAAATCGGAACAAGCTCGCGGCATCCGACGTCAAGGCGGAGACGTCAACGTCCACGCCGGCCGCAAGACACCAGAAACCATTGGAGGTATGCGAGAAGCTCGCCCCGAAGGCCGCCGCCACATACACCTCCAAGGCCGCCGACCGCGACCGGCTCATCAAACGATACTTCGCATCCGACGCGCAGGGCCTGAACATCCCCATCGACCGAATCGCCGACCAGCCCGACGTACAGGCATCCGGCGGCATGAACGCCGGCACCTCCACGACCGCGACGTGCAGCGTCTGGACCGGCCTTGAATCGCCATGGACCCTCACATGGCGATGGACCGCCGACAAGGGCTGGAAATGCACCGGCATCAGCGGGCCGCTCGAAGGCGCGTACACCGTCCTCGGCGACAAGGCGCCGGAGGAAGACAAGGACGACGAGAAATGATCAGGACCGACAGGAAGACGGGCGAGCCGATCCTCAGCCCCAAACTCACTGCCGACCAGCTGCACGCCATGGCCAACGACCCCGGCTGGCGCCCGTGGATGCGCCTCATAGCCGAACACCCGCACGCATGGCCGGCACTCATCGACTGGTGGCACAACGCGCAGAGGCAGGGCTTCGACGCGGCTGGAGCGGCGCCGAAGCCTCCCGAATCCATGCGCCGTCGCCGCCGCGTCGCCATACCATCCGCGCCACTGCCGCCGGAAGACGAACCAGGACAGGAACCCGAGCCGGCATCTATGGACGAGGAGCCATCCCGGTCGCAATCCTCCGTTTCCGGTTCTTCCCACGAACCGGAAACGGAACAGTCCCATCCCGACGATTCCGCGGAGAAGGCCCTGAAGGACGTCGATGGTGATTTCGCGGCACTCGAACAGGTCGCCGACCCGGAGCCAACCGCAATGAGCCTCCCGCCCATATCGGGACCGGAACCGGCGGAAACCGGGAAGACCGAGAGACCAGGAGGGCTGTCGGCGGCCGTCACCTACTCGGCCGACCTCGACGATCTGAAGGTTCGCCGCGTCTTCCCGGTCGGGAAAGCGCTCGTCGCGATCGTCATGGCCGCGAGCCTCATCGCCGTGTCCTGGATAGGACTGCAAATCAAAACCCGCCACGCCGCCGCCGTGCGGCAAGAGGCGCATGAGACCGCAATCAGCGCATGCGACTCGGCCGAAGCGACACGCAAGACCGTCCAGTCCGACCTGGACAGGACCACGGCCAAAGCCTCCAAACTACTGAAGGACACCAGTCGCGGCCAGGTCGCGGATCCCAAGACGCTTGACGCGTTGAATCGGCTCCTGGACGCAAAGACGACTACAATCAAGGGTTCCTGCGCGCCCGACGCCGCCGCATCAGACGTGGACAGGACCACTAAGGCGCTGCGCAGAACGACCAAAGAGCTCAAGAACCGTCTCACCGACCTCAAGACCGCAACCAAGGCCGTCACCGACAGCAAACTCGACAAGACCGTCGACGACGCGAACGCGCTGTACAAGGAGACGGACGGCAGGGTGGCGGACGACAAGACCCGCGCAAGTCTGCTGGACGCCATCGAGAAACGCGACGCGGACGCCATCGCGAAGGCCGTGAAGGAGGTCAACGAATCGAAGGCGGCGAAGGAGAAGGCCGACGCGGAGGCGAAAGCCAAGGCCGAACAGGAAGCAGCCGCGGCTGCCGCCGCGCAGCAGCAGGCGCAGGCATCGCAATCCCAATCGGCTCCACAGCGGCAAACGCCCTCATATTCGGGAGGAAGCCAATCGCAATCCCAAGGAAGTTCCGGATCCGGTTCCGGAACCGGACGACGCCCGTCTTCGGGAGGCTCGTCGTCCTCCGCCAATACGGTCGGAGCCTCGCCGGGATGGTCCGTGCCCGCGCCATCAGACGAGGGCACCGGCTTGCCCGGCAACGATCCGGGGCTCTGACCGGTAGAGCACCCGCCGCGCCAGAGTCTCAGGTTTTGGTTAATGCAATCTCCGGCGTATTGTTGTGCTTGGCCATTGTAGATCGCTTAATCGTCGCGTTGGCGACATTTATGCGGCTAAACGCAGTCGGCTCGTATCGTGGCTGCGTTTAGCCGTTTTCCGTTTTTGATCGCGGTTATACGGTTTCGTCGTGAACGGTGATGGGTGATGGGAGCCTCGTCGAAACTGATTCGGGAACGCGCTCTTTCATGAGTGTCAGCCAATGCGAGGCCGTTCGCAGGGGAAAGCCGAAGACTTCATGCTCTCTCCGGCAGACGGACAACGCGAGGTTACGCACCCAGTCGGCGACCTCCTCGTATGTTGGCTGCACTGACTCATGTATGGGTGCTCTCAACCGCTGGCACAGCTCCTCCAAGTGTGCGCGGTGTTCGGGATCATCAAGCTGAATCTAACGGGTGTGTTGTACTTTCAATTAGATAACGGGGAGAGGATAACACTGAGGTCTGGGGATATCATTGGACATAGGATAAGGTAATGAATTGAGTTTGTTTTGGTGGAGCGGAGGAACTATTTATGGAACGTATAAATGTCGATGTATCGGATTTATGTCTCTGGGAGACGAACCCGAGAGTTGAACCATCAATCGACCAGATGGATGAACTCAATAAAATCTATAACTTCAGCGCACAGTCTCAATCGACATCAAAGCGGCAATTGATGAATCTTGCATCGTCAATAGCGGAGAATGGCTATCAGAACGATGTTGAGCCGATCCTTGCGACAAGGGCCGGCGACAAGTATGTGATTCACGATGCGAATAGGAGATTGTCTGCAATCAAATTGCTGCAAAACCCAGATTGTTACCGTGAACTTCTTGATGACCGGGATTACAAGAGATTGAAGAACCTTGTTGCGGAATATCCGCAGAACATTCCGAGCAGTCTGGACATCGTTGTTTTCGGCGACGATGAACAGGATGAGCTGAGGGAAATCCTCAATCGAAAGCACAACGGCCCTCAGGACGGTGCCGGCACGATTCCATGGAGCACTGAGGCCAAAGCCCGCTTTTCAGGAAAGCAGACGTTTTCGGACAAGCTTGAAACGCCGTTCCAGAATCAGTTTGGAGATTCCTTGACAAGCTATCTCGGAGGTTCGAACGCTACGACCAGCACGAGAAGGGTTTTCAACTCGGCTCCGGTCAAGGAATATCTTGATATCAAGAATCCGGATATAATAACCCCCGAGCAACTGGACAAAGTCAAAGAACTTGCTGATGAGGTTAAGGGGTATTGTCAAGAGAACGGCACCCTTATTTCGCGCCTCAAGAACGATGTCATCAAGCAGGACATAATCATTCCTCTTCAGGAAAAAGGCCAAGGAACGGTCAGGTCGCCAAGACTTGCCGCGAAACGTCTCAATCATGATTTCGCCAGCAAGTTCGCCACAAATCGAGACCGGCACCTCGGTGCGATGTACAACAATCCGGAATGGATGACCGACGCGCCGGAATTCGAAGACACGAACTTTATGCTTTCCGCTTTGAACGCATATGGAGTACTGGAGGACGACAGCACCAAAAGATGGGCGAAAGCATTCTTGATTGCGCCGGCGATACGTGTGATCTTCGAACTGTCACTTCTTGCATTGGACAAATCCTGCGATGAGATTCATCTTCCCAACATAGGGGTCAGCGCAAAGCATAAAGAGAACGTCTCATATGTCCATAGACTGTTTAAAAACAACAAATTCCAAGACTATCTGCAGGCCGGGAGGATTGTATTCGACACCTACCAAGAGGCTCATAGTGTAATCGAAAATACCGATTTCGGCGAGTCCGTTGAATACTCATCGCTTGGGTCGCACAAGTCTATGAAGGATTACGACATAGATACCATCATGAGGCTGTCGAATGATGCGGTATTGTTTGCTATGCTCTGTCAGCAATATGTGCAGTTCAAAAAACAGGGCGTATGACTCGAACGAACTGGCCAAAATGGGAATCTTCTAATATCATTCATGTTTATGGCGCAAAGCAAGCTGACAAACGGTTCCAATACCCCGTTGCGATACCCCGGCGGGAAAGGCAAAATCACACGTTTCGTGGCAAACGTGTTGGAGACTAACCATATAACCGGAACCTATATCGAGCCTTTTGCAGGCGGAGCAGGCGTCGCTATCAATCTTTTGTTGTCGGGTCGTGTAGAGGCAGTTATTATCAACGACCTTGATGACGGCGTATATTCGTTTTGGTATTCTCTTGTCAACGAACCCGAATATCTACTACGTGAAATCGACCGCGTCCCCTTTGACTATTCGGATGAAAAGCCCACGGCTCAATCTTCGAAATACTCGGAATACTGGAAGGCTATCAGGAAAAGATACGATTTCAACCATTATTCGGATATTCGACGGAAAGGATTCGACTTCTTCATGCTTAATCGCATGAACGTAAGTGGCGTCATCAAAGGTGGGCCGATAGGAGGTGCCGCCCAAGACGGGAAATACAACATTTCTTCTCGATTTAACAAAAGCACACTCAAGAAGAGGATAGAGCGAATAGCAGCGGAAAGAGAGAGAATCACTGTTAGCAACCTAGAGGCCAGCCATTTCTTCAAATTGCTTTCTGATGGCAAATTCTGCGATATGAAGAACAGTTTCATATTTGCGGATCCTCCTTACTATGTGCAGGGACGGAATCTTTATAATTCATATGCAACCGCAACCATCCACTCTCTGGTTGCGAAGCGCCTCGTCGCTGAGCCGGATTGGAACTGGATACTCACTTATGACAAAGCGCCTCAAATATGCAGGTTGTATTCCGATAAGAACGTTAAACAATATGAATATCAGATAGCTTATTCAGCGAATAAAAGAGGATACTATTCTGAATATATGTTCGCATCGAGAAAGATGACCATGCAATCATATGCCAACGTGACTCTTAGTCAAATAAGTGACGAGGGTAACAACACCTTGTCATAATTATGTGGATGCTTCGGGTTTGTCCATTGTCGGCATCTAACTCGTATCCGTCGCATGATATCGCGCTGTACAAGGAGACCGACGGCAAGATGGCGGACGACAAGACCCGGGAGACCCTGCTGAAGGCGGTCAAGGCCCGTGACGCGGACGCCATCGCGAAAGCCGTGAAAGAGGTCAACGAATCGAAGACGGCGAAGGAGAAGGCCGACGCGGAGGCGAAGGCCAAGGCCGAACAGGAAGCAGCCGCGGCTGCCGCCGCCGGAAGCCACGCTTAGTGAGCTGAATGTGATTCGGGTCGCGGTAGCTAACTCGATACAGTTTGTCGCCAGACTTGGTGTTGTAAGAATATATGGGCATGATTTGGCTGTCTCCTTCGACGTTGCCGAAGGAGACAGTTTTATTCCAGAAGCTTCTTTAGAGAGATGCCAGGAGCTGTGTCGGGTTCGGTTTCGTCGTGAACGGTGATGGGTGATGGGAGCCTCATGGAAACCGATTCGGGAACGCGCTCTTTCATGAGTGTCAGCCAATGTGAGGCTGTCCGCAGAGGGATACCGAAGACTTCCGTCAAACGTTTTGTTGCGGGGCCTTTGTTGAGCTGAGTGACCGAATAGACTCGTGAGGCCCATTTCAGGGTGTCGGGTGCAGGGCCCTGTCTGCGGAGTGCGGGGAAGTCGACGCTGTTCAACACGTCATGTTCCCAATCCGGCAGTGGGCCGAAGATATTGGTCCCGCTGTCCGTGATCTCATAGGACCACAGCGGGGGATGGTAGGAGCGGATGATCTGCTCGATTGGCAGTCGTGCGATGTCTCTGATCTTGAGTTCGCGTGTGGTGCCGATCTCGCAGTTCCGCAGCACGATGCGCCGCTCTTCCTCGCTGTATCCCATGTGCAGGCGGATGTCGTATTTTCCGATGTGGTCCTCCATTGCGCGGATGCAATAGTCGGCTCTGACGGCGATTCCCGGGGCGATGG
>ENA-OVGQ01002513-OVGQ01002513.1-human-gut-metagenome-genome-assembly--contig:-NODE-2513-length-16524-cov-3.640233_pt1 | contig 16524 bp, 15 predicted proteins | sample MGYA00237774_ERZ505427 | MGnify/ENA primary metagenome ERZ505427 (study PRJEB26158, sample SAMN06016404) | human gut metagenome | biome: human gut; feature: ankylosing spondylitis patient; material... | reverse complement strand
TAGATATTGACAGAAAAAAAGAGGCGTGATATAGTAATTTGCAAATGAAATGCAAATTAAAATGCAAACCTAAGAGGGAGGCAGAATAATTGGCAAAATATAGTACCAGACAAAGAGATATTTTATTATCTTATTTGGAAGCACATGCAGATGAACAGATGTCGATTCAAAAGATCGCATCTGATCTGGAAGAACAGAAAGTTAGTTCAAGTGCAGTGTATCGAAATCTGTTTGAGCTGGAAAAAGAAAACCGGGTAAAAAGATGTATCCGGGATAATTCAAGAGAGGTGCTTTATCAGTATATTGATTTGCCAGAGTGCAGGTCAAGTCTGCATTTGATGTGTCGTGTCTGTGGAAGGATGTTTCATCTTGAGCCAGAACAGACAAATAAGTTTGTGGAGCATGTTGAGAAAGCACAGGGCTTTGTGATTGATAAGTCTGAGACTATTTTATATGGTGTCTGCAAGGATTGCAGATAGTAGTCGCAATAATTTTTAATGATGAGAGAAGGAGGAAAGCACGATGAAGCAAAGAAGAAGTGTATTGTCATTAGCTGCGGTATTTGTCGTAATTTTTGTCGTGCTTATCTCTTCATTTTTTGTTGCAGCAGAAACAAATCATGACTGTACCGGAGAGGACTGTCCGATTTGTTATGAGATCAGCGTATGCCAGGAGACGGTCAGAAAGCTGACATTTGCTTGTGCAGTATTTGCTGCAATTTTATTGTTATCAGTTTGTATTGTATTGCCGGTGGCTCAGAGCAGACCGGCTGTTTGCCATACATTAATTTCTCTGAAGGTGAAGCTTTCGGATTAAAAAAATAAGACAAGAAAAAGTTGCGTTTAAAGGATTGTATTTTTGCAATAAGCAGAGTGCAATTCTGAGTGCTGTATTCAAAAAATGGAAATATAGAATATAGGATTCAGCGTGAGTACAGCAGTATTTATTTCGTCTTATTTATTTTAATTCGGAGGTTTTTTTGTTATGAGAAAAAATAGAAATTTTAAGAAATTTAATATCGCATTGGCAGCACTGACAAGTGCAGTAACCGTAGCAGGAGCGTGTGCACCGGCATTTGCAGAGACAACAGGAGCACCAGAGGAGTCTGATAAGCTTAGCATTGTGACAACGATTTTCCCAGAGTATGATTGGGTGAGGGAAATTTTAGGCGATCAGGCCGACAGCGCAGACTTGACAATGCTGCTTGACAACGGTGTGGATCTTCACAGCTACCAGCCTACAGCAGATGATATCATTAAGATTTCGGAGTGTGATCTTTTCTTGTATGTGGGCGGTGAGTCAGATGCTTGGGTAGAGGATGTGCTGAAGGAATCTCAGAATAAGGATCGGAAGGTAATCAATCTTCTTGACGTATTAAAGGATACAATTAAGACAGAAGAGGCAATGCCTGGTATGCAGGCAGAGGAAGGTCATAATCATGGCTATTCTCATTTTGCAGATGAGGACGTAGAAGATCGTGAGCTTAGTGACTGGAGCGGCGAGTGGCAGTCCGTTTATCCGTATCTTAAGAATGGCGATCTGGACGAGGTAATGGATCGCAAGGCTGAGAATGGTGATAAGACAGCTGAGGAATATAAGTCTTACTATGAGACTGGCTATAAGACTGATGTGGAAAAAATTACAATTGACGGTGAAAACGGAATAATGGAATTTACCAAGAATGGAGTCGCTGCAAAGGGAACTTACGAGTATAAGGGTTATCAGATCTATGATTATGAGTCTGGAAGCCGTGGTGTGAGATATTTCTTTGAGAAGACAGATGGTGATGATGCTGCACCAAAATATGTACAGTTTAGTGATCATGGCATTGCACCTGGAGCAGCAGAACATTTTCATATTTATGCAGGAAACGATAGTTTTGATGCATTATCTGAGGAAATGGAAAATTGGCCAACCTATTACCCGGCTGAGATGACAGGCGAAGAAATACGAGAAGATATGTTAGAGCATGAGGAAAAGGAATACGATGAACACGTATGGCTTTCCTTAAAGAATGCAGAGATTATCTGCCAGTCTATTGCAGATACACTTGGTGAGATTGATCCAGAAAATAAGGATACATATGAGGCAAATGTGGTAGCATATATCGAAGAGCTGGCAGGGCTTGACGTACAGTATCAGGATACCGTAGATACTGCATCAAGAAAGACAGTTTTGTTTGGAGATCGTTTCCCGTTCCGCTACATGGTAGATGATTATGGCCTTAATTACTATGCTGCATTTGCAGGCTGCTCAGCAGAGAGTGAGGCAAGCTTTGAGACCATTTCGTTCTTAGCAAAGAAGGTAGATGAACTGCAGCTTCCATGCATCCTGACAATTGAAGGCGAGCAGCATAAGATTGCAGAAACTATTAAGGCAAACACACAGAATCAGGATCAGGAGATTTTGACAATGAACTCCATGCAGTCTGTTACCTCAGAGGATGTACAAAACGGTGCAAACTACTTTTCTATTATGGAAGAGAATCTGAACGTGCTTAAACAGGCATTGAATTAAGGAAGGAGGAACATGAAATGGCGCAGCTTATCTGTCATCATCTCTCTGTTGGATATGATTCAAAGGCCGTTTTAACAGATTTAAATTTTGAAGTTAATGAGCAGGATTATTTGTGCATTGTCGGAGAAAACGGTGCCGGAAAGAGCACACTTATGAAGACCATTCTTGGACTGCAAAAACCCGTGGAAGGTCAGATTATGGTGGGAGATGGGCTGGCACAAAATGAGATCGGATATCTTCCGCAGCAAAAGGCAAGTCAGAAGGATTTCCCGGCATCCGTGAGAGAAATTGTTCTCTCCGGCTGCCAGGGCCGCTGCGGTCTTCGACCTTTTTATAATACACAGGAAAAAGAATTGGCAGAAGATGCCATGGAGCGAATGCAAATCACTGATTTGGCAAGTAGATGTTATCGTGAGCTTTCAGGCGGTCAGCAGCAGCGCGTGCTGCTTGCCAGAGCACTTTGTGCAACACAGAAAATGTTATTAGTGGATGAACCAGTTTCTGGACTGGATCCAAAGGCGACAGCTCAGATGTATGAGCTGCTTGAAGAGCTAAATGAAATTGATGGTATTACGATTATTATGATTTCCCATGATATTGCAGCTGCTATGAAATATGCCAGCCATATTTTGCGAGTAGGAAAACATACCTTTTTTGGAACGAAAGATGAATACTTAGAGGAATACCGCAGAAGGAAAGCATATAGAAGAATGATACAAAAAAGGGAAGCACAGAAAGAGGAAGGTGAGTGGCAGTGATGGGTTTGAATGCAATTTTGGGAAAAATTAGTTTTTATTGGCAGTACCCATTTGTGCGCTATGCGCTTGTGGTAGGTGTGCTTATCGCTCTGTGTTCCTCGCTTCTTGGTGTTACTCTTGTGCTCAGACGCTTTTCATTCATTGGAGATGGTCTTTCCCATGTAGCATTTGGAGCGATGACAATTGCAACGGTATTAAAAATGACTGAGAAAATGCCCCTTATTATGGGAATTACAATTGTAAGTGCTGTGCTGCTGCTTCGAACTGGACAGAACACAAAAATCAAGGGAGATGCCATGATGGCGATGATTTCAGTTGGCGCACTTGCAATAGGCTACTTGATTATGAATCTCTTCTCAACAGCGGCAAATTTATCTGGTGACGTTTGCAGTACATTGTTTGGTTCGACTTCAATTTTAACATTAACAAAGGGTGAGGTTTGGTTTTGCGCGGCAATGTCCGCTATTGTAGTAGTCATCTTTATCCTTTTTTATAATAAAATTTTTGCAATTACATTTGATGAGGATTTTTCAAGAACAGCCGGAACAAAGGCTGGTTTTTATAATTTAATGTTAGCGATTATCATAGCAGTGGTGATTGTGCTTGCGATGAACCTTGTCGGCTCTCTGTTGATCTCAGCGCTTGTCATTTTTCCAGCAGTTTCGGCAATGTGTATTTTTAAGAATTTCCGCAGTGTTACGATATGCGCTGCGGTATTGTCTGTTACCTGTGCGGCGATTGGTATTCTTGTTTCTGTTTTGGCAGGCACACCAGTTGGATCCACAATTGTGGCGGTTCAAATTGTTGTATTTTTTGTATTTCGAATCAGTGGAAAACTTGCAGGAGGCAGAGTGGCATGAAAAAAAGAAAATATGTGATACTTGGTGTGATGGCAGCTTTTTCCATAACGGGCTGCAGTACACCCGATACAAGTCAGACACTGCCAGAGCGCTTAAATGAAATTTGGCAGTCTCAGCAGTCGCAGGCTGAGACTGGGGCGACACAGCAATCTCAGATAGAAGAGATACAAACGCAAGATGCGCCACAGGAAGGGACAATTGCGCAGCCAGTGCCACCGCAACAAGAAGCAACTTCACAGACACAGACCTCACAGCAAACTACAGCAACAGAGTTTGACTACGATCTTACGCAGATGAGCAGCACCATCGTATACTCGCAGATCACTGATATGACGATGGTTCCAGAGGAATACGCAGGAAAAACCATAAAAATGGAAGGAAGGTTTGAAATATACGGAGATCCAGATAAAGAAGATCCGTACCTGGGATGTATTGTCAATGATGCAACCGCCTGCTGCTCAGTAGGTCTTCGATTTGTGCTGACAGATGACTATACATCTGCTGATTTTCCGTTAAATGGTTCTGATATTATTATTACAGGAGTCTTTGAAACGTATGAATATCAGGGCTGTACGTTTGGAGAAGTGCAGAATGCACAGATGACGGTAATATCAGAAGGTCCAGAAGCAGCGGGGTGAATGCAGGCTAAGAATTGTCTCTGTCTCCAGTGGAAAAACTACCAAAATGCCGAAAACAGCAGATGAGGTTACGGTAAAGCAGGTTCACATTAAAGATGATTTCTGGTCTGAAATCCAGAATCGCATCATCAATGTGGTGATCCCATTCCAGGAGCATGTATTAAATGATGAGGTAGAAGGCGTTGCAAAGAGCCACGCAATCGAAAACTTCCGTATCGCAGCTTTTTATTTTGTTGGAATCATAAACGTAATCATCGTGCTCTGCCCCGGTATACTATTCATCGAAAGGCCGGAGCCTTTGCCATAGGCAAGAAGAAGCCTATCGTGGACATTTTTAAGTCCGTAGCCAGACGAGTCGGTTGTAAGAAGAGTGGTAAGTTTTTCTGGTGGGATCCCAACTCCATTGTCCATGATGGAGACGTAGATTTTATCGGCAACCTTTGTTACTGTGAGAAAGAGCTGACCACGTTTAATCTTGTTTGGCAGAATGCCGTGAATAATCGAATTTTCAACGAGTGGCTGCAGTAAAAGATTTGGCACTTCGATTTCTGGCAAATTCGGGTCAATCTGGTAGAGCACGTCAAAGCAATTGTCGTGAAGCAGGCGCTGAATATCAATATAAGAGGTCACGTTTTTGATCTCATTTTGCAAAAGCGTCTCAGATTTTCCCTTATTTAATGTTGTACGGTAAAAAACGGATAACAGCTGAGACATCTGACTGATCTCAGGCTGGTCATTCATCAGCGCTTTGTTATTGATTAACGACAGACAATTATACAGAAAATGAGGATTGATCTGAGCCTGCAAGGCTTTAAATTGCGTCTCCTTCAATTCAATCTTAGTCTGATAGTCCTCTCGGATCAGTCGGTTGATCTCATCAATCATGGCTTGCAAGTTATTTGTCAGATCACCAAGCTCGTCCTTACTGTCATCGTGAATGTGGTAGTTAAGATGCCCCTCTTTGATGCGCTGAAGATAATAGTGGAGGGCACTGATTTTCTGTTCAAAAAAGCTTGTGAAAAGCTGAGTGATTAGAAAAATAACAACGACACAGAAAAAAAGAATCGCGATAATAATTCTTCCCATCTGACGAACCGAGGCAAAAATCATCTTTTCCGGCCGTTCAAGTGTTACATTCCAACCACTAGAATCCACAAGATCATTTCTTGTCACCCACTTTCGAAAATCGCTTGCATTTTCCAAGATAGAGTCAGACTTATAAGAAAAAAGAGTCTGAGAGGGTGAGTCTATCTGAATATGAAAGTTATCGGCAACTCTATCAAGATCTCCAAAGAAAAGATCGGCATTTAACTGGATTGCAATGTAGTTTTTTGAGTATGAGCGAATATAGGTGAGGTACGGTTCGCACAGATACTGTATGACAAGCAGACTTCCATCCTTCTTTTTGTACCAAGTTGGTTGAGTAGAAATTTTGTCAGGTGCATACCAACGTTCACCCTCTAAATCACTGATTGGGCGAAGCTGTTTGCCGTGGGTCATGGGGCCGTCGGCATTGTAGATTGTGATCTGTCTGATTTCAGGATGCTGCAAATAGGTGGCATTTAAAAAGACATCCATCGTATAGTTTAGATATTCGTACTGATCGTAAGCATTCGCATCATTGTAGGAAGAGAACTGTGCAAGTACATTTGAGTTCGCCAGATAAGATAGTAAATTCTGGTAGATGCTTATTTTGGAATCAAGCGAGTCTGACACAGAGGTGACAGTGGATTCTAGTGAGGATAGCTCGCGTGCGCGAAGCAGCTTGATTGTCTGGTTGTAGCAGAAAAATCCCATGACAGAAAGAGGAAGAAAGCTGACTAGAATGCAGAGAAAAACAAGCTTGCTTCTATATTTCATATCATCAAATTTTTGCTTGATTTGTTTTACAAAAGTTTTCATGCGTGCTCCTGTCTATATTTTTCTGGTGAGCTTCCGAAATACTCGCGAAAGCTCTGACAAAAGTATGAATAATTGGGATAGCCAGACTGGATTCCAATCTCAATCACCTTCTTTTGTGTGTGAAGAAGTGCATCCTTTGCCTTCTCCATTCGATATTGGCGAATATATTGTGAGATACTTTTTCCAGTCGATTTTTTAAACAGGCGACTGAGATAATCCGGCGTTAGATAGACGGCAGAGGCTAAAATTTCGGCAGACAATTCTTCGCTGTAATGGTTTGCAATATAGGCAATTGCGCAGGAGACTTCTTTTCGCATCGTGTCCAGACCGGAGGAAAACGAGTCGAGAATCGGTTTTGAGACCTCTTTTACAATTCGAATAATCTCAGAGATGTCCGGCTGAAGATATAGATTGGCAATCATAGTCTCAAGAGGAGGAAAGTTTGCACAGGCATATGCTGGAAGTGCCGGATACAGCATTGTTAGCACATTTGAAAAAAGAAATTTGACATAGATCTGAGACTGATTGACAGAAACCTTATACTTATTAAACAGGTGCGTCAAATATTCTTGAAGAAGTGCCTTATTCTTTGAGGCGAGTGCATTTTGAATGAGCGGAAGCAGCTGTGAATCATCCTCAAATGTTTCCTCTCTCTGTGTAGGGATCATATCTGGTAAAAAAATGAGTGTGTCCGGCAGGAAAAAAACGCTGTTCCATCTGCTGCTCCAAAAAAGAAAAGGCATCTTTAAAGGATTGATATTCGGACAAGGGCTTGGTCACGGCAATATAGCAGTCGACCGAAAATGTATCACGAATATGGGCAAGTAATTTGTCACAAAATCGCTTCGCATCGAGAATCGGCGTGCGCATGAATAAAACAGCCTGGTCAGGAGAAATATTTACTGAGACTCCGTCTGGTGCCAGTGTACTTCGCAGATTGTCAAAAAATACCTCTGATTTATGAACCAAAAAATCATTTTTAAATGTGAACATCACCAGATAGCGAAAGGAAGAAAATTGTTCTAATATAAAAGGCTCTGCTTTTGCCTTATCAAAATTTCCAAAGATCGCAAGCTGAAGTGAATATTGAAGAAGAAAAAGCTTCTGATTTTCCTGTTTATCGAAGTTTTCCCTGTCTGCGTCTAACTGGCTGATTAGGGTGGTAAGCGTTTTGGAAAGTTCGTCTGGTACGACCGGCTTTAAAATATAATTTTCCACACCTAAAGAGATAGCTGTTTTGGCATAGGCAAAATCGGCATAGCCGCTAAAAATAATGGGACGAATATCTGGATATAAGGCGAGTGCCTTTTGAATCAGTTCAAGCCCGTCCATTCTTGGCATTTGGACATCTGTAAATAAAATATGAGCAGGCCAGCCCTTTAATAGAGCCAGTGCAGCTACACCATCCTCCGCCTCTCGAATTTCTAGTGGAAGGCCGCTATTTTTGAGCAGATATAAGATACAGTCTCGCTCATTTTTCTCATCATCGACAATCAGCATACGGTACATGTCAAAAATCCCCCTTTATGCATTTTGTGGCTGCTTTGTCAGCTTCGTTCACAGTAATTTGTGTTTCTAGTATAGTATCAGTTCCCCATATTTGTCAAATATATCTGAATTATCCACAATAAAAACATGACTGTCCGTTTTTCTGATATGTTTTCCGTGTTTTTTATATATACCGTTGTCTGTTTTTTTGATATATTTTTTAACAACAAAGCAATGCGCATGCTTACCAAACTTACTATAAAAAAGGCATTATAATATTGGAGGAGTTTAAGATGAAGAAGAGTTTCGCAATGATGATGGCAGCCGCCCTTGCTACAACATCTGTTTGTGGCGTTGCATTCGCTGAGGATGCAGCAAAGGATCCATATGGAAAATATGACGAGCTGATCACCTACACAACTGGCTATTCCTTAACCAATCAGGGTGCAGATGTTTTAGCCGGAACCCCATATGAGAATGATACACCGGAGAATAATGCATACACCCGCTACTTGAAGGAACTGTTAAATATTCAGAATGAAAATGATTTTGAAGCAACGATGGGCGATGATTATAATCAGAAGCTGGCTCTTGCAATTGCAAGTCAGAGTCTGCCGGATATCATTCATGTTCCAGATTATTCAACACTGGTAGAGCTTGTTGAAAACGACATGATCGAGGATCTGACCGATGTATATAATAACTCAGCTTGTGATACTGTAAAGGAATCTTATGAGAGCTATGGCGACAATAATCCGTTAAATACCGTGACATTTGATGGAAAGATCATGGCAATTCCAAAGACACAGTTGAGTGATGGACAGGATTTTCTGTGGGTGAGAAAGGATTGGCTTGATAAGCTTGGCCTTGAAGAGCCTTCCACAATGGATGAAGTTGCTGATATGCTTCGTGCATTTATCAATGATGATCCAGATGGAGATGGAGAGGCTGATACCATTGGTCTTGCAATGCGTTCTGACGTATATGGCGGCTATCCTAATAATACATTTGGAATTGACAATATTTTCACCGCATTTGGTGCATATCCAAGCATCTGGATTACTGCTGAGGATGGAACTGCCGTATATGGTTCAGTTCAGGAAGAAATGAAGGATGCGCTGACACTGTTAAATAGCTGGTATACAGAAGGTTTAATTGATCAGCAGTTCACAACAAGAACAAACGATGACATTGTAGCACTGATCTCTAGCGGAAAGTGCGGCGCGTTTATCGGACCGTGGTGGGCACCATTTAATACAGCACTTACATCAAGCTACGCAACTGATGATGCTGAGTGGATCAATGTATCAGCACCAGTAGGAGAGGATGGAAAGATTCAGGCAATCAATACACAGTCTTATGCAGGCTTTGTTGCAGTTAGAAAGGGCTATGAGCATCCGGAAATCGCAATGAAGATTGTTAATGTAAATGCAGAGTACTCCAAGCAGGATACAAGCGATGCATCTTTAGAAATTCGTGAGAATCAGCCGCTTGCATACTTTAACTGGCCGCTTTACTGTGAGGTTCAGCCGGGCAATAATGCACAGCTGATGACAGAGCACGTACTTGCTGCAATGGATGATGAGTCAAAGGTAGATACTTTAACATCAGATGAATTAAGCTACTATCAGTCTGCACAGAACTATCTGGCAGCTGAAAAAGAAGGCAAGAAGGCAGATTCAGCAGATTATTCTCAGTATATGTCCAGAATCGTATCCATGTCCCGTATGATCGAAAATCCGGCAGACTTTGTAACACCGGCATTTTATGAAACTACCGAATCTATGGCAATCCGTTGGGCATCCTTAGAGAAGATCGAGATGCAGACTGTTTTGAAGATCATCGTTGGTGAGGAAAGCATCGATGCATTTGATAAGTTCGTATCCGATTGGAACAATGCAGGCGGTGAAATGATCACAGAGGAAGTAAACGAGGCAATTCAGAAGTAATTCAGAGAAAATTGCAAGTTGTAACAATGTAAAAACTGCAAAGTTTTTGGGATTAGACAAATCAATCTGATCCAATCAATAAAAAATGCCGGGGTCAAAATGATGTTTGGCTCCGGCTTTTGAAAAAGGAGGAAATTCATGAGTCAGGCAGCAAATAAGAAAAAGAAACGCCTGGGAAGAGAAGAGCTTACGCTGAATTTAATGATTCTTCCGGGAATGATTATCTTAATTATTTTCGTGTTTGCACCGTTAGTGGGATCGCTGATGGCATTTGAAAATTATGTTCCGGCCAAAGGTCTTTTGAAATCAAAATGGGTTGGTCTTAGCAATTTTCAGTTCATCTTCAGCCTGCCAGACAGCAAACAGGTTTTCATGAATACATTAATCATTGCATTCTCAAAGCTGGTTGTTAATATTTTTGTTCCAGTTACGTTTGCAATTTTACTAAACGAGATTCGTGTCAATGTCTGCAAAAAGATTTTCCAGACTGTTGTCTATCTGCCACACTTTTTATCATGGGTTGTTTTGGCAACTGTTGTAACGAACATGTTTTCATTAGATGGACCAATCAATGCAGTAATCAGTGCATTTGGCGGCAATCCTATTTATTTCCTTGCTGATAATAAGTGGTTTCGTACTGTGATCGTAGGAACAGATGTCTGGAAGGAATTTGGTTACAATTCTGTTGTATATCTGGCAGCCTTAACAGGAATTGATCCAGGACTTTTTGAGGCTGCATCTATTGATGGTGCTAATCGATTTAAGCAGATTCTAAATATCACTGTTCCGGCGCTTCTGCCAACTGTTGTGTTAATGACAGCGCTGAATCTTGGAAATATATTAAATGCAGGCTTCGATCAGGTATTTAATCTGTATAATCCAATTGTATATGAAACAGGTGATATCATTGATACATATGTATATCGAATTGGTATGGTAGAGCGTCAGTACAGCATTGGTACTGCGGTTGGCTTGTTAAAATCAGTAATCAGTTTTGTACTGATTATTAGTGCAAATAAGCTGGCACAGAAAACAACTGGCTCAGGAATATTCTAAAAGGGAGGTTCGTATGAAAGCAAAACCAGGAAAAATTATTTCTCAGATCGCAATATGGCTCGTGGTTCTTTTATTTGCGCTTAGCTGCTTGCTGCCGCTTTTAAATATGGTTGCGATCTCCTTAAGCGGAAGTGATGCAGTTGCGGCAAATAAAGTTGGTCTGTGGCCAGTTGATTTTACAATTACTACATACAACAAACTGCTTGGCGATTCACAGTTTTGGCATTCTTTCTGGATTTCAGTAAAGAGAGTAGTAATTGGTACTTTAATCAATATGTTTTTTACAATCTCTATGGCATATCCGCTTTCTAAGAACAAGAAGCGTTTCCGTGCAAGAGAGATTTATATGAAGATTGTCATCTTCGCAATGTTATTTAATGGTGGTGTTATTCCGCTGTTCATGGTAGTCAGCAAGCTTCACTTAAACAATACCATTTGGTCACTGGTTCTTCCGGGTGCCGTTCCGGTATTCAATGTCATTTTGTTAATCAATTTCTTTAAGGGTGTTCCAGAATCTCTTGATGAGGCAGCCAGAATTGATGGAGCCGGTCCGCTCACCGTTTTATTAAAGGTGTATCTGCCGATTTCACTTCCGGCACTGGCAACCGTTGGCCTGTTTGCAATTGTAAATCACTGGAATGATTATTTCTCAGGACTGATTTACATGAGCAAGGCATCCATGTATCCGCTGCAGACTTATATTCAGCAGCTGACTGTCGACTTGACGCAGATTACTGATGCAGATCAGTTAAAGCAATTATCTGCATTAAATAATCGTTCCTTTAATGCAGCAAAGATTGTGGTTTCCACAATTCCGCTTTTGATTATTTACCCATTTTTACAAAAATATTTTGTAACAGGTATGGTAATTGGCGCTGTAAAAGAGTAAAATAATAATACTACAACAATGCCGGAGTGCAGGAAGATTCTGTGGCTGTAAAAAGCCATGCAAGTGAAGCAATTTTCTGCTCGCTGGCATTGTGTGATGAGAGAGGAGAGAAACTATGGCAATTCAAATTAGCCCAAATGGTCGACTGATGACCATTCAGACAAATGATTCCAGTTATCAGATGCTTGCTGATAAAAATGGAGTGCTTCTTCATTTATATTATGGAAGCAGTATTGGTGCAGAGGATTTATCTGATCTTATTGTTAGAAGTGATGTTGGTTTTTCTGGAAATCCAGAGGAAGCAGGAATGGACCGCACATATTCACTTGATACACTGCCGCAGGAGGTTGCTTCTAGTGGTGTAGGTGATTTTAGGGATGATTCTGTTCGTCTGGCACATCCAGATGGCAGCTGTGCAGCCGATTTTCGTTTTGAGAGCTGTGAGGTTGTATCCGGTGCATATTCGATTCCGGGTATGCCAGCACTGTATGACACAGATAAAAAGAACAGTGAAACGCTGATCATTAAGATGAAGGAAAAGGCGTCAGGAGCAATTCTTCATTTATATTATGGTGTTTGGGAAGAGGAAAATGTAATTACAAGAACGGCAAGTTTGACTAATGCAGGTAAGGAGCCGATCTATATTGAGAAGTTTTTGTCATGCAGTATGGATATGATGGATCGCGATTTGGACCTTATCAGCTTCACAGGCCGTCATGCGATGGAGCGCACAATGGAGCGCACACCAGTTACGCATATTAAGACAGAGTTTGGAAGTATTAGAGGAACATCCAGTCATCACTATAATCCGGCAATGATTCTTTGTGACCGTCATGCAACAGAGGATGCAGGAGACTGCTTTGGTTTATGTCTGGCTTACAGCGGAAGCTTTACTGCAATGGCACAGAAAGATCAAAGAGATCAGATTCGTGTTCAGATGGGTATTAATCCGTATCAGTTTCGTTGGTGCTTAACAGAGGGAGAGACATTCTTTGCACCACAGGTGATTCTTTCATTCTCTAATCAGGGATTTAGCAAATTGTCACACCAGTATCATGATATATTACATGAGCATATGTGCAGAGGTCGTTATAAGCATGAGCGCCGTCCAGTTTTGATTAATAACTGGGAGGCAACATATTTTGATTTCAATGAAGAGAAGATTGAAAAGATTGCGGCGCAGGCTGGAGAGCTTGGCATTGAGATGATGGTGCTTGATGATGGTTGGTTTGGCAAGCGTGATGATGACAACAGTGGCCTTGGTGACTGGTTTGTCAATGAAAAAAAGATTCGCGGAGGTCTGCCAAAGCTTTCAGAGAAGATCCATGAAAAGGGTATGAAATTTGGTCTTTGGTTTGAGCCAGAGATGATCTCAGAGGACAGTGATCTTTACCGTGCTCATCCAGACTGGGCAATCACAATTCCAGGACGTGTGCCAAATCATTCCCGCAATCAGCTTGTGCTTGATATGACAAGAAGTGATGTGCGCGACTATCTGATGGCTCGTTTTGAAGAAATTCTTGGAAACACTAAGATCGAGTATGTAAAGTGGGATATGAACCGCAGTATCTGCGATATGTACAGCCATATTTACAAAGGTGAGCAGTCAGGCGAATGCTATCACCGCTATATACTTGGCGTTTATGATTTGCTGGAGCGTTTTGTACAGCGTTTCCCTGAGATTCTGCTTGAGGGCTGCAGCGGCGGTGGCGGACGTTTCGATGCCGGAATGCTGTACTATTCGCCACAGATTTGGTGCAGTGACAATACAGATGCTATGAACCGTCTTGATATCCAGTATGGAACATCATTCTTCTATCCGATCAGTTCAGTTGGTGCACATGTATCTGCATGCCCAAATCACCAGACAGGACGAAGCGTACCGCTTTCTACAAGAGCTGATGTGGCACTTGCCGGAAGTTTTGGTTATGAGCTTGATCTTCGTCTTCTTTCAGATGAGGAAAAGGCACAAGTAAAAGAGCAGATCAAAGAGTTCCACGACTACTATGACTTGACGCACGAGGGAGATTATTACCGTCTTACAGAGCGTGATAATACAAGCTTTACAGCATGGGAATTTGTCGCAAAGAATAAAGAACGCGCACTTGTAGAGGTAGTAAAAAAGGATGCATGGGGCAATCCGCTTCCAGTTCATGTTACCATTAAGGGACTCGAAGACAATTCAATGTATGTCTGCAGCTTAAATGGAATAAAGCGCAGCGGAAAGACCTGGAATCATGCAGGCATAACACTTCCGAAGTTTTTGAGCGCAGGCGAGAGTATGAAATTCACGCTCACCAAGGCTTGATGTAATGTGAAGGTTATATTGCACCGAAATGCTTTCGTAACCTGGCTTTGTGAAATGTAACTTAAAAAAGTTTCATATTTTTGACACAAACACTTGACTAAATCGCAAAAGTATTCTATACTATAGAAGTCACGGCGATATAGCCAAGTGGTAAGGCGCGGGTCTGCAACACCCTTACCGCCGGTTCAAATCCGGCTGTCGCCTGTTAAGAGCTCTGAGAGATTCTCAGAGCTCTTTTTTTGTTAGTATTCTAAGCAGCGATAGTAGCGGCGAATCTCCATTGGATGGCAATTGATAGCTTCAAGATGTACATCAATTCTATTTGTGACGGCATGCGTTACAAGATGAGAAATAAAACCGCGATACTGTGGTTTAATCCCAATCAGAGGATAATCTGCCGCATCAATAATCGTGTAGTTTGCGCAGATCTTCGGAAGGAAAGCAGCTACTCGAAGAGACAATGGACGGCTGGCATCTTCGCTGATAAAGAGTGTGACAGGAGTGTCTCGAGAAATGATTTCAAGCGTTCCATGGAAAAATTCACCGGAGGATACAGTCTTAGTTGCCATCCAGTGCATCTCCTCCCAATAGCACATGCCATAGGAATAGGTGGAACCCCACTGGTTTCCAGCACCGACAAAATAGTGGAGAGTATCGTTACAGTGCTTTTTTGCAAATTCTTGTGCAAAGGAATCCAAAGATTGCTCAACAGAGATCAAAGCATCTGCGAGATAACAGTCAAAATTTTCATAGCAGTCATCATAACAGTCAAATTCATGACGAAGAAAGAGAATACGGTCAGCAGCCATAAAGAGTTTTAGCTGTTCATTTTGCGGATATGAGATGCATAGCTCACATAACTCGCGCAGATGAGGATTTGGATTGTCAAGGAAAGCAAGAATAGTGGTATGTGCTGCATGTGCTTTTTCAACGGCTTTAACTATTTCAGGTGTACTGCCAGTCACAGATGAATAAATAAGAAGTGTACCATCCATGATACGTCGATTGCCAGTTGTTATATATTCAGCTGCATTTTCGGCGAATACTTCCATTGACGTAAATTCTTTCATATGAGAAACTGTCTGCATGGCAGATGCGTATGTACCGCCAATTCCCAGAAAACATATATTTGTAATACCTTTTTCAAGGATGGCATCCAGAAATGGATTGATTTGATGGCGCAGAGCGAGTGCACCGTTTACAGATTGACGTAACGATTCTTCTTGAAACTTCAGCATAAAATCCCTCCATAATACAATTATTTGATAAAAACATTATATCATGTAATATTATAACATATAATAATAAAAGGCAAGAAAAAAATTGCAGACTTCTGCAACTTTTTCCTGCCGTTTAAATACAATATCAATTATTTATATTAGAGATAAACTGTGTGTTTGAATTTTGTGTGCGAATGGTATAGGAGATTCGATCACCGCGCACAAGAGAGCGTGAATAATGGATCGGTGTGCCGTCAACTGCAAAACACGTTTTTTGTAAAAGAAAAAGAGGATCGCCAGCCTGACAATGAAGGATGGATGCCTGCTCAGCATTTGCAATACGGACAGCAATCTCACATACAGATTCACCGCGAGATACGTTATAGTAGTTATCGAGCAGTTCATAGAAAGAAATATCACCTGTTATGCGGTCAAGAAAATCTGGATAAGTTAAAGAAGAAATATAAATTTCATCTAAGGCAAGCGGTGAATCATCCTCAAAAATTAGACGCTGCACGTAACAAACTGGTTCATTAGGCTGAAGAGAAAGCGTTTCACATAAAAAATCATCAGAAGACTGCAGCTCTTTTTTTAATAGAAGATGATGTGATTTATGTCCGATTGCAGATAAATAATTTGTAAAGCCATGCTCCTTTAGATCAACGCTTCTTGAAGGGGTGGAAACAAACGTACCTTTTCCACGATGCTTTTCAAGGATATGCTGATCTGTTAGCTGTTGGATGGCCTTGCGGACAGTAATGCGGCTTACCTGATACTGTTCACACAATTCTTCTTCACTGGGAAGACGATCCCCTGGAAGATATTTTTTTTCTCTCAAAGCCTGACGTATCTCAGCTTCAAGCTGTATATAAAGTGGTTTAAGACTATTTGTGTCTAACATAAAAACCCCCTGATGTTTATTTTTAAGATAAAGACATT
>ENA-OVGQ01002512-OVGQ01002512.1-human-gut-metagenome-genome-assembly--contig:-NODE-2512-length-16528-cov-44.410490_pt1 | contig 16528 bp, 17 predicted proteins | sample MGYA00237774_ERZ505427 | MGnify/ENA primary metagenome ERZ505427 (study PRJEB26158, sample SAMN06016404) | human gut metagenome | biome: human gut; feature: ankylosing spondylitis patient; material... | reverse complement strand
TACAAGGCCAGCAAGATGATGGTCGCTGACAATAACAAGTAAATCCCAAAAGAGAGAGCAACGCCCCTGCATCGGCTGAAATGGCTGATGCGGGGGCGTTTTATTTGCCCCTGTTCGTGAATTTGTAAAAATTGCATAACACATACCGGGGCATTTCGGAAATATCATGAAAATCAAGAATAATATTGACAGACTGGAGGGGGGGGGGGGTATAATAATGTCGTGGGCTGACGACCGGAAAGGGACAGATGGCCCATGAAATTTATTTGAACATGTGGGAGGCAAAAAATCATGAAAATGGCAAAGAAACTTCTGGCTCTCGTCCTCACCGGCGTCATGGCAATGTCTGTTCTGACCGGCTGTGGAAGCACCGCTTCTCGTCAGGCTGCTGGCAAGCTGGAGGGTATGCTGAAGAAAGCAAACCCCAATGCTACCGTTGAGGTCGGCAGTGAAGAACTGGCAAATAAGGCTATCGAGGCTGCAACGACTGATGACGGCAAATTCGAGACTAACGCAAAAAAGAATATCAAAGCTGCTCTGAAAGAGGGCAACAATGACAAGTACGTCTGGTACGCCTACTTCGAAGCCGAGGGTAAGAATGAGACTGACAAGGCTCAGGCAATCGCCAATGAGATTCTGAAGACGGAGACTAACGGTTCTGTAACGATCGGCACGAATAAAGCTGTTAATTCCCTGTATGTCGGGATCCCCGGCAAGTATAATATTAAAGCCGGCGATGAGTTCGTGCTGAGTATGAAGGAGTTTACCGTCACCAGTGATGATGGCAAGACCACGACTGACTGGATCATGGCTGTTGTCACCTGCAAGGCTGTTGAGAACAAGTAAGCCTTTGGCACAACTGAGCAATTCTTTATTTCTTCAATAGAAAATGTAGCCAAGGCCCGGGGTGGAGACACCCCGGGCCTTGGTGTTTGTTTTTTTCCGGCAAGACAGCAAAAATGGGGGCCGCCGCACGTTCGTGCAGCGGCCCCCTCGGGATGATTTACAGATTGAAGTAGCGCTTTGCGTTGTCGAAGCAGATGCCCTTGACGATCTTCTCCAGAGCCTTCTCGTCGTTGGGATACTCGCCATCCTCGACCCACTGGCCGATCAGGTTGCACAGGATGCGGCGGAAGTAATCGTGGCGGGTGTAGCTCAGGAAGCTGCGGCTGTCGGTCAGCATACCGACGAAGTTGCCCAGCAGGCCGAGGCTGGCCAGACGGGACATCTGCTCTTCCATGCCGATCTTGTGGTCGTTGAACCACCATGCGGAGCCGTGCTGGATCTTGCCCGGGAGCTCGCTGTTCTGGAAGCAGCCGAGGATGGTGCCGATCTGAGCATCATCGCCGGGGTTCAGGCTGTAGATGATGGTCTTGGGGCACTCGTCGGTGTCGTTCAGGGCGCTGAGCAGGGCTGCGATCTGGCCGCCGCAGGTGGCGGTGTTGATCATGTCGTAGCCGGTGTCGGGTCCCAGCAGGGTGTTCATCTTGCGGTTGACGCCCCGCAGGCAGTTGTAGTGGAACTGCATGACGATGCCGAGGCGGTGATACTGCTTGCCCAGGTGGATGAGGATGTAGGTCTGATACTTCTCGGCCTCCTCGGTGGTAACGGCCTCGCCCTTCATGGCCTTCTGGTAGATGGCGTTGACCTCTTCCTTGGTGGCCTCACGGTAGGGGATGTAGTCCAGACCGTGGTCGGAAGCGCGGCAGCCCATCTCGGCAAAGAACTCGATGCGGTCGGTCAGAGCGCTGGTGACGCAGTTGATGCAGGCCAGCTTCTCCTTGCCGACAGCAGCGGCCAGCTTGCCCATGTACTCAGCAAAGCCGGGCTTGTTGATGTTGAGGGCCTTGTCGGGGCGGAAGGAAGGAGCCACGGTGAACTTGATGGTGGGGTCTTCCTTGATCTTCTTGTGCCACTCGAGGCTGTCGATGGGGTCATCGGTGGTGCCGATGAAGGCCACGTTGCTCTGCTCGATGAGGCCGCGGACGGTCAGCTTGGGGTCGTGCTGGAGCTTGTCGTTGCACAGGTTCCAGACCTCCTCAGCGGTGTCGCCGTTCAGCACGCCGTCGTAGCCGAAGAAGGTGTGCAGCTCCAGATTGGTCCAGTGGTACATCGGGTTGCCGATGGCCATGGGCAGAGCCTCAGCGAACTTCTGGAAGCGCTCGCGGTCAGGCTTGTCGCCGGTGATGTACTCCTCAGGCACGCCGTTGGAGCGCATGACGCGCCACTTGTAGTGGTCGCCGAAGTAGCTGCCGTCCGGGTTGCGGCCGCCCAGCCAGACCTGAGCGATGTTGTCGAAGCGGCGGTTCTCGTAGATCTCACGGGGAGGAATGTGGCAGTGGTAATCGCAGATGGGCATATCCTCGGCGTAAGCGTGGTACAGGTGCTGTGCGGTGGGCGACTGGAGCATGAACTCCTTATCCATAAATGCTTTCATGGTCAGAACTCCTTTTTTCAATGGTCATGACAGTTTGAAACATTCTTATAGTAGGGGATCGGCCGGTTCCGTGCAAACAGGCCATTCCTGCTTTTAGTATACCGGAAAATGCCGATGTATACAACTGAAAAACTGCCCAAAAATCTCGTGCGGACTTGTACAATTCGCTGGTTTTTATAAAAACGACCCCGTTTCCGGCAAAAAACTGTTGAGAAGCACTTGACTTATTTGTATACAACAGCATAAAATAGAGACAGAGAAGGGCGCGGCTCAGGCTGCCCCCCGTGAAAGGCAAAGCAATCTGATAAAAGGAGACACTCAAATGGAAACTTTGAATTACAAGGTCCTGGAAAGCACCGGCTACAACGGTTATATCCTCAAGGACGCACCCGTCAAGGTGATGCAGTTCGGCGAGGGCAACTTCCTGCGCGCATTCGTGGATTACTTCTTTGATATTGCCAACGAGAAGGCTGGCTACAACGGCAAGGTCAAGCTCGTCCAGCCCATCGCAAACTTCCCCCAGATGGCGGACTGGATCAACGAGCAGGAGGGTCTGTACACCCTGTACCTGCGCGGCAGCGAGAAGGGCCAGAAGGTCGATGCAAAGCGCGTCATCTCCTGTGTGCATGACTGTGTCTGCCCCTACTCCGAGGGCAAGTGGGACGAAGTGCTGGCTCTGGCCCGCTCTGAGGACCTGGAGATCGTCGTCTCCAACACCACTGAGGCCGGCATCGCCTACACGCAGGGCGACAGCCAGTTTGACCAGGTCCCTCCCAACAGCTTCCCCGCAAAGCTGACCCGCGTGCTCTACGAGCGCTACACCGCCTTCAAGGGCGCTGCTGACAAGGGTCTGGTCATCCTCTCCTGCGAGCTCATCGACAACAACGGCAAGGAGCTGCAGAAGTGCTGCAACAACTACGCGAAGGACTGGAACCTCGACGCTGCCTTCATCGACTGGATGAACAACGCCAACACCTTCTGCTCCACTCTGGTGGACCGCATCGTCCCGGGCCGCATCCGTGACCCGAAGGAGATGGCTGCTCTGGAAGAGGCCAACGGCTACACCGATAAGGCTCTGGATGTCGGCGAAGTCTTCGGCGTCTGGGTCATCGAAGGCCCCGATGGTCTGGAGGACAAGCTGCCGTTCAAGAAGGCCGGCGTCAACGTCATGGTCGTGCCCGATGTTACCCCCTACAAGAAGCGCAAGGTCCGCATCCTGAACGGTGCACACACCGGCTTCGTTCTGGGCGCATATCTGGCCGGCTTCGACATCGTGCGTGACTGCATGCACAACGACACCATCCGCGGCTTCATGAACAAGATGCTGCACGAGGAGATCATCCCCACCCTGCCGCTGGACAAGAAGGATCTGGAAGAGTTTGCTTCCGCTGTTGAGGACCGCTTCAACAACCCCTTCGTCAACCATGAGCTGATGAGCATCTCCCTGAACTCCACCTCCAAGTGGAAGGCCCGCAACATGCCTTCCTTCCTGACCTATATCGAGGAGCAGAAGAAGCTGCCTAAGTGCCTGACCATGTCTCTGGCTGCTTACATCGCTTTCTACTCCAACGACATTCAGGAGCGCACTGCTGACGGTCTCATCTGCAAGCGCCCGGCGGGCAACACCTACAAGATCCAGGATGACGCATGGGCTCTGGACTTCTACTATGCACACAAGGACGACACCGCTGCTCAGCTGGTGAACGCCGTTCTGACCAACACCCAGATGTGGGATCAGGACCTGACCAGGATCGAGGGCCTCGAGGCCGCTGTTCTGGCAGACCTGGAGCTCATCCGCACCGAGGGTGCCGAGGCTGCTTACAAGAGCTGCCTGTAAGCTGAAAATTTGCACAAAAGGGCTGCTGCTTTGGGCAGCAGCCCTTTTGGCTTATACCTTTTGTCTTATAAAAGAGTAGGAGAAAAACTATGCCGCAGGCGATCCATATCAGTCCCATCGACAACGTCGTTGTCGCTCTGCATCCCATTGCCAAGGGTACCCTCGTCGAGGTGGACGGCCTTGCCGTTACCGCGCTGGAGGACATCCCTCAGGGCCATAAGATGGCCGTCAAGCCCATCAAGAACGGCGAGAACGTCATCAAGTACGGCTTCCCCATCGGCCACGCCACCGCCGACGCTGAGCCGGGCACCTGGATGCACACCCACAATGTCCACACCAACCTCTCCGGTGAGGTGGAATACAGCTATAACCCCTCCCCCGATCTGGCCCCGCTGCCCAAGGTGGAGCCGGAGACCTTCATGGGCTTCCGCCGCAAGGATGGCCGCGCCGCCATCCGCAACGAGATCTGGATCATCCCCACCGTCGGCTGTGTCAACGACATCGCCAAGAAGATGGTGGCCGACAATCAGGACCTCGTCACCGGCACCATCGAGGGCCTCTACACCTTCACCCACCCCTTCGGCTGCAGCCAGACCGGTCATGACCATGCGCAGACCCGCAAGCTGCTGGCCGCTCTGGTCCGTCACCCCAATGCCGCTGCCGTTCTGGTGCTGTCTCTGGGCTGCGAAAACCTGACCCATGAGCAGTTCCTCGCAGAGCTGGGCGAGTATGACCACGACCGCGTGAAGTTCCTGACCTGCCAGGACGTGGACGACGAGTTCACCGCTGCCCGCGGCATCCTGAAGGAGCTGGCCGCTTACGCCGGCCAGTTCAAGCGTGAGCCTATCCCCGTGAGTGAGCTGGTGGTCGGCATGAAGTGCGGCGGCTCTGACGGCCTGTCCGGCATCACCGCCAACCCCACCATCGGCCGCTTCTCCGATATGATGGGCCAGCGGGGCGGCTCCACCGTCCTGACCGAGGTGCCGGAGATGTTCGGCGCCGAGGGCTTCCTGATGGACCGCTGCATCGACCGCGATGTCTTCGTCAAGGCCGAGCAGATGATCAACGGCTTCAAGGAGTACTTCATCAGCCACAATGAGGTGGTCTATGACAACCCCTCTCCGGGCAACAAGCAGGGCGGCATCACCACGCTGGAAGACAAGAGCTGCGGCTGCGTCCAGAAGGGCGGCACCGCCCCCATCATGGACGTCATCGGCTACGGCGACCCCGTCGTGACCAAGGGCCTGAATATGCTCTACGGCCCCGGCAATGACCTCGTGTCCGCCACCGCCATGACCGCCGCAGGCGCACACCTCATCCTCTTCTCCACCGGCCGCGGCACCCCGTTCTCCGCTCCGGCTCCCACCCTGAAGATCTCTACCAACACCCCGCTGGCAGAGAAGAAGTCGGGCTGGATCGACTTCAACACCGGCGTCATTGCCGACGGCGAAAAGACCATCGACGAGGCCGCAAAAGACCTGCTGGATCTGGTCATCCGCGTTGCCAGCGGTGAGCAGACCAAGGCCGAGAAGCACGGCTTCCGCGAGATCTCCATCTTCAAGGACGGCGTCGTGCTCTAACTGCGATTCGCGTATTTTTAATACGTTGGCAACAGCCGCGAATCGCGTGTCACAAAACAGCCGCCTTTGAAAGGGTCTGGAGTGTATCTTTGTGACCGAAATAAAGGCTGCTGTACGCACTTTTTGCGATACGGCGGCCTTTTTGTGCATGAAAACGGAAAGGAAGTGTTTTATATGATGGGTGCAAATGGCGCAGTATTGTTTTCTCTGCTGATCTATGCAGCGCTGCTCTACGGTGCGGTGCGGCTGATCAAGTATTTTATCCGCTACGGCATTGATTACTACTTCCAGAAGTTGGAGCAGCAGCTGGAGCAGACCGAGCATAAGGAATGACCCGCCGGGGCGACCCTGCGGTAATAATAGGAGGCTTTTACTTATGAACCAGATCACCACCCAGTACGTCACCGAGAACGGTGCATGCTATGAGCAGTACGTCATCACCGACCCTGCCGCAAAGACCAGCCTGACCATCACCCCCGAGCGCGGCGGCATGATCACCGGCTTCACCCTCGACGGCGACGAGTACATCTGGACCCGCCGCCCCAACTTCTCCGAGTGCAACCGCCCCCGCTTCGGTGTGCCGGTGCTCTTCCCCAGCTGCGGCAACCCCGACGGCGGCGTCCACAACTTTGACGGCAAGGCTTACCCCATGGAGACCCATGGCTTCGCGGACCTGTGCGCATGGGACGTGGAGAGCGTCGGCCCTGACGGCGTGACGCTGGCTCTGGAATCCACCCCGCTGACCAAGTTCCTCTATCCCTTCGACTTCACCCTGCTGGTGAACTACAACCTCGAGGGCAACAAGGCCACCATCAGCCTGACCGTCATCAACGAGGGCGACAAGCCGATGCCCTTCAGCTTCGGCTACCACCCCTACTTCATGGCTTCCGCTCTGGAGAACGTGGACTTCGACATCAAGTGCGCCACCTGCTCCGAGAACGCCAAGGGCGAGCAGCCCGCCGCTCCCGAGAAGATCACCCTCACCCGCAAGGAGGGCGCAGACAACACCATCCGCCTGCTGACCGGTGTTCAGTTCCCCATGACCTTCACCGACAAGGGCAACGGCCACAAGGTCACTGTGGATGCCGATGAGACCTTCGACAAGGGCGTGCTCTGGCAGCAGGATGCCGAGAACTTCGTCTGCATGGAGCCCTGGAACGGCTGGGCCAACAGCGTCAACGAAGAGGGCAAGCACGAGGTGCTGGACGTCGATGAGGCCATGACCAGCGAGTGGAGCATCACCATCGAGAAGGTATGAGCTTCTGAACCATAACGCATAAGAAAACGCCGCACAGCCAAAAGCTGTGCGGCGTTTTTGTGTTGTGCCAGATTCAGATGTGGTAATCCACCGGGCGGACCGTCCCCTCCGTGAAATACTCGGGGTGGCGCTGGCGGGCCTGCTCCACCGAGAGCTTGTAGCGGTTGAGGTGGTCGCTGAGGGCGCGGCTGAGGTCTTCTTCGGAACCGCGCAGGACGGCCTCAAGAATGCGGGTGTGGGCCGCGCAGACGGATTTGTTCTCCTCGGTCTGCAGGCTGAACTTGCGCAGCCGCTCGATGTGCTGGAAGGTGGAGAGCATATGGTCGAAGTGCTCCTCCATGCCGCAGAGCTGGAAGGCCCGGCGGTGGAAGGCGTTGTCGAGGTCCAGCATCCGGGTCTCCCGGTTTTCGGCGTCGGGGTCGCGCTCCAGCTGGCGGTAGCTCTCGAGGTTGAGCCGGTAGGCGGCTTCCTGCTCGGCAGTCAGACGGCCCCGGATGCGGTTCAGGATCTCTTTTTCCAGTGTGAAGCGGGCGAACTGCTCCATCTCCATCAGCTTGAGGTCGATGGGGGCCACATGGGTGCCGCTCTGGGGCTTGATGACCACCATGTGGGCGATGTTCAGCATGATGAGGGCTTCCCGCATGGGGGTGCGGCTGATGCCCAGCTCCTGGGCCAGCTCCCGGTCGTTCAGCTCGTCGCCGGGCTTGAGGTCCATGGTGATGATGCGGCTGCGGATGGTCTCATAGGCGACCTCCCGTGCGCTTCGTGATGCCATTGCAGTCACGCTCCTTCTGAAACGGGCAATGCCCGGAAATGTGATATATCAGCTACCACCATTGTACCCGCGGGCATCTGCGCCGTCAAGAGCAGCGGCAATAAAAAACTGTATATTTTACCAAAAAGTTCAACGCTTCCGGGGGTGGAGATAGAGTACCGGCACCCAGATGAATGCCACGGCCAGCCCGCAGAAGACGTCGATGATGGAGTGCTGCTTGGTAAAGACGGTGGACGCGCAGATGAGCGCCGCCCAGCCGAAGGCCAGCACTTTGAGCCACGGGCGGTCTTTTGCCAGTGTGCTGCCCGAGAAGGCGATGGCCATGCAGGCCGAGCTCTGGCAGTGGATGGAGGGGCAGACGTTCACCGAGGCGTCGGCTTTCCAGATGAGCTGCATCAGGGTCATGGCGATGTTGCTGCGGCCCACCTCTTCCACCGTGGGGCGGATGTCGAGGCCGTTGGGCAGCACCATATAGAGGATGAGGCAGAAGGTCATGCCCGAGAACATCATGAGGCAGAGCTTATCATAGCTGGCGGTGTCGAACCACCAGAGCAGTGCCGTGACGCCCGCCAGCAGGAAGAACCAGCTGCCGTAGGGAAAGATGAACCACTCGTTGAAGGGGATGAAGTCGTCCAGCGGGCTGTGGATGATATAGTTCGGGTCGGTGACGGTGAGGTCCAGCCAGAAGAACCAGATGAGGTAGACCACCCAGTACAGCTGATACCACAGGTGGGGCCGTGCGCGAAAAAGAGAAGTTTTCATGGAGATCTCCTTGTTTTTTATCATACGATGATACATTTTACCACACTTGTCCGACTTGCGCAAATCAATTCGATGTTATAAAATAAAGACAGCCTGTCCCGCTGGGGCAGAAAACGTGTACTTACAAGCGCAAAGGAGCTTTCATGTCTACTTCATCTCACCCCATCCTTCTTGCGGCCCTCGATCTGGACGGCACCCTGCTCAACAGCAACGGCGAAGTCTCGCCCTGCACGCAGAAGGTGCTGTCCGAGGCGTCCGACCGGGGCGTCGTGGTCATCCCGGCTACAGGCCGACCGCTGGCCAGCCTGCCGCCGGTGGTGGCGAAACAGCCCTGGGTGCATTATGCCCTCACTTCCAACGGCGCGGCGGTCTGGGATCTCGGCGGCGACCCGCTGGGCTGTGTCTACAGCCGGTATGCCAACGCCGCAGAGCATGAGACGAGCCAGCCGGAGTGCATCGTCCGGCGGTGCTTCCCGGTGGAAAAGGCCCGGGAGGTCTACGAGGCGTTCCACGGCCTGCCCGGCGGACTGAACCTCTTCAGCGACGGGCGCGCTCTCCGCGACATGGTGCAGCAGCGCTTTTTCGACGAGCGGTTCGCCCGTCTGGCGGCGGTGAAGGGGACAGAGGCCATCCAGCCCAACGATGGCCGCTTCACCATCCTGCGGGACCAGAGCGAGTGGATGAGCCGCCACGCCCACGAGGTGGAGAAGTTCTGCATGTTCTTCCACTCGGCGGAAGAGGCGCAGCAGTATCTGCCCCGCTTTACGGCCATCGAGGGCGTCGAGGTGGTGCAGGGGTCGCCCGACAACATCGAAGTCACCGCCGCCGGAGTAAACAAGGGCGAGAGTCTGCTGGCGCTGGCCGACCATCTGGGCATCCCCCGCGAGGCCACGCTGGCTGTGGGCGACAGCGAGAATGACCGTGCCATGCTGGAAAAGGCAGGCGTCGCCGCCGTGATGGCAAACGGCATGGAGCACATCCGAAAATTGGCCGACATCGTCAGCGAAAACGACAACGACCACGACGGCGTGGCCGAGATTTTTGCCCGTCTGGGGCTCTGAGAAGCACAGCTTCGGCGTTTTTGTGCAATGTATACAAGCTCTTATGCAAAACATTGTGCTTGTTGAGCATTACCAAACGGCCCGCTCTCGTTTATACTAAAGATACGAATGTGCGGTGGGGAAGGTATGCCCATCGGGGCCCTCAGCCGCAGGAGTTCATGCAAATGTTAAAAAGGAGAAATGCGTTATGAATCCCATCGTAGAAAAGGTCTATCAGATCGGCATTATCCCTGTTATCGCTTTCAACAGCGTTGATGAGGCCCTGCCCCTGTGCAAGGCTCTGGCTGAGGGCGGTCTGCCCGCAGCTGAGGTCACCTTCCGCACCGCATGTGCTGAGGAGTGCATCCGCAAGATCCACGAGGAGATGCCCGAGATGCTGCTGGGCGCCGGCACTGTCCTGACCTGCGAGCAGGCTGACCGCGCTATGGCTGCCGGTGCTTCCTTCATCGTTGCTCCCGGCTTCGACCCCGAGGTCTGCAAGCACGTCATCGACAAGGGCGGCATCATGATGCCCGGCACCTGCTCCGCAGGCGAGATGCAGCAGGCTATGAACCTGGGCTGCGAGGCCCTGAAGTTCTTCCCCGCTGAGGCAAACGGCGGCGTGGGCATGCTGAAGAACATCGGCGCTGCCCTGAAGGGCGCTCGCTGGATGTGCACCGGCGGTGTCAACGCCAAGAACGTCAACGACTACCTGGGCTATGACCAGATCTTCGCTGTCGGCGGCACCTGGATGTGCAAGAGCGACGTCATCAAGGCCGGCGACTGGGCAAAGATCACCGCTCAGAGCAAGGAAGCTGTTGACACCATGCTGGGCCTGCACCTCATCCACGTCGGCATCAACACCGGCAACGAGGAAGAGGCTGCCAAGATCGCAGGCATCATCTCCACCATGCTGAACATGAAGGTCACTCCGGGCAACTCCAGCATCTTCGTGGGCAACAAGGAGTTCGAGATCATGAAGAAGCCGGGCCGCGGCACCAACGGCCACATCGCCATCGGCTGCAACAACGTCGACCGCGCCATCTATCACCTGTCTCAGCGCGGCGTGAAGTTCGACCTCGACAGCAAGAATGTCAAGAACGGCAAGACCGTCGCCTGCTACATGGAGGGCGAGATCGCCGGCTTCGCATTCCACCTGGTCCAGGCCTGAGCCTGAATTTTCCGTCAAGACCCGCCGCGGCGGGATGATCCGATGATACAAACATAAAGGAGAAACACTATGAAAGTCGTTACCTTTGGCGAGCTGATGGTTCGTCTGCAGCCCTTCAACTACGAGCGCTTCGTTCAGGCCAACAGCCTGGAGTTCACCTTCGGCGGCGGCGAGGCTAACGTCGCTGTCTCTCTGGCTAACTACGGCCTGGACGCAGCTTTCGTCACTAAGCTCCCCGCACACGCGATCGGCCAGGCCGCTGTCAACAGCCTGCGCCGCTACGGCGTCGATACCAGCATGATCACCCGCGGCGGTGACCGTGTCGGCATCTACTACAACGAGAAGGGCGCTTCTCAGCGCGGCTCTGTCTGCATCTACGACCGTGCCAACAGCGCGATCCAGCTGGCTCAGCCTTCCGATTTCGACTGGGATAAGATCTTCGAGGGTGTCGATTGGTTCCACTTCACCGGCATCACCCCGGCTCTGGGCGCAAATGTCGTCGAGATCTGCCTGGAGGCCTGCAAGGCTGCTAAGGCTCACGGCGTGAAGATCAGCTGCGACCTGAACTACCGCGGCAAGCTGTGGACCCGTGACCAGGCTCGTGAGGCTATGACCAAGCTGTGCGAGTACGTTGACGTCTGCATCTCCAACGAGGAGGACGCTAAGGACGTGTTCGGCATCGAGGCTGAGGCTACCGACATCTACGGCGGCAAGCTGAACGCTGAGGGCTACAAGAGCGTTGCCAAGCAGCTGGCTGACAAGTTCCAATTCGAGAAGGTCGCTATCACCCTGCGTGAGAGCCACAACGCTTCCGAGAACGGCTGGAGCGCTATGCTGTACGATGTCGCTTCCAACGAGTACTGCTTCTCCAAGAAGTACGAGCTGAAGATCATCGACCGCGTTGGCGGCGGTGACTCCTTCGGCGGCGGCCTGATCTACGCTCTGCTGAACGGCAAGAGCACTCAGGATGCTGTTGAGTTCGCTGTTGCTGCTTCTGCTCTGAAGCACACCATCGAGGGCGACTACAACATGATGACTGTCTCCGAGGTCGAGAAGCTGGCTGGCGGCGACGGTTCCGGCCGTATCCAGCGCTAAGCAGGAAAGGAGATCCGCTATGGATATCCGTTATTCCTGCAACCAGAAAGACTTCAAGCGCTACACCACCGAGGAGATGCGCGACGAGATGCTCATCACCGGCCTGTACAAGGCAGATGAAGTCGTGGCTGTCTACAGCCATGTGGACCGCATGGTCACGCTGGGCTGTATGCCTGTCCACGAGACGGTCTCCATCGACAAGGGCATCGACGTCTGGGCCAACTTTGGCACCCACTATTTCCTCGAGCGCCGCGAGATCGGTATCTTCAACATCGGCAAGGACTCCACGGGCATCGTGGTGGCCGACGGTGTGAAGTACGAGCTGGGCTATAAGGACTGCCTGTATATCACCCAGGGTACCAAGGAAGTTACGTTTGCTTCCGCAGACCCCGAGCATCCGGCAAAGTTCTATATGGTCTCCGCTCCGGCACATTGCTCTTACGAGACCCGCCTCATCAAGATGGCTGATGCAAATCACCGTCCTCTGGGCAGCGTCGAGACCTGCAATAAGCGCACCATCAATCAGTTCATCCACCCCGACGTGCTCAAGACCTGCCAGCTGAGCATGGGCATGACCGAGCTGGAGCCCGGCTCCAACTGGAACACCATGCCCAGCCACACGCATGAGCGCCGGATGGAGATCTACACCTACTTTGAACTGCCCGAGGGGCAGGTGGTGTTCCACATGTGCGGCGAGCCCACGCAGACCCGCCACATCGTGATGCACAACGAGGACGCTGTCATCAGCCCCTCCTGGAGCATCCACAGCGGCGTAGGCACTTCCAACTATACCTTTATCTGGGCAATGGGCGGCGAGAACATGGAGTTTGACGACATGGACAACATCGCTACCACCGACCTGCGCTAAACAAGTACACCATACAACGCCCCGCATCGGGAGACCGATGCGGGGCGTTTTGCTAAATATTTAACTTTGACGGAGGAATACAATGGATCTATCGGCTTTCGATTTGAAGGGCAGGGTCGCCCTCATCACCGGCGGTGCGCACGGCATCGGCTTCTCCATCGCAGAGGGTATGGCCAAGTGCGGTGCCACCATCTGCTTCAACTGCTCTTCCGAGGCCAGCCTTGAGAAGGGCATGGCGGCTTATAAAGCCGCCGGCATTGACGCTCACGGCTATGCCGCAGACGTCTCCGACGAGGACGCCGTCAACGCGATGGTGGCGAAGATCAAGGCCGAGGTCGGCCCGGTGGACATTCTGGTCAACAATGCCGGCCTGATGAAGCGGGTGCCGATGGTCGAGATGAGCCACGCCGACTTCATGCGGGTCATCGACGTCCATGTGGGCGGCGCGTTCAACTGCTCCAAGGCTGTCCTGCCCGACATGATGGAAAAGCACGAGGGCAAGATCATCAACATCTGCTCCATGATGAGCGAGCTGGGCCGCGAGACCGTCTCCGCCTACGCCGCCGCAAAGGGCGCCCTCAAGATGCTGACCAAGAACATCGCCTCCGAGTACGGCGAGTACAACATCCAGTGCAACGGCATGGGTCCGGGCTATATCGCCACCGCCCAGACCGCCCCGCTGCGTGAGGTCCAGCCCGACGGCAGCCGTCACCCCTTCGACCAGTTCATCACCGCCAAGACCCCGGCGGGCCGCTGGGGCGACCCGGAAGATATGGTCGGCCCCTGCGTCTTCCTGGCCTCCCACGCCTCCGACTTCGTGAACGGTCAGATTTTGTACGCCGACGGCGGCATCCTCGCCTATATCGGCCGTCAGCCTAAGTAAATCAGACAGCAGAAAAGCCCTGCGGCGTGCCGCAGGGCTTTTGTCGTATCATCTTTGAGCACTCAGGCCATATTGCGGTGGGACTGTATCCATGAGGCACCGCTGCCGTTTCCGACGGCAGTGTTGTAGACCACGTTTTTCAGTTCCTTGACCATGGAAGCCTTGGCGCTCTCGTAGGCCTTTTGTGCATTGTCAGCGAGGGACTGGTCGCGGCCATTCTCCCGCAGGCAGGTGCGCATCTCCGACAGCAGCGCATTGAATTCCTTGTCGCAGGCGCTCTGCATGGAGGTCAGCTTGCCGCCCTTGGAAACAACGATGGAGACTTTCAGGCCGAGGCTGTGCTTTTCGGCAGGGTACTCCATGTACTCATCGTAGGCGTCGCAGATGACAGAATAGAGCTGCGACTGGAACTTCTTCTGCAGCTTTTCCATCTGAAGAAGATACTGTGCAAGCTGTGCGTCACACTCGTTCTGAGGGGTGGGAGCGGAAGAGGAAGATGAGAAAGCAGCCGGATGGGAGGCAGTCGGCTCCTGTGCGGCAGTCTGCCCGGTGGAGGATGCCTCGGATGCCGCCTTGGAGGAAGAAACTGCACTGGAAGAGTTGTTGTCAGCAGAAGTGCTGGATGCAGAGGCGCTTTCGGCGGCCTCTTCCGAAGCAGCGGCTTCTTCCGAAGCGGCCTTTTCCTCTGCGACGAGCTCGATGACAGAGGCAAATTCACTGTTGCTGGTGTCGGTCAAGAGCTGGTCCCATGCGTCGGCGCTCTCGGATGCGGCTTCGGACGAACTAGATACGTCAGAAGGCTCGGCAGCGATGGACACAGAGCGGAACATATTGAGTACGGAGACGGCAGGGATCACGACTGCAACGGCAGCACACATTCCGACCGCAGCAGCGACGCGGGAAATCAATTTTTTCTTCATAGAATAACTCCTGTTTCAGAGGATCGGGTCGAAATGACTGATGATAAGGATACCATCCCTGAAAAAGGAAATCAATAGATAAAGCGTGAAACTTTTGGATATTTTAGAGGGGATCAAACAAGCGGGGATGCTGTGTTTTGCAGCATTCCCGCTTGTGATCTCAGATAATGATGCCGTCGCAGTGGTCGAGCTCGTGCTGGATGATCTCTGCTGTCCAGCCTGAGAAGGTCTTGATGCGGGGCTGGAACTTTTCGTTCTGCCACTGCACCTTGATGGTCTGGAACCGTTTGGTCTTCCGGGTGCCGGTGAGGGAGAGACAGCCCTCCTCCGTTTCGTACGGCCCGGACTTTTTGAGGATGACAGGGTTGAACATGACGAGATAGCCGTCCTCGCTCTCGAACGCGATGATGCGCTTAGCGACGCCGATCATGTTCGCTGCCATGCCGACGCAGCTGTCTTTGTGGGCGATGAGCGTTTCCAGCAGGTCCTGCGCGATGGGCAGGTCTTCCGGCAGTGCGGGTGCAGCTTTCCGGGTGAGGAAAAGCTCGTCTTTGCAGATGTCACGGATCATAAGAAACCTCCTGTGTGGATGAAAGAAAGCCACGATGGATGTCCCATCGTGGCTTTTTCTTATGGTCGGAGTGGCGAGACTCGAACTCGCGGCCTCCTGCTCCCAAAGCAGGCGCGCTACCAACTGCGCAACACCCCGGCGGTGATACTCAAATAGTATACCTTTTTTTGGACGCGGAGTCAATCCCGGGGTAGAAAAATTAGGACTTGGTGCCGCAGCAGCCGCAGCCCTCGTTGACGGCGGGCAGGCTCTGGGCCAGCTGCTCGAGGGTGACGCTGTCGATGTATTGGTTGATCACATCGTCCAGCCCGGCCCAGAAAGGCAGAGTGAAGCACTGGTCAGACATGGGACACTCGTTGGTCTCGCTGCCGAGGCAGGGGATGGGGGCCACGCTGCCCTCGATGGCCCGCAGGATCTCACCGGCGGTGTAGTCGGCGGGGGCTTTGGTCAGGCGGTAGCCGCCCTGACTGCCGCGCTCACTCTTGACGAGGCCCACGCGGGCCAGCGGGGTGACGATCTGCTCCAGATATTTCAGGCTCAGCTGCTGGCGCTCGCTGATCTCCTTCAGCGAGACGGTAGAACCCGGGGCGTAGCGGGCCAGCTCGGCCATCAGCCGCAGCGCATAGCGGCTCTTGGTGGAAAATTTCATAGCGGTTCTCTCCTTGCTTGCCTTCCAGTATACCACGACTACCCGCTTTTGGAAAGTGAAAAAACCTGCCTTTTGCTCCGGACGCGGAAATATCGAAAAGTCATCTTGCTAGAACAAAAAATATCTGTTATCATAAGATGATGCAACAAGAGATATAAGGAGAGACACTTATGATACAGAAGATCGAGCCCGCAGCCGCCATCCGTCTGCTGGACGCGAAAAAGGCACAGGCTGTGGACGTGCGGGAGCCGGACGAGTACGCAGTGGGCCATATCCCGGGCGCGAAGCTGCTGCCGCTGGGCGAGGTGATGAGCCGCGCCGCCGAGGTGCTGCCCGACAAGGATGCACCCTGGCTGGTCTACTGCCGCACCGGCCGCCGCAGCGCTGACGCCGTCCAGAAGCTGGATGCGCTGGGCTATACCAATATCTACGACCTCGGCGGCATCCTGAGCTGGCCCTATGAAATCGAAGGGGACTTTGAGGGGCATTTTTAATGTGACGGAGAGCGGCGTCGCGCGCCGGTGGCGCGGGGGTAGAGCGCGGTTACGCGAGGTTAAGTTCTCTTTTGCGTGCCAAAAGAGAACCAGAAATGGTTCTCGCGCCTGTGCGCGGGGCAGAGCGCTTTTTCATTAAGGCTAATTGTTCTCTTTTGATGTCAAAAGAGAACCAGAAAACCACCAGC
>ENA-OVGQ01002505-OVGQ01002505.1-human-gut-metagenome-genome-assembly--contig:-NODE-2505-length-16576-cov-3.264814_pt1 | contig 16576 bp, 9 predicted proteins | sample MGYA00237774_ERZ505427 | MGnify/ENA primary metagenome ERZ505427 (study PRJEB26158, sample SAMN06016404) | human gut metagenome | biome: human gut; feature: ankylosing spondylitis patient; material... | reverse complement strand
GTTTTCGATTTTCAGCTCGGTCGTAATCTCCGCGGCGCGGTCGCCCACGATCTCGCGCCAGGTGTCGGGCAGTTTCCCTTCGGCGACTTTCGCCGCAACATAGGGGCGTTTGAAAAACTCCTCCAGCAGGTCGCCCATCAGCATGGTCTTCGTCCGTCTCATGGCCGTCCTCCTTCCGATGCTGCATCCCCGGGGCGTGCCCCGTTGCCGTCGGGTTCTGCTGCCGGTTCTTCGGCAGGCTCCGGTGCCGGGACTGGTTCCGAAGGCCGCCGCGCGGGTTCTCCCGCCGGCGATTCCCCGGCTTGCCCTTCTGTCCGATCCGCGGCCGCAGTCCCGGTCTGTCCCGGTGTTTTTTCCTCCATCGGTTCCGCAGCCCCGTCCGTTGCCGCATTCCCGGGCCGGCTTCCGGCCGATCCTTTGTCCGGGTCTGCCGCGGCAGCCGTTGCCGTTGCATTCCCCTGCGTCACCGCCCCGTTCCCGACCGTGAAAAGCGCATATTCGCCGCCCGCCTTGTCGAGGATCGTACGCAGCCGTGTGGGGTTGCAGTCGGTGATCAAGATCTGCCCGAACGAATCTTCGGACACGAGGCGGATCAACTGCTCCACGCGCCCGGCGTCGAGCTTGTCGAAGAGGTCGTCCAGCAGCAGGATCGGTTTTTCGCCCTTTTCCCGGGCGACGATGGTGTATTGCGCCAGTTTGAGGGCTATCAGAAACGATTTCTGCTGCCCCTGCGACCCGTATTTGCGCAGGGGGTAGCCGCCGATTTTCAGCACCAGGTCGTCGCGGTGGATGCCTGCCGTGGTGAATTCGTTGGCGAGGTCTTTCTGCCGTGCCGCGAGGAGCAGTTCGTCGAACGGCCGGTCGTTCAGCTCCGACTTGTAGTGCAGTTCGACCTGCTCGCGGTCGCCCGAGAGGGTGCGGTAATAGTCCGCGACGACGGGTTGCAGCCGTTGCGTGAACTCCCGCCGCAGGGCGTGTATTCGGTTGCCCTGCTCGACGAGTTGCAGGTCGTAAATGCGGAGCATCGTTTCGTCGGGCATGTTCTTGAGCAGGCGGTTGCGTTCGGCCAGCACGCCGTTGTAACGCATTACGGCGGCCAGGTAGGTGCGGTCGAGCTGCGAGATGAAGCCGTTGAGGTAGCGGCGGCGTTCGTCCGCGGCGTCGCTGATGAGCGCACTGTCGGCCGGCGACACGATCACGGCTGGAATCAGCCCCACGTGATCCGACAGCCGTTCGTACTCCTTTCCGTTGCGTTTGAGCACCTTGCCGCCCTTGCGCGAGAACGAGCACACGACGCTCTCCGTCTTGCCCGCATCGGTGAGGTACTGTCCTTCGGCGAGGAAGAAATCCGCGCCGTGGCGGACGCTCTGCCCGTCGGTCATCGTCAGCGACGACTTGCACATCGAGAGGTAATAGACCGCGTCGATGACATTGGTCTTGCCCGCCCCGTTGTCGCCCACCAGGCAGTTGATGCCGGGGCACAGGGCGAGTTCCTCCTGTGCGATATTCTTGAAGTTGAGCAGCGATATTTTCTTCAGATACATGGTTCAAAGATAGTGCAAGCCGGGCGCAATGCCAAATTTATTTGGGCATTGCGCCCGTCGCATGTATCCCGAGTTGCAAAAAATCGGGATGCGGCATTGTACATTGTGAATAGTTTTGTATCTTTGCTGCCTAACGTACGGAATTATAAACTAAACAAGATAGATTTTTATGGCAAAACAGCATGTCGCCGAGCAGGAAACCCTTGGCGAAGCAATGAACAAAACTGAGTTTTTCTTCGAGAAGAACGGCCGTATGTTGTCGTATGTTTTCCTCGGATTGCTGGTGCTCGCAGCCCTCGTTTTCGGCTACCGCTCGCTGATCCTCCAGCCCCGCGCCACGAAGGCCGCCGAGATGATCGCCGAGGCGCAGTACCGTTTCGAGGATCAGAATGCGGACTATGCGCTGGCACTCGAAGGCGATGCCAACGGCGCCGGATTCCTCGAGGTGATCGAGAAGTACGGCTCGACCCCTTCGGGCAACCTTGCCAAACACTACGCCGGCATCTGTTACCTGAAGGCCGGCGACCTGGAGAATGCCGCCAAATTCCTGGCCAGGTATTCGCCCGTAAAGGGTATCCCGGGCGCATTGATCAACGCCCAGAACTACGGGTTGCAGGGTGACATCGCCGTCGAGCAGAAGGACTATGCCAAGGCTGTGAAATTCTACGACAAAGCCGTAGCGGCTGCCGACAACAACCTCACCGCTCCGATGTACCTCCGCAAAGCCGGCCTGGCCGAGCAGGCCCAGGGCAACGGCGCGAAAGCGGCCGCATACTACGAGCAGATACTGACTTCGTACCCGGCGTCGATGGACGCACGCGACGCGGAGAAACTTCTCGGCAGCATAAAATAACCGGAGACTATGGCGACCAAGAAGCATAACCTTTCCCAATTCGATTCACCCCTGCCTTCGGCCGCCGAGATGCGGTTCGGCATCGTCGTGGCCGAGTGGAACCGCGAGGTCACCGAAGCCCTTCTCGAAGGCGCCGTGCGCACGTTGCGTGCCGCCGGATGCCCCGACCTGAACATCCAGATCAAATATGTCCCCGGGACGTTCGAACTGGCGCTCGGCGCACAGTTTTTCGCCGAATATACCGATGTCGACGCGGTGATCGCGCTCGGGTGTGTCATCCAGGGCGATACGCGCCATTTCGATTTCATTTGCCAGGGCGTGACGCAGGGTATCACCCAGCTGCAGATCCAGTGGAACATGCCGATCGCATTCGGTGTGCTGACCGTCAACGACATGCAGCAGGCGCTCGACCGCTGCGGCGGCCGCCACGGCAACAAGGGCGATGAAGCGGCTGCGACAGCCATCAACATGGTCAAGTTGCAGATCGACATGGAAGCCGCTTCCCCCGACCACGAACCCGACCGGCGGAACATCAACTGACGACTTTGGTACAGATATTAAAGGGAGCCTTTCATAGGCTCCCTTTTTTGCGGCGTTTCCGGCGGTGCGTAGCGGTTATCAGTTGCGTCCGTGTGTCATGACCTATGATCCGTGTCCTGTGCTCTGGGAACCGTGCTCCGTGAACCGTGTGCTGTGCGTCTTGAACTCGTGTGCCCGCGAGTTGTGTGTCCGTGTCGGCGCCCGTGCGTCCCTCTCCGCCGCCTGATATGCTCCGGGGCGCCATTCACGGCTTGGACGGAAAGGCATGTGCCTCGGGCCCGGCGGGCCCGGCCTTCGGAGGCCTGTACCACCGCCATCGCCGTTGCCACCCGGGGCGGAATAAAAGAAGAGGGAGGCCTTCAGGCCTCCCTCTTCGGTATGGGGATCGAACGGTGTTATTCGACAACCTGAATGACCGGACTGTCGTTGTACCCGTTATCGGCGGAGCTTGCCCAGCGGATCGTACCGCCGTTGGGTTCCGTGCCGCCCGTGGTGTTGGCTTCGCAATAGAACCGGATCTTGACGCTGCCGTCGCTGATACCGCGTGCGAAGGTCATTGTCTCGTCGATCTGCATGTTGGCCGTCGGTACCAGATGCGTGTAGGTGATCTGTTCCCCGTTGACGGTTGCGGTCTGCGTGTCGGTCGCCGGTTTCCAGCTCGTACCGTCCATATATTGCAGGCTCCAGTACTTCTGTCCGGTGCCGGAGATACGTGTGAGACCCGTAAAACGAACCTTCGTTCCCGACTTGAAGTTCTTGACCGGAACTTCGAATAACCAGTAGTCGCCCTTCCATGCTCCCGTGACGTAGGGTTGTCCCGTGCCGCCGATCATGCGCGTGCTGTTGGGGTGCAGGCTGCCGTCGGAGTTGAAGGTGTGGAAGTAGGAGATATAACCTACGCCCGACGAGGCCATGAGCTTGTTGTTCTGCTCGAACTGCTCTTTCGGAACCGTGTAGTCCGTGCCCGATGCACCGTTGAAGAACCACTTTACCGGAGCGTCCAGACCTTCCAGCGGCCCGCCTTCCGCCAGGCTTTCCTGTGTCACGAAGATCTCCTTGACGGCTTTGGTGCCGAGCACCTCGTCCGAGATGATCGAGAACGAAGCGGAGCGTTCGTCGAGCGAGAGGTTGCTGGTCGCTTTCACCGTCATGACATACTCCTTGTCCGCTTCGCCGGCCGAGGGCGTGACCTCGATCCATGCGTTCTCGGCAACCGAAATCGTCCAGTCCCAGTTGGATTTCACCTTGAAGGTGAATGCATTGGGCTGGTAGGCCGGGAACGGGGGCAGTGCCAGGTCGTCGCCGATGTCCTCGCTCGTAATCTCGATCTGCGGCGTGATGTCCTGCAGGATGTTTAGGTCGGCTCTGATGTCCTTGTACTGGCCGCTGCCCTTGAAGGCGATGCTGAAATCACGGCTCAGGGATGCCGGCTGCTCGGGATACTCCTCGATGTCGAGCGTGAAAGTCCCGTTGCCCGTCTCGGTGAAGGTTGCCCATTCGGCTTTTTCGGGTTCGTAGAACGGCGTCACGTTCGACGCGACCCTGATGTCGTAATGGGCGGCATAACGTCCCGCTACGATCTCGTTCGTCTCGATGTTGTTGACGACGAACCGGATGTAAGGTTCGTTGGCGCTCTGGTTGACGACGAGGGTCGTTTCGGTCTGCCTGCCGTCCGCATAGCGGAATACGACCGTCGCCGAACGCGGGGTGTTGGCGTCGTTATCGTCCAGGCAGAAGCGTACCTTGCCGTCGCCCTGGCCTGTCTTGGGGTAGAATTTGATCCAGTCTCCGTCCGTGGAGTTGCATTCGACACTCCAGTTGCAGTTCGAACGGATGTCGTAACGGATCAGTTCGAGCGTGGCGTCGCCGATGATGGCCTCGGCGTCGAAACCCAGGTCGGAGGAGGCGGTCACCAGCTTGCTCGATACGACGGTATTCTCCAGCCGGAAGTAGGGGCTGCCGCCCTCCGTGTCGTCGTCGCTGCACGAGACGAAGGCCGCCGGGATCAGGAGCAGCGCCGACATGGCCAGGCCCCTTATGTTGCGGAATATGTTTTTCGCGTTCATAGTGCGTTCGTTTTTAGATTATAAGTTCTCTTCGGCGATGACATTCTTGCGGAACGAGTGTTCCCACGGCTGCCCGGCATCCTTGGCGACGGCCTGGCCGCTCCACCAGATCGGGAAGACCATGGTGTTGTCGTTGATGGTACCGCCCTGTGCCTCGAATGCGGCCGTATAGTTCGCACGGTTGTTGGCGATCGCGATCGACGGATAGGGATAGCGGGCGATGAACTTGCCGCCCGTGGCGTTCAGCTCGATCGTTCCCATGCCGGTCTTGCACTCGGGATACCCCGTGCGGCGCATTTCGTGGTACATCTGGAAGCCGATGACCCAGAACAGCGAGAGCCATTTCTGCTCGGCGAGGCGCTGCTGGGTATTATTCCATTTTACGTGGTCGCTCGCCAGCAGTGCGGCGATGTTCTTCTGCGTGATGGCTACGGTTTTCAGTTCGATCTTGTTCGACGCGTTGAGTTCGGGGTAGGAGGCGTAAATGCCGTATTCGCCCCATTTCTGGCACGACGCGGTGATCGCCGCTTCGTAATACTCCTTGGCGGAGCCCGATATCCAGCCGTTCATCGCTGCTTCGGCCTTGATGAAGAGCAGCTCGTCGTAGTCGAGCATGTGGTTGGGGCGCGTGTCGCCCACCAGCGTTTCGTAATGCAGGTAGGGTTCGCGTTCGCTGATGGAGGTGATGCCGTTGTAGTTGATCGTACAGCCCGAGACGGCGCCGATCATTTCGCGGATCACATCGGGCTCGGTCGCACTGGGATACTGGACGTAACGGGGCTTGATCCAGATGCGCAGGCGCGGGTCGACGAAGCCGTCCGAAGCGTCGTAGAGCAGGTCGAGCAGCTGTGCGGCGATGTGGTGGTCGCTCGACAGGCTCTTGTCGTCGGGGAACGAACTGGAGTTGAAATAGGTCTTGTAATACTCCGCGCTGCCGGAGAACTTCACGGTGGCGTTGTCGTCGTTCGACTCGAAGACGGGGTATTTGCCCGGGTTGGAGATGATCTGGTTGATCTGCTCGCCGACCGTGGGGGTGAAGGCGTTGTTACGGCCGCTCACGCGCATCAGCAGACGCAGGCGCAGCGTGTTGGTGAATTTCTGCCACTTGGCGATGTCGCCGCCGTAGATGCCGTCCTTGGTGGGGTCGTCCAGCCCCAGGCTGGCGTTGTAGAGCGAGTTGGCCAGCTCGAGTTCCTCCAGCATGGCCGTATAGACCTCCTGCTGCGAGTCGATATGCGGGGTGTTGATGCCCTCGCCGCCCTTGAGCGCCTCGCGGTAGGCGATCGAACCGAACATGTCGGTGAGGATCGACATGTTATAGACCTTCAGCGTCAGGCCGATGGCCTGGAAGTTGGGCTGGTTCTGCGCCACGGCCAGGTCGTACATGTGCTTGGCATTGCCGGCCCATTTGTACCCGAGGTTCCAGATGGCCTTGAAATTGCCGTCGGCAAGGTTGTAGCAGTGTTCGCGGCGCGGTGTCGACTTGGCCACGGTGACCTGCGAAATCTCGTTGGCGATGCTCAGCATGTAGGACGAATAGCTGTTCGTGGAGCTGTAAATCAGCGGTTCGAGCAGCGCGATGGGGGCTACGGACCCTTCCGATTGTTTGTTCGGATTGGTGTTGTAATCCTCGAAATCTTTCGTACATGCGCCCGATGCGGCGAGCAGCGCGAGTATCAGGATATATTTTGCGTATTTCATGGCGTTCGCAGTTTTAGAACTGAAGTTTGATGTTGATACCGTAGGTACGCGTCATCGGGAAGGTGACGGTTTCGATACCGGGGTAAATGTTCGTACCGTTGACCAGACCTGCCGCCTCGGGGTCGAACTGCGGCCAGTCGGTGATGCAGAAGAGGTTGGTGGCGAAGAACCCGATCGACGCGCCCTGCAGGAAACGGGTCTTGGCCATCAGGTGCTTCGGCAGCTGGTAGTCGATGCGCAGCTCCTTGAACTTGAGGAAGTCGGTGCTGAACGTGTTTTCGCGGCCGTTGTCGCGCACCCATTTGTAGGATTGGTAGTAGGTGTAGATGTTCTCTGTGACGGTGGTGTTCTTCTGGTAGGAAACCGTGCCGTCGCCGTTGTCCACAGCGTTGACGCCTTGCAGAACCAGGCCGTCGTCACGTCCGGCGAGCGAGTTCTTCAGTTTGCCCTGGTACGAGAGTGCGAAGTTGGTCACCGAGTAGGCTACGCCGCCGACCTGCGCCGTGAACTGCGCGCTCAGCGAGAGGTTCTTGTAGCGGAACGTCGTGCCGAAGCCTGCCTTCCAGTCGGGGATTACGCTGCCCAGGTGCTCGAACTTCTTGGAGTCGGTCTCCTTGGTCAGCAGCGGGTAGCCGGTCTTGGCGTTGATGATCTGCATGCCCGAGCAGTCGACCTGGTTACCGTTTTCGTCCGTGTAGGTCGAGCCTTCCGGTGCGTACTCGTAGTGGCTGGCCGAATAGAGCTGGTGCATGGACTTGCCCACGTACGAGTAGACGAATATACGGCTGCCGATGGTCGTCGAGGTCGAGGTCTGCAACGGCGTTGCGGGATCCCATCCGTTCTGCAGCTCGTTGAGTTTGTTCTTGTTGAGCGACCAGTTGCCGTTGATCTCCCAGTTGATGTCCTTCGTGCGGACGGGAACCATGCGGAACGTGACCTCGACACCCTTGTTGGTAATCAGGCCGGCGTTCATCTTGCGGGACGTACTGCCGGTTTCGGCGCTCGTTTCGGCGCTGATGATCTGGTTGCGGGTGCTGGTCTTGTAGAGCGCCACGTCGACATTGAGCCGGTTGCCCAGGAACTTGGTTTCCAGGCCGACTTCCCAGCTGCTGGTCTTTTCCGGGAGGATGTACGGGTAGTTGCTGGCCGTAGGCAGCGTGACGCCGCCCGGATAGTCCGTGGTCGAGTAGTCGTCGTAGAGCGAGAAGACCGAAGTGTCGTTACCCACCTGTGCCCACGAACCGCGCAGCTTGATCATGTTGACATGAGGGGAGTTGATCTTGAACGCCTTGTCGAGCAGGATACTGGCCGATACCGACGGGTAGAAATAGCTCCAGTTGGAGGGAGCCAGCGTCGACGACCAGTCGTTGCGGGCCGTGACGTCGAGGAAGTAGGTGTCGTCCCACGACAGGTTGACAAAGCCGTAAAGGCTGTTGGTCTGCCGGTTGCTGCGGTAGGGCGACGTGTCGAGGGCTACCGCGGCGTTGGCGAACGAATACATGCCGGGGCCTTCGCTGCTCAGCTGCGAGGCGGTGATGGTGGTCGAGTAGTATTTGTTGCGCAGGACGCTGCCGCCGAATGCCGCCGTGACGCCGAAGCGATCCCACAGCTTGTTGTACTTGAGCAGGAAGTCCGAGTTGTAGTCGTAGCGGCGGATGGTCTTCTCGCGGTACATGCCGTAGCGGTTGTCGAGCGACATGAAGGGTTTCTGCTGCGAGCGCCATTCGATATTGGCGTCGAAGCCGCCGCGCAGCGTGAAGGTCAGCTCGGGCAGGATCGTGAAGTCGATGCTCACGTTGCCGAAGAAACGGTCACGATCCAGTTTGTTCAGCTCCTCGTACAGCGTGCGGTAGGGGTTGTGGCCCTCGAGGCTGTTGTAGATAAGCCCCGAAGTGGTGTTGTATTTGTCTTCGCCGCTGCCTGCCAGGTAGTTGGCATAGGTATAACGGCCCTGCATGTACTCGTCGCGGTAAGCCGAGATGGGGTTGGTGTTGTAGCCCCAGATCAGGCCGTACATGGGCGAACCCTGGCTGTAACCCGACATGGGCATGTTGTCGCTGTTCTTGCGGATGTAGTTGACTTTTGCCGCCAGTTTGATGGCCTTGCTGATCTTCTGGTTCAGGGCCAGTGCGAAGGTCTGCTGTTCGTAGCCCGAGTTGGGCGTGATCCAGTCGTTGCGCAGGTCGGTGAATGAGAAGCGCGTGCTCGTACCCTTGCCCGTCGAACCGTCGATGGTCACCGAGTTGCTCCACGTAACGCCCGTTTCGAAGAGGCCGGTGAACCAGTCGTCGGCGTATACCCACGGCAGGGGGGTGAACTCCCCGGTCTCCCAGTTCTTCGACATGTAGAGATAGCGCAGCTTGCTGGAGTCGAAATGCTCGCCGTACGTGTAGCGCGAGATCTGCTGGCGGACGGGCTGCCCGTCGTAGGTCATCGTGCCGGGAAGGCCCCATGCCGATGCGACGCGGTTGGTGAGCGACGTGGTGACGGCCGAGGGGCCGTATTCCTCCTGGAATTCGGGCCAGAAGCCTGCGGTCTCGAAGGTCACCGAACCGTTGTAGGTAACGCCGATACCACGCTGTTCGCGGCCCGACTTGGTGGTGATGAGCACCACGCCGTTCTGGCCCATCGAGCCGTAAAGCGCGGCTGCGGAGGGGCCTTTGAGGACGGAGACGTTCTCGATGTCGTCGGGGTTGAGGTCGGAGATCGGGTTACCGAAGTCCACCGGGGCGTTGCTGTTGGCATAGTTGGCGCCCGAACCGGAGGCTACCGTGCCGTTGCTCATCGGGATACCGTCGATGACGAACAGCGCTTCGTTGGCGCCGTAGTTGAGCGACGTGTCGCCGCGCAGCGTCACACGTACCGTACCGCCGGGGCCGGTGCCCGCCGAGGACATCGACATACCGGCGACCTTGCCGTTGAGCCCCGTCACCCAGTTGCTCGATATGGATTTGGTGAGTTCGTCGCCCGAGACTTTCGAAACGGCATAGCCGACCGATTTCTCCGAGCGGGTCAGGCCGAGTGCCGTGACGACCACTTCGTCGATCTTCTGCGCCGATTCTTTCAGCGTGACGTTGATCGTGGTGCGGCTTCCGACCGTGACCTCCTGCGGGTCATAACCCAGCGACTGGAAGACCAGCACGTCGTTGTCGCTGCCGACATGGATCGTATAGGTTCCGTCTGCGTTCGAAATCGTGCCTGTCGCAGTCCCCTTCAGGATGACGGTGGCCCCGACGAGCGGGCTTTTGCCGTCCGTGTCGAACACGATGCCCGTGATGTTGCGGCTTTGGGCCCAGGCGGCCGAAGCGACCAGCAACATTACCGCGGTTGCCAAAGCATTCCGTATGTATGTTTTAAGCTTCATATTGTTGATTTTTTTAATTCGGGTTTTTTTGTCGAACGGCTGCGGTCGTCCTGCGGGCGGCCGCAGCCGTCAAGGTCGGTTTAGGGTACGATCTGTATTCTCGGGCTGTCGGCTGTTCCGGCTCCGCCCCAGCGTATCGTTCCGCCGTTGGGCTTGGTGAGTGCGCCCTTGCCGTTGGCCTGCCAGTTGGCTGCGCAGACGAACCGGAATTCGATGTTGCCGCCGGAGATCGCATTGGCATAGGTGACCGTCACGTCGACCGTGATGTAGGTCGTCCCGTCGGCTTTCATGGCGTGGGTGTAGGAGACCTCTTCCCCCGTTTCCGTGGTCGTTTGTAATGCCGCGGCGGGTTTCCAGGTGCCGCCGTCGTTGTACTCCATCCGCCAGAATTTGTGGCCGGTGGCCGAGGTGCGGGTGATCGCCGTGAAGCGGACTTTGGTGCCTGCGTCGAGGTTCGTCACCGGGACGGCGAACGTCCAGTAGTCGCCCGGCCAGCCGCCCGTGATGTACGGATGGCCCGTACTGCCGACGATGCGTTCGCATTTCTTGTCGGGATCGCTCGGTGCCGTGTGCGTATAGGAGAGGTACCCCGGCCCCGATTGGGCCAGCACCGTGTTGTACGGGCTGTCGGGCCCGCCCTTGAAGTCCTGGGCGTAGTTGCCCATATCCTCTTCCGAGAACGACCATTGTACGGGAGACGCCAAGTTCCATTTCACCGTTCCGGGCGATACGGGCTGCTGCGAAAGCGCGATCTTCTCGGTAAGGGTTGCATCGCCCTCGGCCGCCGTGATCGTAAACTCGCCGAAGCGGCGGAACGAGAGGTTCTGCTCAAGCGCCTTGACCGTTACCTCCACGTCGGTGTTGGCGGCACCCTGCCCGGGGCTCACCTCGTACCATGCCGCAGCGCCCGATGGGGCGATCGTCCAGGGATAGGGGGCGTTGACCGTGAATTTCACCTCGGCACCCGATTCTGTGGGGTTGTCGCTGAGCTCCAGCGTATTGTCCGTTAGCCCTTCGATGGTGATCTGTGCCCCGGAAGCCTGCGTGACAGCAACCTTCTCGATCTCTGCGCCTTCCGACTTGATGATGATATGGCCCGTGCGGCTTTCGCCTCCGGAGTTCCTGCCTACTTCCACCTTGGTGGTGATGTAGGGCAGCCCCGTGGCCTTGACGGTCGCCACGCCGTTCGAGAGCGATGCGCCGTTGTTGGCGCCCGTTACCGTCGACGGGTCTGCGTCGCCGCAGCGTACGGTGGTGATCGTCAGCCAGTCGCAGTCGGTCTCTGCCGTCCAGGCCTTGTTGACGCGCACCGAGCAGGTCAGCGTGCCGCCTTCGGCAACCACCATGCTGTTGGCATCGAAGAGACTCGGATCGGAGGTATTGACGATCTCCTTGTCTAACGGGGTGACGAGTGCCTCCGGTGCCGGGGCTTCGGGGTTCTCGTCCTTGGCGCGCGTCACGGTGATGTTGTCCAGGTAGAGGCGGCACTTCACTTCGCGCTCGCTGCCGAAGGTGATGCGGGTTTCGTTCGTAGCGCCGTAGACGATCAGCGAGTAGCGTGTCCACTCCCAGACGTTCTTCACTTCGACCAGCGCGGAGGTTTCCACCAGGTCGCCGATCGTGCCGGGGCCTTCGATCGTGACGTCCATGTGGTCGTCGCCGTTGTCCACCGTGCCGCCTGCCGACGAATAGGCGGCTGCGTCGAACTGCACGAGCAGCGTCGCGGCCTTGCCGGCGTCGATGCCCGTGAGCGCGGGAATCGTGATGGCGCCCATGTTGGCGGTCTTACCCAGCTTGACATGGCCTTCGTAACGGGCATATACCGAGGGGGTGTAGGTGTAGCCCTTGGCCGCTACGGCCTCTTTCATCCCGTCGGTCGAAAGGGCGAACTCGTTGCCGTTCGTGCCGTCGATCGATACGCTCGGCCAGCCGTACTTGGTGTAGGGGCTCACCCAGTTGTCGGGAATCCACTGGAAGTCGTCGCTGAAGAAGACGTATCCCTCGGCATGCGTGTCCTTGGGCATGTAGGGCGCCTGAACCAGCTCGATGATCTCTTCGGCGGTGTTCTCGCCGAATTCGGCGTCACCGGCCGTGATCGTGATTTTCGACTCGTGGCGTTCGTCGGTGGTGTTGGCCTTGGGCGTGATGGTGACTTGGGCCGCAGAGCCGGCCTTGCCGCTCTTGGGCGCTACCGTCAGCCAGGTCTCGTTCTCCACCGTGAGCGTCCAGTCGTAGGATGTCTCGACGGTGAAGACCACCGGATCCGTATCTTCGGCTTCGAATGCCAGCAGGCGTTCGTCGAGCCCCGTTATCACGATGCCGGCCGCCAGGTAGGCGTCCTGTGAAAGCGGGATGCTCTTCTCCGTCAGGCAGGGATGGAGGTTGTTGCCGCTGTTGGCGCGGATGGTGAATTCGCCGTCGCGCGCCTCGCCCTGGTTCAGGGCCGGGGTGACGGTGACCTGGATATTCTGGCCCGCCTCGCCCTTGTTCGGGGTGACGACGAACCAGCCTGCGGTCTTGGTGATCTCCCAGGGCGCGTCGACGTTCATGGTGAATGTATGCGGGGTCAGTGCCGAATAGAGGAACTTCAGTCCTGCATCGGGCAGGTTTTCGGTGGAGAGTGCCGGGGGAATGGGGTTCCCCGAATCCCCTTCGGTGTCGTCGTCGCTGCACGCCGCGGCTCCCAGGAGCGTGACGCATAATAACGACCACAACCATTTGTTCATTATACGCTTCATTGTCTTAAGGTTTTTTGAGGGTTATTTGGTCACGTCGGTCGTGAGCGCCTTGGGCCGGGTCATCGACTCCGTGCTGACGTTGCCGAAGCGGTCGGTAACCGATATCTCCAGCGTGGAAGACGCCGAGGAGGCCGTAACCTCGAACATATGCATGCAGGAGGTCGAGGGGAAGGTGAGCGTGCCGTTGTTGGCCGCGCCGCGCGGGATGTCGTACGAAATGCTGTGCAGCGGGTCTTTCTTGCTCCAGACCTGTTTCACGTCGAGCGGGGTTCCGTTCTCCGTCACGGTGACCGTCCAGCCCGGCTCGTAGGCCCAGACGTTGATGTAGACGGCATTTTCGCCCACCGTCGAATAATCCTTGTCGCGGTTTCGCATGTCGTTGCCTGCGGCGAAGGCCTTGAGTGCCGTGGCGTCGGTGGCCCAGTACTCCTTGACCTCGTTCATGTCGTAGGTGATGAATTGCTTTTCGATGGGAAGCCCCGTGGCTTTGTACTGCCATTTGAGGTCGGTTCCGTCGACCGTGAAGATCTTGTAACCCGCGGGCGAACCGTCGGTGCAGACGTTGTTGTTGCCGTACTGCTGCGTCCACCACCAGGTGCCGCAGACCGCCGCGATGTTCTGCTCGTAGACGTTCGCATAGGTCGGCGACTGGATATTGCGGTTCACGTGCGTGTGCCCCGTGACGAAAGTCACGTTGCTGAAGCCGGCGAAGCAGCTCAGGATTTTGTCGATGTCGGCCTGGGTCTGGAGCGCTACGCTCACGCCGCCGCTTCCGCTGTACGAGTAAAGCGGGCAGTGGCATCCCACGACGATCGGGGTCGATTTGTCGACATGGGTGAGTTCCTCCTTGAGCCATGCCAGCTGCCGGTCGTCGAAGCGGCGGTTGTAATTGCGCGAACCGACCGTACCCTGCGAGCCGCCCGTGTTGAGGTACTCGGTGTTGTCGAGCATGATGTAGTGTATCCGGCCGATGTTCATGGCGTAGTAAACCGGGCCCATGTGTTGGCGGTAGGGGCCTTCGGCGCCGAAATCGGAGGCTACATAGGGGTCGTTGTCGTGGTTGCCCATCACCGACCACATCTGGAAATTGAAATCCTCGACGGTCTGCTTGCATTCGGGCAGCGCCCACTTGTTGTCGTACCAGTAGCCGTCCCACGAGAAGTCGCCCAGGTTGAGGCAGTATACCTTTCCGGGTGCGGCGGAGTTGTAGGCCGATGTCAACTCCTTGACGAAGCCGTCGGCGAACTGAACGTAATCTTTCGGGGTGTTGCGGTTGGCCAGGTGCATGTCCGTGGCCACGAGCATGGTGTGGGAGTCGTTGTCGGCCCTGAGCAGCTGGAAGTCGAGTTGTTCGACGGTGTTTGCGTCGAGCGTGCAGGGCTGCCAGAACTGGGGCATCGCCTTGACGGTGGGGACGTCATAGCCCGCAGGCAGGATGACGAAGGCGAGTTCGTTGCGTTTTTCGGAATTGAGCCAATAGAAACCGTTGGCGTCGGTCTTGGTGATCAGGTCGCCGTCCGAGACAAGGACGTCGGCGATGCCTTGTCCTGCCAGGTGGACGATACCCTTGATCGTCGCGCCCTCCTTGTCCGGTACGGTGACGCCGCCCAGGGAGAGGTTGAGTTTGGCGGAGCCCAGTGCCTGCTCTTCTGCGCCGCGCTGCAGGGTGAATTCGCAGTCGCCGTCGGCGGCGTTCTGGGGAATGGTGAAGGTCAGCGAAGAATCGTCAGCACCCTTGACCGGCGCTTCGAACTTCCCCCCCCCTTGCTCCAATAGGAGTTTGTCCGTAGCCATGAAACCGCGGCCGCGGATCACGGCGTCGCCGCCCCAGTTGCCCGAGATGGTCTTGCCCAGGTCGACGTCGATGGCCAGTTGTACGGTCATCTTGCTCGATCCGAGCACCTGGTAGTCCTGTGCCCGGTTGAGCACGACCTTATAGACGGTCTGCCGCGCCGTCTGGTATGACAAACGTCAGCAGTTTTTCCGATGCTACCGTGGTCGCTGCCGGGAGATCCTCGCCGGCGCGTAACGCGATGGCGTCGCCTTGGGCGAAGCCGTAGCCGGAAACGGAAACCTCCATCCCGCGGTAGACGGTCATCGAGGTCGGAATAACTACATCGGTGACCAGCCGGCCATCGTTGTAGATCTCCTTGTCGCTGTCGTCACAACCGGCCAGTCCGACCGGCAGGGCGACGAGCAGCAACCCGGCGATTAAAGTAATCAGTTTTTTCATAGGCTATTGATGATTTTGGTGTTGGTGTCCTGTATGTCAGTCGGTGTGCCCGAGTGCGATGCGCTCCGAGTAGCGGCGGCCGAATCGGTCGGTGGCGACCACCTCCACCTCGCGGGCCGATGCCGAGGGGCGTGCCGTGAAATAGAAGTTCGTCGGGCGTGGGCGCTGGACTTTGGAGATTTTCCTCCCGGCGGCCTTCAGCGAGTCGATGTGTGCGGTATAATCGGGGTCGTCGAGCGTCGTACGCTGCATGGCGCCGCGGTAACGGCCGTCCTCATACCATACGACCGTCCAGTACGAATCCCAGTTCCACACCTTTGCCACGACGCTGGCCGGGTGCTTGGCCACCTGGCCGGGGTGCCATACGCGGATCTGCCGTGCCGGGGACTCGCCCAGGCTCCGGTATTCCCACGAGAATTCCCCGCCGCATTCGCGGAACAGCTGGAAGCCCTTGGGCGTACCGTCCCAGTTGATCGGATCCCACCAGAGGTTGCCGCAGACCTGCGCTACGTTGTGCTCCGTGACCCCCTCGCGGATGTCGTAATTCGAGTTGAGGTGCGTATGCCCGGTGATGAAGTGCAGTTCGTGCCCGGCGAAGGCGTCCATCAGCCTCTCGGCCGACTCCATGACGCGGTTCCCGAGCCACGATTTCATGGCCGGGGCATGCATCGCGATGCAGACGCGCGACCCTGCAGGCAGGCGTTCCGCATAGGCGGCGGCCCAGCGCAGTTGCATTGTGTCGATCTGCTCCTCGTATTTCTTCGCGCCGTGGTAAACGATGTCGTCGAGTACGATATAGTGCGTGCGCCCCATGTCGAAGGCATAATAGGTGGGGCCGAAATGGCGGCGGTAGTTCTCCGTCGCCTCGCGGTCGGTGTATTTGTTCAGGTCGTGGTCGTGGTTGCCGATCACGCCGTATACGGGTACCCCGAGCCCGGCGAACTCCGCTTTCACGCCTGCGAAGAGTTCCGGGGAGTCCCATACGATGTCCCCGAGCACGATCGCGGCCTGGTTCGAGCCCCGCGTCCTCCCGTTATCGGTTGCCGCCTGCAATGCGGGCATGACCTCGCTCCGCAACCGCCGGAAATGCTCTTCGGTCTTGGGCTGCGGATCGGCGATCGCCAGCAGTTCGTAGCATTCGCCCGAGCCGGGCCACGGTTGCAATTCGAAGTCGTAGCGTTTGGCCGCCGGGTCGTATGCGCGGTAGAATTGCGGGATGCCCCCATCGAGCGGAGCCAGGTAGCCGGACGGGGTCACCAGACTGATGAACAGCGCCTGGTCGTCGGCATCGAGCGTGAATATGCCCTGCTCGTCGCTTTGCGCGAACGTATAACCGTCGGTTACGGTCACGCCGCCCATCGGCTTTCCGCCGCATTTGACCGATCCCCGTATCGGGCGGGCTGCGGCTGCGGCGCCGAGGCTGCAGGCCAGCAGGAAAAGTAACAGGTTTTTCATGGCCGGGTCTTTTCGAATGGTTTCTTTATTATTATAGGTGGGAGCCTTTGTCGCTCCGGCTGCAAAAATATTTTAATAATTG
>ENA-OVGQ01002494-OVGQ01002494.1-human-gut-metagenome-genome-assembly--contig:-NODE-2494-length-16647-cov-3.624518_pt1 | contig 16647 bp, 20 predicted proteins | sample MGYA00237774_ERZ505427 | MGnify/ENA primary metagenome ERZ505427 (study PRJEB26158, sample SAMN06016404) | human gut metagenome | biome: human gut; feature: ankylosing spondylitis patient; material... | reverse complement strand
TATATTTTAAAGGAGTAATAAAAATGGGTGTATTTATTGGTGGAATTATTGCAGGTGTTGTAATAATTTTTCTTGGGGTTATTTTAGCAAAAAGTAAAAATTCAAAGCTTTGGCATATTCTTTCAGTTATCGGAACAGGAGTTTTGACTGTATTTATCGTCTTAACAATATCCTTTTGTGCAGATAACGGAAAAGATTATGAATCGCCTGCTCTCGTCAACACCAACTGGAGAGAGCAGAAAACCTATTCGCAGGATTATCAATTAAACGAAGAGACAAGCATTTGTATATCAACGCTTGACGATTTAAGCGGATACGCTGTATACAGTACCGAAAACGGCGAAAGAATAGGCACACTTGCATGTCCAAATTACCAAATCGGCACTGGTGAAATGGAACTTAAAATAGCCGATGTTAATGGAGATAAAAGCAATGACATCGGAGTAATTATGCAAAACTCAACTGTTATTTGGTACAAGTATTCACCAAATAAAGAATACAGCAAAGATAATCCAAATGGCCGCTTTGAAGCAATAGGTTAATTTTAAGCCTATAAAAAGCATCGGTATAGCATTTCTGCTACACCAATGCTTTTATTTTTTACTCATTTACAAAAGTGAATTCATCATTTTCGTAATCGACTTTGCATTTTCCTTTAACCTTATCTTCAAGAATAAGTTCTGAAAGCTTATCCTCAATTTTTGTTTGAATTGCACGCCTCAAAGGTCTTGCACCGTACATCTTATCAAAGCCTTTTTCCGCAATAGCGTCAATAGCATTATCCGTTACATCAAGGGTAATACCAATGTCCTCACATCTTTTATCAAGAGATTTAAGCATACGGCGGGCAATTTCTTTAATATCGTCTTTTTCAAGTTGTTTAAAGACAACTATATCATCAACACGGTTAAGGAATTCAGGTTTAAATGTAGCTCTCAAATCAGCCATCACGAGCTTTTCAATATCTACATTTTCATCTGCATTTTCATTATTATCAAAGCCAAGGGCAAGTTTAGGGTCTGTAATTTTTGACGCTCCAACATTTGAAGTCATAATAATCACAGCATTTTTGAAGCTTACTTTTCTGCCTTGTGAATCGGTCAAAACACCGTCTTCAAGAATTTGAAGAAGCATATTAAAAACATCAGGATGAGCCTTTTCGATTTCATCAAAAAGGACAACCGAATAAGGTTTTCTTCTTATTTTTTCAGTAAGCTGACCGCCTTCATCAAAGCCGACATATCCCGGAGGCGAACCGATAAGCTTAGACACGGTGTGCTTTTCCATATACTCACTCATATCAAGTCTTATAATCGCATCTTCATCGCCAAACATAGTTTCAGCAAGTGCTTTGCTGAGTTCGGTTTTACCTACACCGGTAGGGCCGAGGAAAATGAACGAACCGATCGGTCTTTTTGGATTTTTAAGTCCCGCCCTGCCACGCCTGATTGCGCGTGAAATTGCAGACACTGCTTTATCTTGGCCTACAATTCGTTTATGCAGTTCATCTTCAAGATGTAACAGTTTTTCTGATTCTTCCTTTGTAATTTGAGTAGCAGGAATACCCGTCCACGAAGATACAACTTCGGCAATATCTTCACTGCCTACTTCTTTTACTTGGTGCGAAGAAAGATTTTTCCACTTTTCTGTTTCCTCATCAAGAAGCTTTTTAAGATTATTTTGCTTATCACGAAGCTTTGCAGCCTGCTCAAAATCCTGTGAGCGTACTGCTGAGCTTTTCTCTTCTTCAAGGGACTTAACTTCTTTTTCCATTGCCTTAATATTATCAGGCGCAGTATAAGCTTTAAGTCTTACTCTTGAAGCAGCTTCATCTATAAGGTCAATTGCTTTATCAGGTAAAAATCTATCCGCAATATATCTTGATGACATTTTAACAGCGTCATCAATTGCTTCATCACTTATTTTTACTTTATGGTGTGCTTCGTATTTATCACGCAAACCTTTCAAAATTTGAATAGTTTCTTCTTCGGTAGGTTCACCGACTGTTACAGGCTGAAAACGCCTTTCAAGTGCAGCATCTTTTTCAATATTTTTACGGTATTCATCTATCGTAGTAGCACCGATAACTTGAATTTCACCACGGGCAAGCGACGGTTTTAAGATATTAGCCGCATCGGTTGCACCCTCGGCAGCACCTGCACCCATAAGGGTATGAACTTCATCAATGAAAAGAATAATATCTTTTGCATTTTTCACTTCGTCCATTGCTTTTTTAATTCTTTCTTCAAAATCGCCACGATACTTTGTTCCGGCAACCATCGAAGTTAAATCAAGGGCAACAATCTTCTTGTCATTAAGTAATTCAGGCACTTCGCCTTTAACGATTTTTAATGCAAGTCCCTCTGCAATAGCAGTTTTACCTACACCCGGCTCACCGATTAAGCAAGGGTTGTTTTTTGTTCTTCTCGAAAGAATTTGAATTACCCTTTCAATTTCCTTTTCCCTGCCGATTACGGGGTCAATCTTGCCATCTTTTGCAAGAGCGGTTAAATCTCTGCCGAACTCATCCAAAGTAGGTGTTTTTGACTTACCGTTTTTACCTTTTCTTTGCGAATATTTTTCATCGGCACTTTCTCTGCCGGATACATTTACAAGTTCTTCAAAAAGTTGGCGTTCATCAATGCCGAAAGAATTTATAAATTTAACGGCATATGAATCACCCTCCTGAAGAACCGCCATAAGAAGATGTTCGGTATCAACAAAACTTCTTCTCATACTTCTTGCATATTGAAATGCAACATCAAGAACTCTTTTTGTTCTCGGGGTAAAATCATCAGGGGTTAATTTTGTTTGCATTCCCTGACCGATATATTCTTTAATTAAATTTTCTACATCTTCAGCAGTAATGCCCTTTTCTTCAAGAGTATTAAGTGCAATGCCGCCGTCTGTTTTCAAAAGACCGAGCAAAATATGCTCGCTTCCTACATAATTGTGGCCAAACTCTTCTGCTGATTTAATAGCAAAGTTTAAAGCCTCATTAGCTCTTTGAGTAAAATAGCTAAACTTGTACATAGTAATTCCTCCTTTAGAAGCTGAAAGCCACTTAAGAAGTAAAGCTCTTAAGCTAAGCTTTCTCTTACATATTGCGCACGAATTTTTTCTGTATCGTCAACAGTTAACCCTTCGTCACTTTCACTCATTATCGTGGCTGTTCCTACATCGTGAAGAAGTCTTGAAACTGTTTCGTATTTTTCATCAAAGCTACCCATTGATATTCCGAGCCTTACAAGTGAAATAAGGCTGTAAAATTCTTTGGCAGTAAGCTTTCTTGCCATTTTAAGTGTACCCATAGCTCTAAAGATTTTATCTTCAAAATCTTCATACTTAATAAGTTCCTCTCTGTATGCCCTTTCCTGCTTAACGATTTGCTCACAAATGCTGTTTAAATTATCAATAGCACTTTTTTCGGTGATACCGAGAGTAATTCTGTTAGACAGCTCATAAAAATCACTGTTATCGGAATATACCGGTTTAACATCAAATCCGAGTTTTGAAACCATATTGATTAGAGATAAAATCATACCTTTTGCAGATATTGCAGGCAAGTGAAGAATAAAGGAAGCTTTAAGACCTGTTCCCAAATTCATAGGGTTTGAAGTTAAGAATCCTAATTTTTCGCTAAATGCAATTTTGAGATTATTTATTAGAATATCATCAAGTTCATCTGCTTTTTTGTATGCTTCTTCAAGGCTTTGACCGCTTGATACAGCTGAAAGCCTGATATGGTCTTCCTCACAAAGCATTATTGACACTGATTCATCCTTTGATACTATAACTGAGCCAAAACCGTTTTGCTTGGCGAATTCAGGACTTATAATTCCCTGCTCCGCCATTGATACTTTTTTCAAATCGTTCATACTTTGAAGTTCGGTTAAATCAAATTCACCGGCAAGCGGAGAATTTTTTATAGATGCAAAAATCTTTTTGCAAACCATTTTTCTGACTTCATTGCTCATTCTTGAAGGGAAAGGAGCGTCAGCAAGATTTCTTGCAAGCCTTATTTTAGATGAAACAACAACATCACTGTTATTTCCCTGAGCTGTGTACCACTTACTCATTTTTACCCTCCTGAATTTCCTTGATTTTATCACGAATAACTGCCGCATCTTCAAATCTTTGTTCGTTAATTGCGGCTTTCATTTGTTCTTGTAAAGATTCAAGTTCGCTTTTTTCACTTGCTTGTTCTTTCTTATCGCCTATATCTTCGCTTTTCTCATTTTCTTCGCTGTATGATACGAATTTGCCGATATGTTTTGTTTTACCGTGAATTTTCCTTAATGAAGGTTCAAGCTTATCTTCAAATTTATCATAGCAATCTGCACATCCCATTCTGCCGCTTTGGACAATATCATTAAATGATGAGCCGCAGGTTTGGCACCTATCTACACCGGCAAGTGAATTCATAGCCGCAACCCCTGCACCAAGGAAGTTGCCGAGGAATGAATCGCCGAACATTTCACTCATACTCGGTATACGAAATTCATCCATAACTCCAAGTTCCTTTGCACATTCACTGCAAAGATGCATTTCTTCTTTATGACCGTTTATATTTTTCTTAATAAAAGTAGTAGCTTCATTTTGATTACAATGTTGACAACGCATAATAAATACCTCCTAATCAACTGATGCTATAAGCATTTGTTTGAGCAAGTTTGCTCTGATTTGATTTTTAGTTTCATTTTCAATACCTTTAAAATTATTGTCAGACACAACCGACATCATAATTCTTCCGGCTTTGTCACTTATCAATCCCTGATAATGCAAATTGTAAATGTTTGCTTTTGCACTCTTTTCATCAATCGATTTTCCGATTGAATTTACAAGTGACATAATTGCATTTTCCTTTGTGGCAGCTCTTGTAATCATTATATAGCCTCCGCCGCCACGCCTTGATTCTATTCTATAACCCTGCTCGGGTGTAAATCGTGATGTAATCACATAATTTATCTGACTTGGAACACAACCGAGCTGTGCAGCCAAATCATTACGCTGAATTTGGATTGTCGGTGTGTCATCATCAAACATATTAAGAATCATATCGGCTATCGCGTCACTCAGTTTCATTTTCCAATCACTTCCTTATATTTTCAGGTCATCATCAAAACATTTTACACGCTTTTTAATCTCACTAATCCGTGTTTGTCTTTGACTTTCTTTGACCTTCTATCGTGATAATAGCACAATGGTCAGGAAAAGTCAATAGTATTTTTAAAATTTTTTTGACTTTTTTTGACCTTTAATTTTCAGCAATCGTTTTCATCATAAAAAAAGATGCTTAGTATAAAACCAAACATCTTTTTAATTAAGCATTTTCAATTAAACATACTGCGTGAGCGGCTATGCCCTCTTTCGCACCGGTAAAGCCCAATCCCTCTTCAGTTGTTGCTTTAACTGAAACAAAATCAAAATCAATATTACAAGCATTTGCAATATTTTTTCTCATTTGTTCAATATAAGGTGCCATTTTAGGCACTTGTGCCAATATAGTAGAATCAATATTTACTATCTTATAGCCTTTAGCATTTACCTGCCTTACAACTTCTTCCAAAAGCTTTAAACTGTCTGCACCTTTCCATTTATCATCAGTATCGGGAAAAAGGTGGCCTATATCACCCATTGCGGCTGCACCTAAAATTGAATCAGAAATTGCGTGAAGCAATACATCGGCATCACTATGGCCCAAAAGACCAAGCTCACTTGGAATATCAACACCGCCAATTATGCATTTTCTGCCGGCAACAAGCTTGTGAACATCATATCCGTGGCCTATTCTCATCATTTTTCACCTCTCAATTTTAATATTGATTCAGCTAAAGGAATATCATCCGGAGTGGTTATTTTAATATTAGAATAATCACCTATTACTACATATACATCCTCATTTATATTTTCTAAAAGTTTGCAGTCGTCCGTAAAATCCTTATCCTGCGTTTTTGCACAATTCATTGCTTCAACATATTTATTAAAAGTAAAAATTTGCGGAGTTTGAATTGCGATAAGGCTTGAACGCTTAGGTGTATCAACAATTTTGTTATTATTATCAATAACCTTAATTGTATCTTTAACAGGTACGCCCGTAGCGGCGGCACCGTATTTTTCTGCCGAGCGTAAAGTATTAAGAATCTCTTTTTCTGTTACAAGCGGCCTTGCACCGTCGTGAATAATAATCATATCGCAAGAATCAATGGTTTCAACTGCATTTGAAACACTTTCCTGCCTTGTTGAACCGCCGATACAATATGATATATCATAACCGGAAAGAACTTTTTCATATAAAGGAATATCACTTTCACGAACAACTACGATAATATCATCAATATCACTGATTATTGAAAAAGTCTTTACTGTTCTTTCAATCACAGTCATACCGTTAATTTCAAGAAGAAGTTTGCTTTTATCAGCTTTCATTCGTGTACCGTTACCGGCAGCCAATATTATGGCAGTATTACTCATTTTTCAATTTCTCCACTTCTTCAATAGTCGGGGTTGCAAATTCTGTATTATAAGTGTCATATATTACAAAGCCCGGTTTTGCTCCATTTGGCTTGCGTATATTTTTTACCAAAGTATAATCAACAGCCACATTTGACGACTCTCTTGCTTTACTGTAATAAGCGGCAATAACGGCACAATCGTGAATGGCATCATCGCTTATTTGCATACCTGAAGTTTCACAAATAACATGGCTTCCCGCCGAAGACTGAACATGAAACCAAGTATCATAATTCTTGGCTGTTTTCATAGTCAGTTTATCATTCATAACATTGTTTCTGCCCACATAAACATCAAAACCGTCGCGTGTTTTAAAATGCATAGGCTTTAGTGCTTTTTGCTCTTTTTTCTTATCGTTGGCTTTTTTAAGATATCCTTGCGATGCAAGTTCTGCTTTAATAGCAGTAATTTCGCTGTCGGTTTCCGCCCTTGAAAGTGAATCGATTACGCTTTCAAAATATTCAGCCTCTGCGTTTGCTTCATCAATAAAATCATTAAGTTTACTTTCGGCAACTTGTTTTTTTCTGTATTCTTTATAATACTTCTGTGAATTTTGCGACGGTGTGAGCATAACATCTGCCGGAATGCGTACTATTTTATTTTCATCATAATAGTTTTCCAAATCATAGTATGGCATACCTTTTTCAAGCCTGTATTGATTAGCAGAAATAAGGTCGCCGAAAAGCTTATATGTTTCTTTATCTTTACATTCTTCAAGCTCTTGGCTTCTGTTTACTGCTTTTCTTACCGCTCTTTCCTGAAGCGTTGTCAAAATTTTAAAAAGGTCGGCACTTCTTGCTTTAATTCGCATCAATCGCACGCGTTCATAATAAAAATAATCAAGGAGATCAGAAAAAGTATCATATTTTCTTATTTGTGCAAGATTATCGTATTGCTTTATATCCATAAAAGCAAAATCCTTTGGTGAATCGGTAAAAATAACAGTAGGCGTCGGGTTTTGAGCCTGCTTTTTAAATTCATCAAGGGTTAATCCATACTCAAATTCACGGCAAATCACCGGTGAAACGCCCTTAACAGTTTCCATAACCGCCTTATACATGCCCTTTTTACTGTTTGCAATTTTTTCTCTTATCACTTCTAAATCATCAGTAAAGATATTTAATTTATCCTGCTTTGGCGGAGCGGTATAGGTCACTCCCGGCAAAATTTCTCTGATATGGGATTTATTTTCATCAACTCGTTTCATTGAATCAATAATTTTGCCTGACTTATCAATAAAAATTATATTAGAATATTTACCCATTATTTCAATAATAAGTGAATAATCCGTTTTATCTCCGAGTTCATCAGTACCGGAAAATCTTATTTTCAAAATTCTTTCAAGATTATCTTGCTCAATTCCGGTCACCCACGCACCTGTTAGCCTTTTGCGTAAAAGCAAGCAAAACATAGGCGGCTTTGACGGGTTTTCCGGTGGAAATTCTGTAAAATGAATTCGTGCCGAATCTGCATTACAGGATAGTAAAAGCTTTTTACTGCCCTGCCTTGAGCGCAGGTTTATTATTATTTCATCTTTAGACGGCTGATGAATTTTATCAACTCTGCTGTCTATTGCAAAATCTGCTATTTCGTTTTTTAAATGATATAAAAATATTCCGTCAAGTGCCATAATTATATTTCCAATATAGGATTTGAAACAGGTGCTTCTATAAATTCGACCTCATCAAATTCCTTTTCCAATTTTTCTTTTAGCATAAGAAACGGTAAATTTTCCGTTTCAAAATGGCCGGCGTTAATTACAGCAAAATTTTCTTCTGCCGCATCAAGCATTTCGTGGTACTTCAAGTCGCTTGTAACAAAGCAGTCTGAATTTCGCATGGCATCAGCCATAAAATCACCGCAAGCTCCCCCGCCGACAGCAACTTTCCTTATCATTTTATCAGTATCGGTATATCTGAGCCCGTGGCAATCAAGCGTTTCGGCAACTAAAACCGCAAAATCATCAATGCTCATTTCTTGTTCAAGTTCACCTACTACTACATATCCGTTTTCAAGCGTTACGGTGTTTTTAAGATTGAGCAAAGAAGCAAGATTGTCGTTAATACCGCCCTTTGCTTTATCAAATGATGTATGCGCACACATAGCCTCAATATCATTATTTATAAGTTCATAAACGGCAGAGCCTTTCAAAATCTTTTTTACGGGATTAAAAATAATAGGATGATGTGTTAAAAGTAAGTCTGCCTCCACACTTTTAGCAAACGCAGTAACGCTTTTAGTTGCATCAAGTGCCATAACAACCCTTGAAACACTCCTGTTTTCATCGCCTAAAATAAAACCTGAATTATCCCACTGCTCCATTTCATCATAAGGCGCAATAGTATTTATGTAATTATATATATCCTTGACCTTGGTCATAAGATTGCCTCCACAGCTGATATAACTTCAGACAAATCAATGCCTGATTTTGATTTATTTTTAAGATAATTAAGAAGATGTAAAAAGTATTCTTTATGTGAGAAATCCGAAATATTACCGAAATAATAATCTTTTTGAGTTTTGGGAGTCTTTGTGCCTGTATATTTTGCATCAAACACACAATAAAAATGCTTGCTGTCATTAACAATAAAATCATTAAAAATTTCAAATCCGTTATCATAAAGATATTTTCGTGCAATTTCAGGATGAGTCATAGGCTGCAATATTAAATGCAGTTCATTTTTAAAATCGCAGTGCGATAAAATATCAACGATAAGTTCGGCACCCATACCTGCAATTATAACGGTATCACATTCGCCATGCTTTAAATTTTCAAGTCCGTTTGATAAGCGGGTTTGAATTTCATTTTCAAGTCCCTTGCTTTTAACTAAAGCTTGGCAGGATGCAAGCGGTTTTTCATTTATATCCATTGCAATTGCAGATGATACAATATCATTCTCAATCAGATATACCGGTATATAACCGTGGTCCGTTCCGACATCAGCAACAGACGAGCCTTTTTTTACAAGGCTCGCCACTGCTTTTAGTCTTTTAGATAAATTTTGCATCAACCTACCTGTGCATTAAGCTTTTCAACAAGCTCGTCAGCGTCTGTTCCATGAACTGCGCAGGCATCAGCAATTGATTCGCCCCTTGAAGCCGGGCAGCCAAGGCAATGCATACCAATTTCTAAAAAGAGAGGTGCTGTATCAGGATAAGCATCAAGTACATCACCAATAATAGTTTCTTTTGTGATTTCCATATTATAGCTCCTTTTCACATCTATTTGAGATAATATTATTTTAACCAAATAATTATCTGCTAAAGATATTTATAACACATTTATTATTTCATTGCAAGTTTAATAAAAATGTGTTAATATATAAATCGTAATTTAAAAGGATGGTGAAACGCTTGGAAAAAGAATATAACCCTGCATTACAATTTGATGCATTCACAGCCGGAATTGAAGATGGCGGGCTTCGCTCAAGCTCATCAATTGCCATTCTTGCTTGTTACATCATAGCAAGAAGCAATGAAAAGCTTACAGCTAAAAATGTAGTAGACGCTCTTGTTGAAGGTAAAATAGCAAATTATTTTGAAATTTCAAGTGCAATATCCAAAATGATTAAAACAAATAATCTTGTGGAAAATGAAGACGGTCACCTATCTATTACTGAAAAATGTGCATTTAATGTTGAAATGCTTGAAAATGATTTGCCAATAACAATCCGCGAAAAAGCAGTAGAACTCGCCGCCAAAACAGCAAGGCTTGAATTATATAAAAAAGAAAATAAAGCAACTGTTGAAAAAGACGGTAACCGATATAAAGTTACGCTTCATGTTAGCGATAAAGATTGTGACTTTATGGTTCTTAGCCTATACTTCCCGTCTGAAGCACAAGCACAGGTTGTTAAAGAAAAATTTCAAACACACCCCGGCGAAGTGTACGAAAACCTGATAAATTCAATTTTTGCAAGTGAATAAATGCAATTACAAAAGCTCGATATTGATACTCTTAAAAATGATAAATACATAACTAAAGACATCATTACTAATGAATTCAAAGACTTAGAAGAGCTAAACGAAAGGTACTAATAATGTCGACAACAATTAAATATTTGCAAGAATATATTAAAGCAAAAGATAATCACCCTGAACTTGTAAAAGACTATTATCTCAAATTAACAGAAGAAATGGGGGAGTTGTCTGAAGCCATTAGAAAAAATAAAATTCGTATTGAGAACAGTTCCGTAAAAAACACAATAGACGAAGAAATTTGGGATGTTATCTATTATGCAATTGCTATTGCAAACTGTTATGATATAGATTTAGAAAAAGCCATAAAAGATAAAGAAAAAATCAACGCTGAAAAATATAACAGTAATGTTATTTTTCAAGAAAACAAATAATTTAACCCACACAAAAAGCAATGTATTTTACTAAATATTAAATATATTATATGATATGAATTGATCGATAAAATAAAAACAGCGCAGTTGAAACTGCGCTGTTATTTCTTTTAGACGCCCGCGATGCAATTTGCACCCGTTCGAGCTCTTTTTATTACAATGATTAGTCTATTTCTACGGAAATTTTCGCATCATTTCTTGTTGCTGCTGCACGCATAACAACGCGGATAGCCTTGGCAATTCTGCCCTGCTTTCCTATTACTCTGCCCATATCGTCTTCAGATACATGAAGATGATATACGATCACGCCCTCTTCGTCAGGTTCGCTAACATCAACAGAAATTGCATCAGGATTTTCAACTAATCCTTTTGTGATAGAAATTAACAAATCTTTCAAAGAAAACACCTCCTGTATAAATCTTTGCTTTTAATAATCAAAGATTAAAGGATGCCTTCTTTTTTAAGAATGCTCTTTACAGTGTCAGTTGGCTGTGCACCGTTAGCAATCCACTTCTTAGCCTTTTCTGCATCAATTTTGATTTCAGCAGGATCAACCATTGTGTTATATGTGCCGATTTCTTCGATGAAACGACCATCACGAGGGTATCTTGAATCTGCAACTACTACACGATAGAAAGGAGCTTTCTTTGCGCCCATACGACGAAGTCTGATTTTTACTGCCATTTTAAATTACCTCCAAAAGTAAATATATTTATTATTTTTTTATTTCCAAACTGAAGTTTGGTAGTTTAACTAATTAAAATCCAAAAGGATTATTTGAGCCGCCCATTTTGCCCATCATTTTTTCGGCCATTTCGGGATTTGCCTGCATCATACGACGCATTTTTTTGCTCATTTTCGGCCCTTTATTACCGCCGATTTGCTTAACCATTTTTTGCATTTGCTTAAACTGAGCCAAAAGTCTGTTAACATCCTCAACCTGCATTCCGCAACCTTTTGCAATTCTGCGTTTTCTTGACGGATTGATAATATCGGGATGTTCGCGTTCCTGCATAGTCATTGAATAAATAATTGCTCTAAAGCGGTCAAACGCTTTTTCATCAATATCTTCATCCTTAATTTTGTTGCCTATGCCGGGAATCATTTTAATTGTATCTTTAAGACTTCCCATTCTTTCAATTTGTGAAAATTGATCAAGAAGGTCATTAAGGTCAAACTTATTCTTAGCAAGCTTCTTTTCAAGTTCAGCAGCCTTTTTCTCATCAAGGCTTTGCTCTGCCCTTTCAATAAACGAAAGCACATCGCCCATACCTAAAATACGGGATGCCATACGAGATGGGTGGAAAGTTTCAAGATTATCAAGCTTCTCACCTGTACCGATAAATTTAATCGGTTTACCTGTAACAGCCCTTACTGATAATGCTGCACCGCCACGGGTGTCACCGTCAAGCTTAGTAAGAATAACACCGTCTATTCCAAGTGTTTCATTAAAGCTTTTAGCTACATTAACAGCATCTTGACCTGTCATTGCATCAATTACAAGCAAGATTTCGTGCGGATGAACGGTTGAACGAATGTTTTGAAGTTCTTCCATAAGCTGTTCATCAACATGCAAGCGGCCTGCGGTATCAAGAAATACATAGTCATTACCATGGTCTTTTGCAAATTTTACAGCTTCTTCCGCAATGTGAACAGGATTTTCAGTTCCCATTTCAAACACAGGTACTCCGACTTGCTCACCAACAACCTGAAGTTGTTTAATAGCTGCCGGACGATAAACATCGCATGCAACAAGAAGCGGCCTGTGGCCTTCTTTTTTTAATTTAAGAGCAAGTTTTGCCGAATGAGTTGTTTTACCGCTACCTTGCAAACCGCACATCATAACGATTGTAGGCGGATGATTAGCAATAGCAAGCCTTGATTCGTTACCGCCCATAAGTTCGGTAAGCTCTTCGTTAACTATTTTAATAACCATTTGACCCGGAGTAAGCGACTCCATAACATCGGCGCCTATGGCTCTTTCTGTTACTTTAGAGGTAAACTCTTTAGATACTTTGTAGTTAACATCAGCTTCAAGAAGTGCAAGACGAACTTCACGCATTGCTTCTTTAACATCTGTTTCGGTCAATTTGCCCTTGGCACGCAATTTTTTAAACGAATTTTCAAGTCGTTCACTTAAGCCTTCGAATGCCAAGAAATCAACTCCTAGTAAATATTATCCTTCTTTAAGAAAAGAAGCGAGTGTTTTAATTCTTGCAACATTATCATTAACTTCCATAGAAAGTGTATGATTGAGGTTATATTCGTTGATGTTATCAGCACATTCAACGATTTCGTCAATTCCCTTTTTCATCTCATTAAAGCGTTTTGCAAGGCCCAACCTTTCTTCCATATCAAAAAGCTGTGCCTCCGCTCTCTTGATTGAATCGACACCTTGGCGGCTTATACCCTCGTTTTCTGCAATTTCGGAAAGTGAGAGATCTTCTTCATAATAATAAACAAGGCAATCATGCTGCTTTTGAGTAAGCATTTCGCCATAGAAATCCAACAAAAACGGAATTTCAAGATTTTTTGCCACGAAGTATCTCTCCTTTCAAAGTGTATGTAAAGTATTTAATCTTTACAGCAAGTGGTATTATACTAAAGACAAGCAAATATGTCAAGGGTAAAATGAATAATATTTTTTATTAAATTTAACGATTTGCTATTGACACAAATTATGGTGTAAAGCAAAAAGCCTTTAAACTAAATATAGATACAGTTTAAAGACTTTTTATAATTATTACGGATTACATTTTTGGCACGGTGAGTAGCCGTTTGAAATCAAGCTATCGCGAGTTCCTTTATATTTTTTCTTATTTGATGAACTCATTTTCTTTGCACCGTCGCAATCGGGATTATGAAATTTTTTAGTTTTGGTATTAACTATATATGTTTTTTTATCTGCTTCATCAGACGAAGTTGATGTAACTGAAGCGGAAGATGATGCCACCGCCTGATTATCACCCGTTGCATAATCAATTGCTACCCCGGGCTGAACATTATAGCAATAAACATTGAAGCTTACACCCTGCCCATTATCTTCCACTGAATATGCCTGCATTTGAACTCCGTTTGCCACAAGATTATTTCCTTCAAAAATCGGCGTAACTTTATAATACACATGATTATTAGTTATTTCTATATAATCTGCCACATCGTTTTCAAAAGGCAGCATACCCTCAACGTTCAGGTATCTTGTACCTGTTATCAAATTTCTTTCGTTTGCATTTTCGGCTGTCAACTGATAACCGATTAAATGGCATCTGTTATAAAGATACTTACCGTCTACAAAATCATATTTAGATATATGCCAGCCGCTTGGTTTTACAGAGCCTATCGAACCGCGCTTTTCGGTAGGCATTAAATCTTTGCCTATACAGGAAACTGCATATGTGCATCTTCCTAATGAATCAAGCTTTCCGTATTCTTCAAAAGACTCAGAATAAGTTTTCTCACTTTCCGAAAATTCAGGCACATTGCCGTTTAATTCAACATAAGCCTTACCGTCATAATCGGGAACATTAGATAAATCATAATTTACATAATCGCTTGCTGACTGTGCGGTAAAGAAATTATTTTCACCGTCAGAACATCCGCTTAAAACTGAAAGCGAAACAATCAATATCAAAAGAATATTTAAAAACTTTTTATTCATGGTAAACTCCTAAAAATTTGTAGTTACAACATAATTCGACAATCATTTTAATAAAAAGAAGTTATAATTAAATCAAACTATTAAAAGGATTGGTTATATGTTAGAACTTATTGATACTGAAGAACTATACGAAAACGATAATATACTTGTTCTTTTTTCAACTTTCAATAAAAACGGATTTAAAATAAGCACAATTGACCTTGCATATAAAAATAATAACGGTGAAATAATTGAAATAAAAACCATAAAAGAACTATACATATAAAATAAGACTGCCAAAAGACAGCCTGATTTTAATCGTGTTGATGCTTAATATGTGCCTGTGCAATTTCAATAATATCGGTTATATGCTCATCATCAAAACTGTAATAAACCTGCTTTCCGTCACGGCGGGATTTAACAATATTATTTGCTTTGAGTATAGCTAATTGATGCGATACAGCCGATTTTGTCATTCCCAATGAGTCTGCCAAAGTGCAGACACAAACTTCCCTGTTATCAAGCGCAAGCACAATTTTGGTTCTTGTAGGGTCACCCAGCACTTTAAAAAGCGTTGATATTTTATCAATCTGTGAAACACTTAACATTGATTCATTTATACTTTCAATAATTTTTTTATCTGTCATATTGCAACTGCAATTTTCAATTTCAGCCATAATGTCACCTCATTTAAACTTGGCATAGATCTATTATACCTAATTTAATTCAAAAAAGCAAGGATACTGATGCATCCTTGCTTTAGACTATTATTTGGTTTTAACGCTCTTAACCTTTGACCAAGCAGAATAAACTTTTTTACCGTTTGCAATTTTATATGTACGAATTCTTACATAATACTTTTTCTTTGCCTTAAGTTTTTTAACAGTAGTTTTGGTTGTCTTTTGTTTCTTGATTGTTACGGTTTTCTTGTTTTTCTTGAATTTCTTATCTGTTGCAACTTGAATTTCATAACCATTAACACCGCTCAGCTTTTTCCAAGTAACTGAAATTGCTTTCTTTGCACCTTTAACTTTCTTAATTGAAGTCTTTTTAGGTGCTTTGATTTTGGCAACTGCTGTTTTAGAAGTTGATGTTGCAGTTGTTGTGGTGATATTATTTGCAGGTGCAGTTGTTGTGGTAGTAGTTAAAGCGTCTTGAGTTTCTTTAACTTTTAATGCTTCATAGAATTTTGTAAGTCCTGTGAAAACATCAGCTGTGGCTAAAGCATTTTCATCACCACCGGCGGTATAAGCATATGCGCCCTTAACATCTTTGCATTCAAAACTATTTACTATTTCATTATAAATCTTTTGTGCTTTATCAAAATTATTCACAGCAGAATATGCAGCAAGAGCAAGACCTGTTGAATTACCGCTAATTACAGGGTCTTCAAGTTCTTTCGTGTTATAATTATAAACCTTATCCAAGTTATAAAGATAACCGCCGTCAGCTTTATATGATTCCATACAATTTAATGTATCATCAATAACAGACTTATATTTATTTGAATAAGGTGCAAGTGCAACAACAAGCTGTGCATCACTGTCTGTACTGGTATAATAAGTTGAGCCTGTACCAAATTTATAGTAATTGTTTAACAAGAAATTTTGTGCTGTTTTAAGGGTATCGGCAAGTCCGTATTTTTCAGCAACAGCAAAAATTGAAGAGAAAAGATATTGATTTTCATGATCTTTATTAAGTTTAACATTCTTGAAATTTTCAACAAGGTTAATGCCTTCAAAATTTTTAACATCAAAGCCGAAATAATCAAGCGCAGTGATTACATTTGCATAAACGCCTGCCGACTCGCCTTTAATAGGAGCCCAGTTATTATTTTCGTCATACCCTACAACCGCAATAATCTTGCCGCTGTTTGAGTCTAAATTTTCCTTAACGCTCTTTGTAAATTCATCCTTATAGTCATTTACATCAATGCCTGCATTGATGTAAGCAACAAGATTTTTTACATTGTTTACAGAGAAATCCTCTTTCTTTTCAGATAAAAGATAGATTGCCGTATCGTTAAGCTTCTTTTTAATATCTCCACTTGTAACCTTACTGTCAGCCATTGCATAAACGCTTGTAAAAAGTGAAGTAATTGCAATGCAAAGTGCAACAGCAACAGAAATTATTTTTTTCATATTT
>ENA-OVGQ01002468-OVGQ01002468.1-human-gut-metagenome-genome-assembly--contig:-NODE-2468-length-16774-cov-4.407201_pt1 | contig 16774 bp, 10 predicted proteins | sample MGYA00237774_ERZ505427 | MGnify/ENA primary metagenome ERZ505427 (study PRJEB26158, sample SAMN06016404) | human gut metagenome | biome: human gut; feature: ankylosing spondylitis patient; material... | reverse complement strand
AATTCTATGATTTCCTGCTCGGTAAGTTTCCGGTAATTGCCCTTTTTAAGTTTGCTGTCAAGAATAAGACTTCCCATGCTCACCCTTTTCAGATATGTAACCGTCTTGCCGAGTTTTTTCATCATTCTCTTGACCTGGTGAAATTTTCCTTCATGTATTGTCAGATAACATGATGATATATTATTCTGAATATCTGTTTTTAATATTTCCATTTTTGCAGGAATCGTTTTTTTCTCTTCACCTATATCAAGACCTTCTTCCACTGCATCTACATCAACATCATCAAGTATTCCTGAAACTTCAACATAGTATGTTTTTTCCACATGATTTTTCGGAGACAACAATCTGTGAGCCAGCTCTCCGTCATTTGTTATAAGTAAAAGTCCCTCTGTATCTATGTCTAATCTCCCTACAGGAAACAAGTCCTTTTTTTCCGATGAACTTATTATATCCACAACTGTCTTATGCTCCCTATCTGTTGTTGCCGATACAAATCCTTTGGGCTTATTCAACATGTAATATTCATACTTATTATATTTAATCTGCCTGCCATCTACCCTGACTATTGATAATTTCTCGTCAATTTTAGTTTCAGGCTTTTTTACCTCATTTCCATCTACAGTTACACTTCCTGTTCTCACTATCTTTTTTACTTCACTTCTTGTCCAGCCAGACATTTCAGAAAGGAACTTGTCTAATCTTATCATGTCAGTCTCCTAAATCGGGCTGAACACTCATGTCCAGCCCGGTTCACTTCAAATTTACTCATTGTTGCATAGTTTTGACTGCCGAAGTCAAGCTTGCAATAAATAACAAATCAATGATATGCCATTTTTACAGTCTGTCATAAAGTTCGGCATACTTCTGTGCTGACTGTCCCCATGAAAAGTCTTTAGCCATTCCTCTGTCAATAATCTTATTCCACTCGCGTTTACGGTTAAAATATACATCCTTGGCATAACGGATAGTATTTAACATCTCATGAGCATTATAATTGCAGAATGAAAAACCTGTTCCAGTTCCCTCGTATTCATTGTAAGGTTCTACAGTATCTTTAAGACCACCAGTCTCACGCACGATAGGAACTGTTCCATATCTAAGACTCATCAACTGACTAAGTCCACATGGTTCAAAAAGTGACGGCATCAGAAATGCATCACAAGCCGCATATATCTTATGTGAACGCTCATTTGAATAATAAATATTCGCTGACACTCTGTCATGATACTTCCACTCAAAATGACGGAATAAATGCTCATATTTTTCTTCACCTGTTCCAAGCACGACAAGCTGTGTATCCTCCGCACAGATTTCTTCTATGACATAATCTACAAGATCAAGACCTTTCTGGTCTGTAAGTCTTGAAACTATTCCTATCATAAACTTCTTATCATTTTCCTCAAGTCCAAGCTCTCTCTGTAAAGCCCTCTTATTCTTTATCTTTTCGCGTCTAAATGTTTTTACAGAATAATTTTTGTAAATCAAAGGATCTGTTTCCGGATTATACTCATCATAATCAAGACCATTTACAATACCTACAAGCGAATTTTCTCTCGCACGCATAAGTCCGTCAAGTTTTTCACCGTAAAACGGCATCTTTATCTCCTCTGCATATGAATCACTGACTGTTGTTACCAGATCAGCATAAACAATTCCACCTTTAAGATAATTTGCATCTCCATATGCTCAAAGTTTGTCCGATGTAAAAAACGAAGGTTTTATCCCTGTTATATCCTTAACCTTTTGCAAATCCCATACACCCTGAAATTTAAGATTATGTATAGTCATTATTGTCTTAATATTCGTATAGAACGGATTTTCCTGAAACATATCATGAAGATATACAGGAATGAGTCCTGTCTGCCAGTCATGACAATGAATAACATCCGGATGAAAATCAAGACTTGGAAGTGATGACAATGCAGCCTTGCAAAAAAATGCAAACTTCTCAATATCTTCGTGTATATAACCGTATGGTTTTGGTCCTGCAAAATAAAATTCATTATCTATAAAATAAAATGTAATGCCATTATGCTGCAGTTCCATAATTCCAACATACTGTTTACGCCATGCCAGGTCTATGTAAAAATGTGTTTTGTAAACCATCTTGTTTTTCCACTCATCCGGAATACATGCATATTTGGGAATCATAACCCTTACATCGTACTTTTTCTTATCAAAACATTTAGGCAGTGAACCGACTACATCTGCCAATCCTCCCGTCTTGATAAACGGAGTACTCTCCGATGCTACAAATAAAATATTCTTCAATACAACCAACCTCCTTTGCCAATGTTTATATATATTATAAACCAAATCAGCGGCTCTGAAAAGTATTTTATCTGTTAAACTATCATTTTCCTGTTCATTTTATATTCAAGGCGTATTTTATCAGAAATCAATGCAACAAACTCTGAGTTGGTAGGTTTACCTTTGCCCGAACTTACTGTGTATCCAAATAATTCTTCGATTGTATCAACTTTTCCCCTGCTCCATGCCACCTCTATAGCATGTCTTATCGCTCTCTCTACACGGCTTGATGTAGTCTTATGATTTTTTGCTATCGTTGGATATAATCTCTTAGTAATCGCACCAAGCATCTCATCATCATTAACTGACATTATTATTGCATCTCTTAGATACTGATACCCCTTTATATGTGCCGGTACTCCTATCTCATGGATTATATCTGTTACATCTGCTTCAAGATTATATGATTTCTTTAACATGTTTTTTCCATTTTCATATACTGTATTTATCACATGATTTTGTGCACTCTCCTCGTTTACTGCCGTTCTAATTCTCGAAAGTACCATCTGAGTATCAAACGGCTTTAAAATATAATATGCTGCACCAAGTGCAAACGCATTTTCCGTTACGCTTTCCTGGCTGACAGCCGAAATAACAATTATCTTTGGAACCGAAGTTATTTTTTTCTTCTCTTTAAGTCTCTCCATAACACCGAGTCCGTCAAGTCTTGGCATTATAAGATCAAGTAAGACGACATCCGGATTATGGATTTCGATTTTTTTAAGTGCCTCCTCACCATCTGCTGCTGTCGCAATCACATCCATATCTGTTTCTTTTGTAATAGCATCCTTAAGTAAATTTACAATTCTACTGTTATCGTCAACTACTAATACTTTGATGTTGTCCATATTTACCTCCAAATTCGACTTTTTGTTTTTCTTCTTCTAGATATTATGCCCTATCACATCATAATTCAACGATAAACACGCTCTACATTTCGACCTTTAAATGCTGTTTTTCTTACACTTTACTATATATCTTCATGTTATTACATAATCTGACAACATCATTCTACTATTTACATCAAATCAATATTTCACGAAAGCATCCTTTCAATGAAAATCCCATATCCCTTTACCGGGTCATTTACAAAAACATGAGTAACAGCACCTATAATCTTTCCATTCTGTATGATTGGTGAACCACTCATACCTTGCACAATACCGCCCGTTTTATTTAAAAGTCTCTCATCAGTAACTTTTATTACCATATCCTTATTTTCTTTTGAATTTTGATATACACTACATACCTCGACTTCATATTTATCTGTTACTTTGTCTAACTGACATAATATATATGCCTTTCCTTTTTTTATCTCCTGCTTTAATGCAATGGGAAGTGAAGTTTTTTTCTGATATATATAAGCTGTCTCACCGGCTGTTATTTTTCCCTTTATACCTGAATTTGTATTGCTTATGATGCTTCCCAGACGGCATCTGTCAGACAATTCCACGCTTCCTGATATTTGTCCGGGACTTCCTTTTTTGCTCGGTATAACCGTGCTTACATCTGCCTTATATAACCCTCCTGCCGATATATCTACTAAAAGTCCCGTATCTGCATCTGCTATGCCATGACCTAAAGCGGCATACATATTATCCTTAGTAACATATGTTATCGTTCCTATCCCCTCTGTATCTTCTCTAAGCCATGTCCCTATCTTAAATTTTCCGTCATCCGCTTCAATACACTTCATCTTTACGAATATATTTTCATTTCCTCTGCGGATTTTCATCCGTATTGAAGCTTTATCTTTGTTTTGCAATATACTTTCTATATCATCTATTGATGAAACTTTCTTTCCATCGACCTGGTATATATAATCACCCGTCTGAAGTATATTTTTTGCCGGACTGTACTCAACACCATCCTTTCCACGCACATTTGCCGTCCCAAGAACCATTACTCCCCTCGCATTTACATAAATGCCTACCGCCCGTCCCGACGGCATTAGTTTTTGTTCTTTGACGACATTAAACTTAATATTCTTATAATGTATAATGCCAAACAGCTTAAGTTCTGCTTTGCAGCTTCCATAACTTTTTCCCGCTGTCACTCTCATCATACCATCCGTTCCCGGATTGCTCATAACTTTTATGCAGGTATTTGAAGTATTTTCACATTTAACCGGAAGATTAAAATCAAATGATTGCTCAGAATTTGCAACTATGTTTATATCTGTAGGTATTTTACGGTCAAGATACCAAATATAGTATAATACCGATACAACTATATCCAATACCAGTGCCCCGATAAGAAACAACTGATAATACTTCTTTTTCTGCATCTTTATATCCTCCAACAAAAAGTATATTTCCAATTTTTGTTTTTGAAAATATACAATATTTATATTTGATATAATCCGCAAAATACAAAAAAGTATTCAAAAATATTAAAACTGTTCATTAACATAAAACTGTCAAAAATATTTTCTCGTCTTAAAATGCTGTTATTAAAATATATTTTCTTTCTAAAACTCTTTATGCCGGGCGACTTACTTTTTTATAATTTATTTTTTCAATATCTGCAAGCTGTTTCATCTCTCTTGCACTCTCAAGTACGGCATCGGTAATCTTTGCTCCTCCGAGTATTCTTGCTATCTCCTCTACTATCTCATCACCCTCTAACTGCCTTATGACTGTACTCGTCTTATTTAATGAATTATTTTTTTCAATAAGATAGTTATGATCTGCCATTGCAGCTATCTGTGCAAGGTGTGATATACATATAACCTGATGTGAATGACCTATAAATGCCATCTTTTCAGCTACTTTCTGTGCTGTGCGTCCACTGATACCAACATCTATCTCATCAAATATTAATGTACCTATCGAATCATGTTCGGCTAGAACGGCTTTTATTGCAAGCATGATTCTTGAAAGTTCGCCACCTGATGCAGCCTGACCGATTGGTTTTAAATCTTCACCGGGATTTGTGGAAATCATAAATTCAACTTCATCTTTTCCTTTTGAATTAAACTCATCAAGTTCCCTGACTGCTATTTCAAATTTTACCTGCAGGAAATTTAAGTCTATAAGTGCGTCGGTTATCCTCTTTTCAAGTTCGGCAGAACACTTTTTTCTAATTTTTGAAATACTCTCTCCGAGTTTCTCCAGCTTAATTTTATATATCTCTATCTTCTTTTCGAGATTTGCCCTATATTCTTCGTATGCTTCATATTTTTCAAGTTTATTTTCAAGGTCTTTTGCATAATTTTCAACCAGTTCAGTTGTCGCACCATATTTTGATTTAATTGTCCTGACAAGATCAAGCCTCGTTTCAACTTCTGCAAACTCCTCACCATTTTCATCCATATCAGACGCATATTCCTGCAAATCCCTGTTAAAATCCATGATAAGCTCATCAATATCTGCTATCTGTCTCGCCAGCTCCTTAAGCCTTTCATCATAACCGCTTATCTTTGCTAATATATGGGAACTTCTTCCAAGCATCTGTGACACGCTCTGACTGTCACCGTAAGAATCTTCTACGAGTGAATATACCTCATTTATACCACTCTTTATCTCATTTGCATTTGAAAGATAACGGTATCTCTCCTGAAGCTTTTCCTCCTCACCCTTTACTAAATGTGCCTGTTCTATCTGCTCCAGCTCATACCGTATAAATGATACTTCTCTAAGTCTTTCTTCCTCTGACATTTCTTTTTCTGAATACTTGACAAGCATATCCTTATACTGTCTATACATTTCTGAAAACTCCATGTCTCTCCCACACATTTTTTCTGCCGCATATCTGTCAACAATCTCCATATGTTTATTCTTATACAGTAATGACTGCTGCTCATTCTGGCCATGAATATCTATAAGTATATCGGCAATACTTTTAAGCATAGAAACACTTACCGTCTCACCATTGACCCTGTTTATAGTGCGGCATTTAGTTATCTTTCTAGATATTACTACGACATCCTCCTCTAATGTAATCCCCAGCTTTTCAAGACTGTTTATCTGTTCACGGTCCTCAGCTAAAAATGTAAGTTCCACGAGTGCAAACTCCGTACCTGTCCTGATAATATCCTTTGAAACTTTTCCACCAAGTGCAATATTTATAGAACCGATAATGATGGACTTACCGGCACCGGTCTCTCCTGTAAGAACATTAAGTCCCTCGGAAAATTCAACTTCGATCTCATCAATAATCGCAAGATTTTTCACATGAAGATTAAGTAACATGGATACTCCCCCTTTATATTGTACTGAACATATTTTCGTTCTTGTTATATGGATAATATCATACTGAACACCCGTTTGTCAAGAACATATTTTCGTTTTAATTCATAACAATTCACCCCCCAAAAAAAATTGACAATACAGTGAATAAACTCATCTATTGTCAATTTTTTTCCGCTGAACTGCTGCACACAAAAAGAAAAGTACCACACAAAACTATAAGTTTTATATGATACTTTCCCTTAAATCATATATTAGATATTAATGCGTAATACTCTATTCTTACATCATATCTTATCGTTTATTGTTGTTTACTGAAGAAACATTTATCTGGCATCCTACCTTGCATCCGTTTACATATGCATATATATATGCCGTTCCCGTTCCTTTCGCAACAACCTTACCATTTGTTACTACCGCAACTCGTGTATTTGATGAATACCATGTAACTGTATCTGATGTACCATGAACTATCAATGTCTCAGTATCATACTGTCTGAGATTGAGAACTGACTTGTTCATCGCAACTACATTTACATTTACCGTAGATGTTACACCACTTGTCGCAAGTATTGTGATAGTCGCATTACCTGTTCCTACCGCTGTTATATTACCCTTTCTGTCCACTGTTGCAACTCTCTTATTATCACTTGAGAACTTAATACTATCTGAAGTATCAGATGGAAGCACTGAGTATGACAGCTTCATCTTATCTCCACGCTTCATCGTTACATCCTGCTGTGCAATAACAATACTTGTAACTGGTACAGGCTCAACTACCTTAACAAAACATCTTGCTTTCTTATTGCTTCCATCCGTAGTAGTTGCAGTTATGTACGCATCTCCCTCTGCAATACCCCAGATTTTTCCTGAACTATTTACCTGAACAATCTTGTTATCTGAACTTGTCCACTTAACACCCTTAACAGATGCAGATGCAGGTTTCAATATAGCATGGAGCTTTTTGCTTCTTCCCACATAACATACTGTATAATTTGTATTAAGTCGGATACTTGATACACGCCTTATTACCCTTACTTTACAAGAAGCTTTTGCATGAATTGCATCTTTAGTCATTACGGTCACTCTTGCAACTCCGACACGCTTTGCTGTTATCTTACCGCTGCTTGATACTTTTAATACACGCGAATTTGAACTTTTCCATGTTACGCCCGGAAGCTTGCCCGCATTAGATTTAACAGTAGCTTTAAGTTTGTATGACTGATTCAATCCTATACGGATATTACTCTTGTTGAGTTTTACCGTTGTATGAAGTTTTCTTACCTTAACCTTACATTTTGCTGACTGTCTATATTTTGTAAGTGTACATGTAATAGTACATGTTCCTATCTTTTTAGCCTTAACCTTTCCGGAAGAACTTACTGTCGCAATACTTGTATTTGATGATTTCCATGTTGCAGTTTTGTTTGCTGATGTTGGTTTTATAACCTTTTTTGGAGTAAAACTGTGCCCCAATGCAAGCTCTCTTGTAGAAGGTGACAATTTAAAATCAACTGCCTTTTCTACATGAACTGCTACAGTAGCATTAAAACCTCCATCTTCTGCAGTACACTGAACAATGGCATCTCCCGGTCCGACACCTGTTACAACTCCCTTTGAATCAACAGTAACAACCGTCTCATCAAGAGACTGGTAAATTACATTCTGGTTTGTTGTATCTTCCGGAGTAAAATGAGGTTTTATCGTAAATTTCTTTCCACATACGATATTTTGTGTAACCGGTGTAACTTCAAATCCCGTTGCTGAAACAGGTGCTTTCTCAACCGTTACGATACAGGTTCCCGTCCATACACGGTTATCATTTGTCGTATCTTTATATGTAGCAGTTATTACGGCTGTTCCTTCCTCGACACCAGTCACGACACCATTGGCATCTACTGTTGCTTTTGTCTCATCTGAAGTTGTCCATGTAACATCTCTGTCTGTAACATTTTCAGGTGTAAACACAGGTGTAAGCTGTAATGTCTTTCCAATATAAACAGTATCCTCATTTGGCACTATCGCAAAATCCGTTGCCGATACCTGCGAAGAAGTTACATAGACCATACAGGTTATGGCACCCTCCTGACCTAAATCCTCGGCAACACAGCTAAGCATTGCAACACCTTCTTTGACACCTGTTATAACACCTTCTTTTGACACGGTAAATATTGTCGTGTCTGATGATGAAAATGTAACATTACTGTTTATATTCTCACTTGGTGTAAACTGAACATCTACAGTTTTCGACGATCCAACTGAAATATACTCAGCCTTTGATCCAAACGCAATAGAAGTAAGCCTGTTTCTTACATTTACTACTATCGTTGCCGATGCTGTCGTGTGATTGTCATCTGACTGTGGGAGAACTGCTGTTGCTTTAATCGAAGTAGTTCCCGGACCTACTGCCGTAATCACTCCTTTATCATTCACTGTAGCTACTTTAGTGTCATCTGAGGTCCATGTCATTCTTGTATCAGATGCGTCTTCAGGTTGATATGATGCAGTTACCGCATATGTATCACCTTTTATCATATTAAGACTTGATACATCGGTTGTTATCTCTGTCATTGGTCGTGACTGGATGATAAGATGACAGGTTGCATACATATTAGCACTCTGCACCCTGATATACACATCCCCTTCTCGTTTCATAGAAACCTTTCCCGATGAATCTATTTCAGCAATATCTGTAGGATTCACATCTGAAAGTGATGTTCCCTCTACACTCCACTTAAAGTCTGTCTCTTTCTCTGTTGTGTCTGATGGGCCAAAAATAGCTTTCATAAATACATATTTTTCTGCAAGTGTAGTCGTATATGTGTCATACTGGACAACTTCTTTTGTTTCCTGATCGACAACACCTATCGCAAGCTCCGTAACAGGCTGCGTTACGGTTATCTCACAAGTCGCATAAACATTATTGTCAGGATTAAGTGCTGTAATCACTGTTTTTCCCGCTTTAAGTGCAGTAAACATTGCTGATGGATTAGTCGTACCTGATATCTGTTCAATAGTACCTACTGACGGATCAGAAGAAAGCCATATAAGATTTCTTTTCTCTGTCAAATCTGTTGCTATAATGCTCTGCTGTCCCTGCTCTATAGTCAGAGTGTCAGGAACCATATGGAATTCTTCAACACTCTTTCTTACTGTTACATTACACTTTGTGGTAAGCGTAACACCGTCAGGACTCGTCCACGAAAGCGTTACCAGCACCGGCGTATTTGCCGGAGTTTCTTTTTTGGCTACTATCGTTGCATACTGCCCGTTAGGTTTAACCGTTATATATTCATTTGAATCATCCGAAGGTTCCCATTTAAACTGACTTGTTTCTGTTGTGACATCTTCGCCAAAAGTACCATATAACTGCTCACTTGCACCTATCGCCATATCAATGCTTGATACATTCATTGAAAATGTCTGCATTACAGTTATATTTACTTTTACCGTTTGTAATGTATCATATTCCGGAATATTTGTATTTGCTGACTGCTGTGGATTTTTTGTCACTGTCAATGTTGCTTTTCCTGTCGACTTTGTAGTGATATTCCATGATGCAGTATCAAAGTCAATTATTTTACTGCCATCTATTCCTGCTGAAACATCTGTATATATTTTACCGTTAAAGTTTTGAGTCAATCCTTTTAATGAAATATTAAATGCATCTTTCAAGTCATAATGACCACCAATATTTATGGTAACATTTTTTTCTTCATAATTTGTCTTGACCTGTACTCCACCTGCTATATTTACAGGATCACAGTGATATTTTTTTCCTGTTGAAACTTCAAGGTTTTCAAATCCCGGATAAGTATCAGCTACAAAGAACTGTACGACATATGTTTCTGCCTTTGCCTTGAGCTGATATTTTTTAAGTGCAGGATACCATACAAGCTCAGCATCATCCTTATCCTCTGAACCAGTATTTCCTAAAGAATCCTTTATTAAAACTTTTTTACCTGTATTGCCACCTACTTCCTTTGAAATAACCCAGATAAGTTTCTGGCTTATAGATTCATTCGGATTACTGTCAAACTTTGCCTGACAGTCAAGGTAATCGCCTGTTTTTACAACAAGTGACTGCGTATAAACATCTGAGTTTACTATCTTTCCGTTTCCTGTACCTGTACCATCCCCTGATTGATATATGACCTCAGGTCTTACATATACCCATATCTCATCTGTATCAGACTTAGTCATATCAGTATCCTGATATGTGACCGTCAGCTTTGCTTTACCCGGACCTGTTGCCACTATACAATTACCATCAATCTTAACAACATCCTTATTACTGGTATTCCAGCTTCCTTTTGTAGCATCACCGAACATAAGATTAAGTTTCTGACTCTGCGAACTATCGGTAGCATCCGTACCAAATTCAAGCTTTGTTTCCGTTTTTCCGTGATAATCCATGATGATTGCTTTACGCTCATCGGTATCAAAAATCTTGCTCATCTCTACACCGGTAGATTTTACGAGATACTCGTTCACGGAGAACATTATGTTTATGGTAAATGTAAATGTTTTTGAAACATTTTTTCCATTTATATTCTCAGTAATGGTAAGCGTCAGACCGACCGTACCATATTGAACTGCCTGAGTGTAAAGTGTACTGTTGATTCCGGTAGTCGTCACTTCAGCACCATAATTTCCCGGAGTATCACTAATCTTTAATTTGGTTGCATCCAAACTCTGCCATGTGTATGTCGTATTGCTATCCTGTGCTCCCGATGCACTTAACTGATCCTGTTTTCTACGCATGGTGTATTCCTGACCTGATGTCATCTGTCTGCCAGTACTGTCAAGAACAACATAATCACGGTCGTCATCTGCCGCCCTTGATGTAAAATGTGCTTTTGCCGCAAAGCCAACCACAAAAACGAACATAAGCATAACTGTCATCCCCGCCATGGTCTTCCATTTTTTCTTAATCTTATCCTTTAATCGATTCATAGTTCCTCCCCTGACTCAATCCGTCTTTTTATTTCTATCGGCATAAAAAGCACAAATTATTACATTCGGAAAGTGAAACATCCTGCATAAACTTTATGATTATGCACTATGTTTACTCATCCCAGTTATGAAAAACATCCTGTACATCGTCATCTTCATCAAGAAGATCAAGTGTACGATTAAGCTGTCTTATATCATTTTCATCCGTCAATGTGACATAATTTTGTGGAATCATCGTAACTTCAGCACTTGCCATAGGATAATTTTCTTTTTCAAGAACCTCTCTTACTGCTGAAAAATCCTCTGGTGCCGTGATTATCTCATATGCTTCTTCCTCGTCTGAGAAGTCCTCAGCACCCGCATCAAGTGCAAGCATCATAAGCTCATCTGCATCAACTTCTATATCATTGTCCTCAAGTTCCTCTTTAGAAATGATTATCTGTCCCTTCTCATCAAACATATACGATACACACCCCTGCGTTCCTACACTTCCGCTTCCCTTTGTAAAAGCATTACGAACATTACTTGCAGTTCTGTTCTTATTGTCTGTAAGAGCCTTAACTATGATAGCGATACCACTCGGACCATATCCTTCATATGTAACTTCCTCGTAATTTACTCCGTCACCGTCTCCTGCTGCCTTTTTGATACCTCTGTCAATAGTATCATTTGGCATATTGTTTGCTTTAGCTTTTGCAATAACATCACGAAGCTTGCTGTTATTTTCAGGATCCGGACCGCCATCTTTAACGGCTACTGCAATCTCTCGACCGATAATAGTAAATATCTTACCTTTTTTAGCGTCGTTTTTCTCCTTTTTATGTTTAATGTTTGCAAATTTTGAATGTCCTGACATTTCTCTATTTTCCTTTCTTTAATAACATAATATGATAATTTTCCACCATAACTAATTTATTTTAGCATTTTTCCTGCACTCTTGCAACCTTTGGCTACTTTTCTTCTTTTAAAAGCCTGTCTATCTTTGTCATGACTACAGGCACTTCACCCACGGAATGAACGGCACACATGACCGTATCGTCTCCTGCTATTGTTCCAACAACACCGGGCACTTCCAAATTGTCTATTGCCGCCGCTATCGCCATTGCCATGCCTGAAATTGTTTTTATGACAAGTATGTTTTCAGCCTGATCCATCCACAAAAAACCGTCCTGCAATACCCTTACATACTTATTGTAAAGATTTGTCTCCTTCTCCTGGAGAAGTGTGTATTTCTGGTGAACACCGTCAACAGACACCTTTGTAAGTTTTAACTCCCTTATGTCTCTTGAAATCGTCGCCTGCGTCACTGTAAAGCCCTCCTGTTCAAGCCTTTCTCCCAGTTCCTCCTGCGTTTCTATCTGATATTTGCCTATCAATTCTATTATCTTTGATCTTCTTTCAAGCTTCATATTCTCCCCCCTTATATTTTTTAGGATTAACCCTGTAAAAAAAATAAACTGATTATTACAATTCACCGTTTAACTTTTCTCTCATCCTCTCGTAGAAGCCTATATCTGATAATTTTATCAGCTTCGTTGTCGCATGAGGAACTTCGAGTACAAGCCTGTCACCTGTTGAAAGTTCTCCTATCGTTCTCCCGTCAGCAGTTACCATTGCAAGGTCGACACCTACATCCTTTGTCTGACCTATCTCTAATGTTATATTTTCCGCAGCATCGACAACAAGACTTCTTTTATTTAGGGAATGTGCACATATCGGAGTTACGACCATCGCCTTTAAATTCGGTACCATAACAGGTCCTCCTGCCGAAAGATTGTAACCTGTCGAACCTGTCGGTGTCGATATTATAAGACCATCTGCACGGTACACATCTGCAAGCTCATTTTCAAGATAAACTTTTACCGTTATAAGCCTGCCGCTGCCCCTTTTGCTTACCACTATATCATTTAACGCATAACATGACGAACGGCTGTCCGGCTGTTTAAAGTATGATATTTCCTTTAGCATCATCCGTGACTCTATCGTATAATCACCCTCAATAAGCTTGTCAAGTGCATCAAATACATCTTTATACTCAACCTCTGTGAGGAAACCGAGATTTCCGGTGTTTACTCCTATTATAGGAAGCTCCGTGTGCACAAGGTCTATCGCCGCCTGTATCATCGTTCCGTCACCGCCGAGTACAATAGCACATTCCGTCTTGTCGTCTATATGTCTTATATCAGTAAAATGTCTTATTCCTGCCGACTGTGTCAGCTTGTTTTCAAGTATCGTGCATACGCAGGCTTTATTTTCAAGATATTTTTTTATCTCAGATGCCTTCTCATAATTATTCTTTTTTTCTTTGTTAGTTATAATACAAAAAAATGTCATTTTTTTGCTCATTAGAGACTCTCCTTTGCAGTCGTCATACTTTTTATAAATTTATATATCTAATTTCAGATGTGCCTGCTCTACCGTTTCCTGTGCAAGCTTCTCATATTTTTCACTAAATATTTCCTCTGCCTTGCTTTTTTCTTCCTCGGTAATATCACATACAGTGTCAGTTCTGTTCGTATCCTTTTCTATGTAGAGAAGATATTCTATATTTCCCTCAGGTCCTTTTATAGGTGAAAAGTTAAGTTCAAGTACCTTAAAGCCTATTGCCATAGCGTATATCATGACATTTTGTACTACTTCAAGATGTACTTTTTTATCTCTCACCACACCTTTTTTTCCAACCTTATCCTTTCCGGCTTCAAACTGAGGTTTGATAAGACATACTACTCTGCCGTTATCCGCCAGCAGATTTCTCACCGGAACAAGAACTTTTGTCAGCGAGATAAAAGCTACATCTATTGAAGAAAATCCTATATTATCAGGCACATCCTCATGTGTTACATATCTGATGTTAGTCTTTTCCATTGACACTACTCTCTCGTCCTGCCTCAATTTCCACGCAAGCTGGTTTGTTCCAACATCTATCGCATACACTTTTGCGGCTCCGTTCTGAAGCATACAGTCTGTAAAACCGCCTGTCGATGAACCTACATCCATGCATACCCTGTCTGCAAGCGGCACCTGCCAAAGTTCCATTGCTTTTTCCAATTTGTAACCGCCCCTGCTGACATATTTCATCGGAGTTCCTTTTACTTCAATCTCCACATTCTCATCAAATGTACTTCCTGCCTTATCTTCCCTCTGTTCTTTTACAAACACATTTCCTGTCATTATTATCGCTTTCGCCTTTTCTCTCGATTCCGCAAAACCTCTCTTTACGAGAAGTACATCAAGTCTTTCTTTTTTCTTATGCTCTTTCATGCTGCCTCCAATTAATCATTTACCATTCAAACCTGCTGTATAAATAGTGTGTTGCATCATTGATACAATGCACCTGTAAAATCCATTATTTTTTCTGCTATGCCCTCTGCATCTATCTTATATTTCTTCTTTAACATTTCAACACTTCCGTGCTCGATAAATTTATCCGGCAGTGCTATGTTTCTTATAAATGGCATCTGCGGTGCATTTTCCTGATACCAATGAGAAACACTCTCTCCAAAGCCGCCTGTGAGGATTCCCTCCTCCATCGTTATTATATAGCGGTGGTTTCTGCCTATATCAGAAAGCATTTCTTCATCAAGTGGTTTTACAAATCTTGCATTTACTATAGTCACATCAATGCCATGCTGCAAAAGTATTTTTCTAACTTTTACAGCAGTTTCTACCATACTTCCAACAGCAAGCAGTGCAATATCAGCACCGTCAGTTATTTTTTCACTCTTTCCGTACTCTATTTTTGTGTCATATTCCTTAAGTCCCGTATATGCCTTCCCTCTTGGATACCTTATTGCTATCGGACCATCAAACCCTGCCGCAAATTCAAGCATTTTTTCTAATTCCAAAACATTTTTAGGTGCCATAACCGTCATATTAGGCATACTGTTAAAATATGATATGTCAAACATTCCCTGATGTGTCTCGCCATCACTTCCGACAAGCCCTGCCCTGTCAACTGCAAATATTACCGGAAGTCTGCCAATACAGACATCATGAAGAATCTGGTCATATGCCCTCTGGAAAAATGTCGAATATATTGCGACAACCGGTTTCATGCCTTTTGAAGCCATGCCTGCCGCAAAAGTAACAGCGTGCTCCTCCGCTATTCCTACATCAAAAAACCTGTCGGGAAATCTTTCTGCCATACGGTTTAGTCCTGTTCCTGACGGCATTGCCGCAGATATTGCAACTATTTTTTCATCTTTATCAGCAAGTTCAACCAGCTTTCTGCTGAACACATAAGTATATGTCAAATATTTTTCCTTATTTTTGAGTGTTCCGTCACTCGGCTTAAAAGGTGCAATTCCATGAAATGCTGACGGATCTTCCTCAGCCGGAAGATACCCCTTTCCCTTTTTGGTACAGACATGAACTATCACGGCTTTTTGCATTTTTGAGGCACTTTCAAATGCACTTACCATCTGTTTTATATCATGTCCGTCTATAGGTCCGATATATGTTATCCCCATATCTTCAAACAGCATACCCGGAACAAAAAGTCTTTTGACTGCATCCTTTGCACCCTTGATACTGTCAGCAAGTGCATTTCCTATATGTGATTTTCTCAACTTTGTCTCAACATCCTCTTTAAACTCCGTATAATTGGTGCTTGTCCTGATATTTCCCAGATATTTTGACATTCCACCTACATTTTTAGATATAGACATCTGATTGTCATTGAGAACGATAACCAGATTGGATTTCAATCTCGCCGCATTGTTGAGTGCCTCAAATGCCATTCCTCCCGACAATGCTCCGTCACCTATAACAGCAAATACATTATTTTTTTCTTTTTTAAGTTCCCTTGCTTTTGCCATTCCTATTGCAAGACTTATAGATGTTGAACTGTGTCCCGTATCAAATGCGTCACAATTACTTTCACTTCTCTTTGGAAATCCACTCATTCCTCCAAACTGTCTGAGTGTGTCAAACCCCTCTTTTCTGCCTGTAAGAAGTTTGTGCGTATAACTCTGATGCCCTACATCCCACACCAGACTATCATTAGGAAAATCAAGACATAAGTGAAGTGCCATTGTAAGCTCGACTGCACCGAGATTTGACGCAAGATGACCGCCTGTCATGCTTATCTTGTGAACTAAAAACTGCCTTATCTCTTTTGCGAGCAGCCTGTACTCTCTAGGGTCAATCTTTTTTATATCATTCGGCTCGTTTATCTGATTTAATAATCGTCCCACTTTACTCTCCATTCTACTGCTTCTCTTTTTATAAACAGTAATCTATTTTCTTCTGTTTATCAGCTTTTCTGTCAAAGTATATAAAAACTCATTTTTTACTTCTATTGTATCAAATATCGAAAG
>ENA-OVGQ01002455-OVGQ01002455.1-human-gut-metagenome-genome-assembly--contig:-NODE-2455-length-16852-cov-3.015896_pt1 | contig 16852 bp, 7 predicted proteins | sample MGYA00237774_ERZ505427 | MGnify/ENA primary metagenome ERZ505427 (study PRJEB26158, sample SAMN06016404) | human gut metagenome | biome: human gut; feature: ankylosing spondylitis patient; material... | reverse complement strand
CAACGAAGTTTTCAGTTTTTGCAGCAGCCCGGCCCGGAATGTCATATGGCTCGGAACCTCGGGCCCGGGCCTTACCTATTATTCATACGGGGACGACCGGATGCGGACGCTACCCCTGCAGCCGGGAATGCCGGAGATACGCGGCGTCCACCAGATGTGCGAGGTGAATGACTCGACGCTCTACCTCGCCTGCGATACGGATGCGCTGGTCGAACTGACAATCGGAAAGGGCGACAGGCCCGTCGTGACGGCGATGCGCCGTTACCGGTTCCGGCTGGAGCGCCGCGACTGCAATGAGTTTTATGCCCTGATACGCGAAAGCGACTCGACGCTGCTGCTGGGCATGCGCGGCGGTTACGGGCTGATACGCTTCGACATGCGGACGAAGAAGTACGTATTTGTTGATATGCACCGCCTGCAAAGCCGGGCCCTGGGCGATTTGCTCTGCCTGTGCAAGAGCCGCGAGTCGGGACTCTACTGCGGCGCCAGTTCGGGGCTGATACTGCTTACGCCCGAGGGTGACATCCGGCAGTTCAACCGCCGCAACGGCATCGTCAACGACATGATACACGGCGTGCTGGAGGATGCGCACGGCTGCATCTGGTTGAGCACGAACAAGGGCCTCGCGCAGTACAGCCCCGGCCATGACTTTTTCCACAACTACTCCTCCTCAGATTTGCGCGTCATCGAGTTCTGCGACGACGCTTACTGGAAATGTCCCTATACCGACCGGCTTTTTTTCGGCGGCGTGAACGGCGTGGTGTGGATAGACCCCGCGGCCGAGCCGCCCTCTAACTACAAACCCCGGCTGCGCTTCATGGATCTCGAACTGCCGGACGGAACACTCGTGCCGCTGTCGGATTATACGGGCGACGGACACGACCCCCTCCCGGTGCGTATTGCGCCCCGTACGACCGGCTTCGCCGTCTCTTTCGTGGCTGTCGACTACCTGAATGGCGATAACTACGAGTATTCCTACATGCTGGAGGGCTATTCCGACGAGTGGGTGGAATTACAGAAAAACAACCGCGTCGCCTTTATGAATATTCCCGCGGGCAGGTACCTGCTGCACGTGCGCTACAAGAGCAACGTCATGGATCGTGCCACGCAGGTCTACACGCTGCCCCTGACGGTGCTGCCGCCGTGGTACCGCACGACGGCAGCCCTCGTGTGCTATATCCTGCTCGCGGTGGGGCTCGTATGGCTGTTTGCCGCCTTGCTTCGCAGGCATTACCGCAGGCAGCAACAGCGTGTCGTAGCCCGGCTGGAGGAGGAACAGCGCGAGAAGCTCTATGAGGCGCGGCTCAATTTCTTCGTCAACATTTCGCATGAACTCTGTACGCCGCTGACGCTTATCAACGGCATGAACGAGCGTATCGCACAACTGAGCGCGGAGAATCCGCAGCTGCACAAGTATACGGATGTGATGCACGAGAATGTCAAAGGCCTGAACGACCTGATTCAGGAGATACTGGATTTCCGGAAAATCGAGGAGGAGGGATTCGGCCGCGTCCATATCCATAGCGTCGATATCGCCGCGATGCTCTGCGTGCAGGTACGCTCGTTCGCCGACGCTGCGGAGCGCAACGGCATCGAACTGTTGTTGGAGGTACCGCCGGAGCTGACGTGGAACACTGATGCAGCATTCCTGCAGAAAGTGGTCTTCAACCTCATGTACAATGCGATGAAATACACGCCTCAGCGGGGATGTATCCGCATTTCGGCGGCGGCAGCTGGGAACGGGCTGGAGCTGAAAGTCCGGAACACGGGGCGGGGAATAGCCCCCGAGCAGTTGGTACATGTCTTCGACCGTTACCGTATCCTGGACAGTATGGATCGCAATATGTACACCGACTCCACGTCGCGCAACGGGCTGGGGCTCTTCATCTGCCGCGGGCTGGTGCAGGCGCTCGGCGGGGAGATTTCGGTGGATAGCGAGGTCGGCCGGTATGCCGAATTCACGGTGCGCTTGCCATACCGGGAGGTGGCGGACGGGGATGTCGGTGCGGAGGCGGTGCAGAAGCCGGCCGGTGTCGCTCCGACCCTGCCGCGCGGAGGTGAAAAACCCCTCGTGCTGGTCGTGGACGACAACAAGGACATCGTATGGCTGATCGAATCGGCGCTTTCCGGGCAGTTCCGCGTCAGCACGTGCCACGATGTGGCCGAGGCGCTCGCACGCCTGGGCGAGATGACGCCCGACCTGATTATCACCGACATCGTCATGGCGGGCGCGAGCGGACTGGAGTTGGTGAATGCCGTGCGCAGCGATAAATTCCTGCGCGGTATCCCGGTCGTCGTCGTTTCGGCGAAGATTACCGAGAGCGAGCAGGTCGAAGGGCTGGTGTCGGGAGCTGACGCCTACCTGACCAAACCGTTCTCCGTGCCCGTGCTCTGCGCCACGGTCGAACGGCTGATAGCCAGCCGCCGGATGCTGAAGGATTATTACAATACGCCCGAGAGCGTCTATACGGTCGTCGAGGGACAGAAGATGCATCAGACCGACAAACTTTTCATGGACACCGTCGTGGACACCATACAGGAGCATATCGAGAGCGAGAACCTGCGCATGGAACTGATTGCTGAACGCCTCGGACTGACGGCCCGCAATTTCTACCGGAAGTTCAAGAAGATTTCGGGACGCACGCCGAGCGAATTCATCAAGGAGTACCGTTTCGAGTATGCGGCCCGCCTGCTGACGACCACCCACCTCACCATTCAGGAGATCATGTACCGCGTGGGGATTTCGAACAAGTCCTATTTCTACCGCGAATTCCAGAAGAAATACGGGCTCAAACCCAAGGAATACCGTACGGAGCGGAAAAGTATCCTGATTCGCATAAAAGAGGTGGTGATTTACCTTGTGCGAATCAGGATACTTTTTTTGTCCGCGATGCATCCCTTTCCCCGGGGCTGTTTGCTAAATTTGTATAAACCTCAAACCGAACCAACTGACTTCCCATGACTTTGAAATAGTCTATTCTCTCAAAACTGCGGGCAGCGTTTCAGGGCCCGAAATTACCGCTCCCGCATGATTTACGAAACTATTGTTCTACGGAAACCATTTTATCAACCTAAACCAAAAATTAATGAAATTACACTTTTACTCTGTTTGTATGGTTCTGCTCTCCCTGTTGCCGGGATTGACCGTGTCGGCGCAGGAGCAGAAGACGACCGCCGCGCGTACGGTGATTGTCGTTGACCAGGCGGGGCCGGTAATCGGTGCGAGTGTCGTGATCAAGGGAACCGTATCGGGCGCCTCGACCGATGTCAATGGCGTTACAACTATCGCTTGTCCGGACGACGCCGTTCTCTCCGTATCGTATGTAGGTTACAGTACGCAGGAGGTAGCCGTCGCTTCGCGCACGACGATCGAAGTCAGACTCGAAGAGGACGCCCAGCGGCTCGATGAGGTCGTGGTCGTAGGTTACAACACCGTACGCCGCGCCCAAACCACGGGAGCCCTTTCGCAAGTGAAGGGCGAGAAGCTCGAATTTCAGTCGTCGCCGACGCTCGAAAACCGATTGCAAGGCCAGACGCCCGGTGTGATGATCTCCAGCGGTTCGGGACAACCGGGCAGCAACGATCTGTCGATCCGCATCCGCGGTACAGGATCGATCAACGGTAGCAACACTCCTCTTTATATTATGGACGGCGTGATGGTGCAATCGGCCGATTTCGCGGCGCTCAACTCCAACGACATCGCCGACATCCAGGTGCTGAAAGACGCTTCGGCCACGGCGATTTACGGTTCGCGCGGCGCCAACGGCGTGATTGTCATCACGACCAAAAGCGGCCGGAGCGGACGCACGAACATCAACTACCGCAACCAATTCGGTTTCTCGTTCCTGGTGGATTACATCGATATGATGAACAGCGAGCAGAACCTCCAGTACCAGCTGCAGTGCGTGATGTCGGAACCCAACAGCAACTTCTATCCGATGATGCAGTACCTCAAGCGCGAAATGGACGGCACGGCCTCGGAGGCCGACCTCGCGCGTCTGGCCAAGGCCCGCGCCACCGACACGGACTGGATGGATCTGATGACCCAGACGGGTTTCCTGCAGGAGCATAGCGTTTCGGTTTCGGGCGGCAGCGACAAGACCCGGTTCTTCATCTCGGGCTCTTACCTGACGCAGCAGGGGATTCTCAAGAAGTCGAGCCTCGACCGTTATTCGACACGTTTCAATATCGACCACAAGGCGACCAAGTGGCTCGACCTGGGACTGAAGGCCACGGTCGGTTACAGCAAGACCAACTTCGCAGACCCCGAAGCCGGTGCCGGACGCCAGAACTGGGGCAACCCGTGGTTTACTACGCTGCTGGCCTATCCCTACGAGTCGCCCGACGACTGGTACAACGTCGACAACCCGACGCTCATCACCAAATATTACGACCGCGAAACGGGCCGCCTGAAAACCGTCGCTTCGGTGTATGCGAAAGCTTCCATCACAGACTGGCTCTCCGTAAAGACCAATTTCGGACTGGATTTCATGTACAACCGCAACGTGTCGACGCTGCACCGCGACCATCCCAATGCGCAGCAGAACCACGGTTACTACGGCCAGACCTCGTCGGAGCTATTCCGCTACACGTGGACCAATACCATCAACGTCAACAAGGATTTCGCCAACGGACATTCGCTCAACGCCGTAGCCGGTATGGAGATGTTCCAGGGCAAATGGTACACGTCGAACTTCACGGGCTACGACCTGAATTCCGACATGATGCAGTCGCCGGCCGGTATCGGCGACAAGTCGGGTTCGTCGCTTTTCCCGCCCTCGATCGGCGGCGGCCGCACGATGAGCAACCTCATGTCGTTCTTCGCGCAGGCCAGCTATTCGATCGCCAACAAGTACAACTTTTCGGCCTCGCTTCGCCACGACACCTCGTCGAAATTCTACGAGGACAACGCCAGCGCCACGTTCTGGTCGGTCGGCGCCAGCTGGCTCATCTCGTCGGAGTCGTGGTTCGACAACGCGAAGTGGCTCAACCAGCTGAAATTGCGCGCCAGCTACGGTACGACGGGTAACCAGGACGGCGTGAGCGACTTCGGAACGTTCGACGGCTACTACAACTCGTCCTACAACGGCGAATCGGGTTACAGCCACGGCCAGCTCGGCAACAGCGAACTGCGCTGGGAAACCTCGGCCCAGACCAATGTCGGACTGGACGTGTCGGTGCTGGATTCGCGCGTGAACGTCACCTTCGACTTCTACAATATCAAGACCAAAGACCTCTACATGTCGAAGAACATCTCGATGACCAGCGGTTTCAGCTCGATTTTGGCCAATGCGGGCTCCATCGTCAACCGCGGTGTCGAGCTCGGCGTCAACACCACGCCCGTCAAGACGCAGAACTTCCAGTGGGATCTCGGGTTCAACTACACCTACAACAAGAGCGAGATTACCGATCTGGGTACCTGGTCGAACAAGGAGGGGCGCTACAAAAACGGCAACACGCTCTATGAACTGGGCCGCCCGCTCGGTACGTGGATCATGCCTTACTACGCAGGCGTCAGCCCCGCTAACGGCATGCCCGTCTTCTACGACAACTACGGACAGCTCACGACCGACATCAACCAGGCGTATATGGCCGACCATCTGGGAACGTATGAAGTGCCCGTCTTCGGCGGCATCACGACCCGGCTGCGCTACAAGGGCGTGCAGCTCGACGCACAGTTCACCTATGCCTACCACTATACGGTGATGAACTGCCAGCGCTGGTATATGGACAACCATAAGTTCAACGGCAACAAGCCCGTGCGCATGCTCCGCATGTGGATGAAAGAGGGCGATGTGACCGACGTGCCGGCTTTCCGCGACGGCATTCAGCCCTCGCCGATGGCCTCGCAGTTCCTCGAGGATGCCTCCTACCTGCGCCTGAAGACCCTGCGCCTGTCGTGGACGCTGCCCGACCGCTGGATGCGGAAGACCCGCTTCATCCGCAACCTGACGCTCTATGCACAGGGCGAGAACCTCGTGACATGGACGGGATATACGGGTGCCGACCCCGAGGTCAACGGGGCACAGGACGTCATGTCCTATCCGAAGCCCCGTACCATCACGTTCGGTGTGGATATGAATTTCTAATCCTAAAATGAACCAGACAATGAAAAAAATACAATCGATATGCATCGTGGCGCTGCTGGCGGCTTTTGCGCTCACGTCATGTAACTATACCGACCTCGATCCCACGGACATGGTCGGCCCCGACAAGGCGTTCGGCAACGTGCAGAACGTCCATAAGGCCGTGGTCGGCATCTACGGCAAGGCCAGCCTGCGCTCGAAACTTGCCGTTACGGAATATATCGCCGACGACTGCGTGCAGGGCGGCGATTCGGGTGGCGCCGGAACCGACCTTGCCGGCTGGGTCTACACCGCCACGTCGGGCGACGTCAGCGGCTTGTGGGCGCATTACTACGGTATCATCAACCAGGCCAACCGCGTGCTTAACTACGGCCCGAAAGTGAAGCCGCTCAACGCCGAGGAGGAAACCTCGCTGCAGGTGTCGCTCGGCACGGCTTACTTCTTCCGCGCCTATGCGCATTTCGAACTGCTCTGCTTCTTCTCCGATTTTTCGAACGACGATGCGCTGGGCATCCCGTACGTCAGCCATTACCACGTGGTGGGCAATCCCCCGCGCGACAAGGTCGGCGCATGCTACGAGCAGATTATGACCGACCTCACCCGCGCGTACGACATGCTGACGGTAGCGGCTCCCGACCTGGCGGCCGACAACAAGGCGACCAACTCGACGGCATACATTTCGCAGGCCGCGGTCGATGCGCTCCGTGCGCGGGTTTCGCTCTACCACAAAAAGTACACCCACGCCTACATCTATGCCAGCAACGCCCTGCGTGCCGTAGGCATCGCCAAGCTTGGCGAGGTGCAGAACCTCTGGCTGGACAAGTCGAACGCCGGTACGATTTTCAAGCTGTCGCGTCCCGCAGGCTCGTCGACGATCGGGACGCTCTTCGTGGGCCGCGACTATTCGAGCGTTTTCCGCCCGAGCAACGAACTGCGCGCCCAGTTTTCCGAAAAAGACGTCCGCGGGCCGGTTTTCTTCGAATACGGCCGTGACCGCGCTGGGGCGCCCGTGTGGATGGTCACCAAGTGGTTCGGCGACGCGTCGGATATCGGCCGTCTCGATGAGAAAATGTTCCGTGCCGAGGAGATGCAGCTCATTGCCATCGAGGCGCTGATGATGCGTGAGAACCCCGACCTGGCTGAGGCCAACCGCCTGCTCAACGAACTGCGCGCCGAACGTATCGAGGGCTACACGGCGCAGACCTATCCGGGGCTGCTGGCCGAGATTATCAAGGAGCGCCGCTGCGAGCTGGTATGGGAGGGGCACCGCCTGTTCGACGCGCGCCGCCTGAAAGTGACCATGACGCGCGAGGGCAAGACGATTTCCGCCGACGACTACCGCCTGACGCTGCCGATTCCGCAGGCCGAAATCGACGCCAACTCGGGCATCTCGGAGAGCGACCAGAATTACGGATATTAACGGACTTTAAAACCTGAAAATGATGAAAAAGATAACATATATGCTTTTAGCGGGGGCGCTCCTCTGCTCCTGTGCCGATGAAAAGCCGCATTTCCTGCCGGCCCCGGGCGGCACCGTGGAGATCGGCGGCATCGGCGCCACGCCGTCGTCCGACGCGGCGGCGCTCCTTGACGACGACCTTACGACCTACTTCGAGGCCGAAGTCGGCTCGGAGAACAGCGTCGAGGCGGTCGTGGATTGCAGCGCCGGGCGGATCGTGGCCTACACGCTCGTATCGTCGGGCGTGGTGGAGCAGGGCGACAACGGCGTCGAAGCGCTGTACGACCCCGTGTCATGGAAGGTCTACGGGTCGGACGACGGCGCGTCGTGGAACGAGGTGGACAGCCGTTCGGAGGTCGCGTTCATCGCCCGTTTCCAGAAACATATCTATTACCTGGCGGCGCCGGCCGACTATGCCAAATACAAATTCGTGTTCAAGGCCAACGGCGGCGACAAGCTGACTCTTTCGGACATCCTTTTCCACACGGAAGACCCGTATGCCGCATGGAAGAACTTTGAGTCGCCCGAAATCCTGTTCATCGACCTGGCCGAGGACAAGGGCTCCAAACTCTACGACGTGCTGGTTCAGGACAAGATCGCCTACCTGAAGTGGCATGCGCTGGAGATTTGCACCTACCTCTACTTCAACGACCGGGACGAGCGTTTCCCGGTGAACACCATCGAGTATTTCCTCGAACCGATGCCCGGCGAGGTGTCGTACAAGGGAGGCTCGTCGCCCAAAATCAACATCCATTACTCGACCGACTGGATTCAGAAATCGGCCAACGAGTCGCTGCTCAAGTTGAGCCTCGAAACGCGCGGCGTGCTTTTCCACGAGATGGTACACGCTTTCCAGCTCGAACCGCAGGGCATTCCGGCTTACAGTCAGGGCAACATGTCGTGGGCGGCAATCGAAGGTCTGGCCGACGCGGTGCGCACGGTGGCAGGCTACCACGACTATGCCACCCGCAATACCAACGGCAGCCTGATGTCGGGCTACCAGACGACGGGCTTCTTCTGCTACTGGCTGACACAGACGCAGGACAAGGACGCCATCCGCAATATCAACGCGTCGATGCGCACGATCAATCCGTGGAGCTGGGACGCGGCGCTCAAATACGCGCTCGGCGAGGATGCCAATGAGCAGACGCTTTGGGCGCTCTACAAGGCCGATAAAACCAATTACCAAAAACGCTAAATCTGAATGACATCCATGAAAAAGATAACGATATTTCTGGCGGCCTTGCTGCTCGTCTTCGCTGCGGGATGCCGTGAGGATGCTTCCCTCGACGGACTCGAGTCCCAGACTAAGGAGGAGGGTACCTCGGCCGGCGAGAATGCCGAGTCGATAGCCGTGAAAGAGGCGCTGACCTACGAAAGCGCGCTGGAATACAATTGGGTGGCAGAATATGCCCCCGCTGCTGGAAAAAGCTATACGATTCTGTTCAACTTCCTGTCCGACAGTTCGGTGGCGACCGATTCGCCCGTTTCGGAAAACGAGAAAAACCTGGCGCTTTTCAGCGTTTCGGCGCTCAAGGAGGGCGGCGTGATTATCAAGTTCGACGGGCCCACGATGCTCAACGACGAAATCGTCGATTCGGAGTTCCGCGAAAGGCAGCTCATCGTCGAGTCGACGACCGAGACGACCATCAACTGCATAGGCGCCTCGTCGGGCAAGCCAGTCGTGTTGACCAAAGCCACGTCGGAAGACGTACTCAAGCTGGGCGAGAAGTTGGTATGGCTGGCCCTGTCGAAGAAAAACGCCATGCAGGGTGTCCTGCGCGACGGCGAGAACAAGTTCCTGGCCCGCTATGCCGTCGACAAGAAGTCGCGCAGCATGGAGTTCACCTGGATCGACGCTGCGAACAAGGACGCCAAACACGAGTCGGCAGGCTTCGAGCTGGAGGTGACCGACACGCAGTACGGCATCCAGTGGCCGGCCGTCACGATTAACGGTGTGGGGTACAGTTCGCTCACCTACACGATTGCCGGCGAAAGCCTCGCCTTCAACGTGGCGGACGCGAAAATCACCGCCGTAACCGAGGCGCATCCCGGTTTCGTGGACAAGGCTTCCAAGCAGTATAACCTCGGTGGCAAGCTCGAGTGCGGCACGGCCCACCCGACGCTCTGGTCGGCACTGGTTTCGGACAAGTTCCGCAGCATCCTCTTCTATCCCTATGCGGACGACATTCCGCTGCGCGTGGAAGTTTATGTGGGCGACGGCACGACGGGCAACTATCTCTTCGTGAACGACTATACGACCGATCCCAAGACCGCACGCTTCGACAGCGACGCCGACTGGATTCGCTTCTACGCCAGCGTGCAGGGCGACTTCCTGAAGATTGCGACCGGTTCCGAGATTGCATCGTACCCCATCAGCCAGGCGGCCGCCGACCTGAAACCGTTCACCGATTTCTATTTCCATGCCGACGGCCTGTACGTAATCGAGGAGAGCGATTCGCGCGGTAAAGGCTTTTACTTGATTTCCAAGACGGGCAACCTCTGGGTGAAGGTGCGCGACGGCCTCTACTCCGAAGGCGGGGGCGAGGAGCCGGGCGGCGAGAACTTCCTGCCGCAGCTCGTGGCGCAGGGCATGAAACCCTACGGTACGTTCTTCGACAACGACAACAAGAATTTCAAACTGCATTACTCCCTCGATGCAGAGGCAGGTACAGCCGACCTGATTTGGATAGAGGATTCCGAGGCGGTCTACACCGACGGCAATTACCGTGAGATGGCGCGCAACAAGGCGCAGTACAAGACCGTGGCCGTCGATGCGACCGAGGCGGGCGTCATCACCTATCCGGTGAACAAGTACGAGGGTGGCACGCCGGTATTCATTCCTTATTCGCGGCTCTGCCTGCCGACGGCTGAGGACGATATTCCGGGCATGACGGGCACGGAACGCTATATCTTCTATCCCTACACGCAGCCGGGAGGCGGCACGCCCGCCGGGCCTTGCGCCATCGAGGTTTTCGCGGTGGGCAAGGGACAGCGCATCGACATCAAGTCGTTCCGTAACGGGTTCGAAAATCATCCCGTATCCATCGCCGTCAGCGCCTACAAAGTCGAAGACGACCGTATGATTTTCACCAAAGGCGACGTGACGGGCGCATTCGTGGATGCCGACGGCAACGAGATGAGCAGCGAGGAGTCGCAGAAACTCGTCAAACCGCTCGAGCGGCTGCTCTTCGGCGAGCGGGGATTCCACGTCTACAAGGCAGAAAGCGTTTCCTACGACGGCAACAAACACTATTTCTATCTGGTGAGCCCCGATCCTTCCTATCCTTACTGGATTAAGATACGCGAGGCTTAATAGCCTGCTGCGGACGGAGGTGTTCCGGCTTTGACCGGGGCATCTCCCGTCCTGCGGCACAACAAACCGAAATGACAGTTATGAAGAATTACCTGATTGCCCTGATTGCGGCCTGCCCGGTCGTTGCGGCCGCCGCGCAGACACGCCCGGCGACGGACTACATCGACCCGATGATAGGCACCCGCAGCATGGGGCACGTTTTCCCCGGGGCCTGCGTGCCGCACGGCATCGTGCAGTTGAGCCCCGACACGGAGATGGTGCCGCACAACATCGACGGCAAGTACCAGCCCGAGGCCTACCGCTACTGCGCCGGATACCAGTACGACGACCCGACGATCGTCGGCTTCTCGCACACACATTTGAGCGGCACGGGGCACTCCGACCTGGGCGACATCCTGCTGATGCCGACCGTGGGGGAGATACGCACCGAACGCGGCACGGCCGAACACCCCGAAACGGGCTACCGCTCGCGCTTCTCGCACGAGCGCGAACGCGCAGCGGCGGGTTATTACGAGGTGATGCTCGACGACTACGGCATCCGGGCCCAGTTGACCGCCACCGAGCGGGTGGGCTTGCACAAATACACCTATCCTGCGGGCGAAGACCAGCACCTGATTCTCGACCTCGACCACGGCATCTACAACTACGAGGGCAAGACCCGCTGGGCGCAGGTGCGTGTCGAGAACGACACGTTGGTGACGGGCTACCGCATCACCAGCGGATGGGCGCGCACCAACTACACCTATTTTGCCATGAGCTTCTCCAAGCCCGTGCGCGAATACGGCGCGCGCGACCGCCGGCCGCTCGATTACGGCGGAGGCTGGCGGAAGTTCGACACGGAGCGTAACTTCCCCGAAATCGGCGGGTGTGGCATCGTGATGCACTTCGATTTCGGCGACGATTCCGCACCGCTCGAGGTCAAGGTGGCGCTGTCGGCCGTGGGAACGCGCGGGGCGCTGGCCAACCTGTGTGCCGAGGCTGGCGGGCGCACGTTCGACCAGGCGGCGGCCGACGCCGCACGCAAGTGGGAGGAGCAGATGTCGGTAATTGAAGCCCAAGGCAGCGACGAGGCGCTGCGTATGCTCTATACGTCGCTCTACCACACGATGATAAACCCGTCGGTCTATATGGATACGGACGGTAAATACCGCGGTGTCGACCACGAGATACACCAGACCCGGGATTTCAACAATTATACCGTTTTCTCGGTCTGGGATACCTACCGGGCATTGCACCCGCTGTTCAACCTCATCTGCCGCGACCGCAGCCGCGACATCGTGAACTCGATGCTCGCACACTACCGCCAGAGCGTGCACCGCATCCTGCCCGTATGGTCGCACATGGGCAACGAGAATTGGTGCATGATAGGTTACCATTCGGTGTCGGTGGTGGGCGACGCCCTCGACAAAGAAATCGACGTCGACCGGAAGTTGGCGCTTGAGGCGATGATCGGCAGCGCCAACTGCGACTATTACGACGGAACGGGCATTTACAAGCAACTGGGTTACGTCCCTTACGACGTGAAGTCCACCGGTTCGTCGATGACGCTGGAATATGCCTACGACGACTGGGTGATCTACCGGACGGCCCGGCGCATGGGACTCTCCGATGAGGCCGAAACCTACCGCCGCCGGGCGTTGAATTACCGCAACGTCTTCGATCCGGAGACGGGGTTTGCCCGGGCGCGAATGAGCGACGGAAGCTGGAAACCCGACTTCAACCGCTACGATACGCACGGACAGGGGTTTATCGAGGGCAACTCGTGGAACTACTCGATGTACGTGCCGCACGACCCGGCGGGGCTGATTGCCCTGATGGGCGGCGATGGTCAGTTCACGGCGCGTCTGGACAGCCTCTTTACCGAGTACCTGCCCGACAGGTATTTCGCGCAGACCGAGGACGTGACGCGCGAGGGGCTGCTGGGCATGTATGTCCACGGCAACGAGCCGAGCCACCATGTACCCTACCTCTACATGTGGACTTCGCAGCCGTGGAAAACGCAGTACTGGGTGCGTGAGATCATGGATCGCATGTACCGTCCGACGGTCGACGGCCTGTGCGGCAACGACGACTGCGGCCAGATGTCGGCGTGGTACATTTTCACGGCGATGGGATTCTATCCCGTCTGCCCGGGCACCGACCAGTATGTGCTGGGCGCACCCTACCTGCCTTATATGAAAGTGAGGATCGGGGAGGGGTGTTACCTGGAAATTAAGGCGCCGGGCGTCAGCTCGAAGAACCGGTATGTGCATGGGGTGAAACTCAACGGGAAACCCTACACCCGGGCGTATATCACCTATGCCGACCTGAAAGGGGGCGCCGTGCTGGAATTCGACATGCGTTCCACGCCCGACAAGCGCCGCTGCTTTTCGGCCGAAGAACGGCCCTACTCCCTGAGTTGCGAACAGTAAAACGACTGCAAACATGAAATTTACGCTGATAAAGCTTGCTGCCGCATGCGCTGCGTTGCTGTGGGCGTTCGCGGTTACGGCCGACGATGCCCCGCGCATCGGCTATGTCCGTCCGCTGGTCGGCACCGACGGCTTCGGCAACGTCTATCCCGGGGCGCAGGTGCCGTTCGGCGGCATCCAGATCAGCCCCGATACGGACGACGATTATTACGATGCCGCCTCGGGCTACAAATACGCGCACAAGACGCTGATGGGATTCTCGCTCAACCATTTGAGCGGTACGGGTATTCCCGATCTGGGCGACTTCCTCTTCATGCCGGGCGTGGGGGAAATCAAGCTCGAACCCGGTACGCACGACGACCCCGACGCCGGTTACCGATCGCGGTACAGCCACGACGAGGAGTGGTGCTCGCCCGCCTATTACGGCGTGAACCTCACGGACTACGGCGTGAAAGCCGAAATGACGGCGGCGCAGCGCAGCGGCATCCTGCGCTTCACCTATCCCGAGGCTGACGACGCCTTCATACTTGTCGACATGCGGCATACGCTGTGGTGGAAATGCCGGTGGGCCAACCTGCGCAAGGAGGATGACCACACCATCACGGGCTATAAACTCGTGCAGGGCTGGGGCGCCGAGCGCCATGTTTATTTCGTGGCCGAGTTTTCCGAGCCGCTCGACGACTTCGGCATCATGGAGGGCGGCAAACGGGTGTGCTACGACACGAAACGTTTCCGCAGCGATTGCGAGGCGTGGGGCGAAGACCTGAAATTCTGGGTGCGTTTCGCCACGCGGCAGGAGCGGCATGTGACCGTCCGCGTCGCCATTTCGTCGGTCGACCCGGCGGGCGCCCGGGGCAGCCTGCACGAGATCGACGGCCTTACGTTCGACGAGGTGCGCAGCCGCGGCGAGCAACTGTGGGAGCGGGAGCTTTCGCGGTTCACGGTCGAGGGCCCGCAGCGGGTTAAGGAGACGTTTTACACCTCGGCGTACCGCTGTTTCCTCTCTCCGTTCCTTTTCCAGGATGCGGACGGCCGCTTCCGCGAGCACGACAAGAGTATCGGGCGCGCCGAGGGATTTACCAACTATACGACCTTTTCGTTCTGGGCCACCTACCGCGCCTTCCATCCGCTGATGAACCTCGTACGGGCGGACATGAGTGCCGACGTGGCCAACTCGATGCTGGCGCACTACGACAAGAGCGTCGAGCGGATGCTGCCCGTCTGGTCGTTCTACGGCAACGAAACCTGGTGCATGATCGGGTACCATGCCGTATCGGTACTGGCCGACATGATTGTCAAGCAGGTTCCCGGCTTCGACTACGAGCGGGCTTTCGAAGCGATGAAACGCACGGCGACCAATCCTAATTACGACTGCCTGCCCGAATATACGAAACTGGGCTGGGTGCCGTTCGACAAGGAGCGCGAATCGGTTTCCAAGACCCTCGAATACGCCTACGACGACTATTGCATCGCGCAGGCAGCCCGCGCGCTCGGCAAGGAGGAGGACTACGACTATTTCCTGCGCCGCTCGCTCTCGTACCGCAACCTGATTGACCCCGAAACGAAGTTCATGCGGGGCCGAGACAGCCAGGGCCGCTGGCGCACGCCCTTTACGCCCGTCGCCTATCAGGGGCCGGGCTCGGTGCACGGCTGGGGCGATATTACGGAAGGATTCACGCTGCAATATACGTGGTACGTGCCGCACGACGTCGCGGGACATATCGACCGCGTGGGCCGCAGGCTGTACGAAACGCGCCTCGACTCGCTCTTCGTGACCGAACTGCCCGACGATATTCCGGGTGCGCATGACATACAGGGGCGTATCGGCGCCTACTGGCACGGCAACGAGCCCTGCCACAACATCGTCTACCTGTACAACTACCTCGGGCAGCCGTGGAAATGCCAGCAGTGGGTGCGCCGCATATCGGACGCCTTCTACGGCAACGAGCCAGGCTCGTTGAGCGGCAACGACGACTGCGGCCAGATGTCGGCGTGGTACCTGTTCAATACGATGGGCTTCTACCCGACGGCGCCGTCGAGCAATGTCTACAACATCGGTTCGCCGACGGTCGAAGGCGTCGAACTGCGCCTCTCCAACGGGAAGTCCATTCGCGTGACGACCGAGAACTGGAGCCCGGAGAACGTCTACATTCGCCGCATGTACGTCGATGGCCGCGTGTGGGACAAGTCGTACATCACGTACGACGACATCCGTGACGGCGTACACCTGCATTATGTGATGGGTTCGCGGCCCGACAAGCGGCGCGCCGTGTCGGCTGCAGCCGTCCCGCCGTCGCTTCCCGTCGCCACAAGGCCGGACAGATAATATGAACAACCGAAAAACAGGTATCTTTACACTATGAAACACTTTATTTTTGCGCTTACGGCGCTTACGATGCTCTCCTGCTCGCAGGAGGCGCCCCGCAATGTTGCGGAACTTTGCGACGACGACCCCTCGACATCTTATGCGATGCCGGCGTCCCGCCCCTGCCGGGTCGTCTTCGACGGCTTCGACACTCCGATGCGGAGTTACCGCGTATACTCTTCGGGCGAAGTGCCCGCCGCAGATCCGGCCGGGTGGGTGTTGAGCGGCTCGCACGACGGCCGCAAATGGGTCGAACTCGACCGCCGGGAGGGATGCGTATTCTGCTCGCGTTTCCAGGAGATCACCGGGCGGATTGCCGAACCCTCGAACTATACGGCCTACAAAATCGAATTCCTGCCGCGCGAAGAGGCCGATACGGTCGCCGTGGGCGACGTGCGTTTCTACGAGCGCGACAGGGAGGAGGCGTGGAGCGGTTTCGTCTATCCCGCGGTGGATTTCGAGGTGCTTGACCCACAGACCGAGGGTGCCGCGATTTACGCCACGCTGGTGCAGGATCCCGGGGCGTATGTCCGCTACCACACCCGCAAGGTTGCCGAAATACTTTTCTACTCAGCTGCCGATACGATGAACACGGTGGGGAAAATTGACTATACGCTGAAGGATTATGCCGGGGTTTCAGCCAAATCGGGCAACCCTGCGGAAACGGCGATCGTGTACAGTACGCAGCACATCGAGAAGTCGGCGCGCGAGTCGCTTTACAAACTCGACTATGAAACGCGCGGCGTGCTTTTCCACGAGCTGGTGCACGCCTACCAGTTCGAGCCGAAAGGGATTGGAAGCTATTCAACCAACAGGGAGTTTTGGGCCTGCATCGAGGGTCTTGCCGACGCCGTGCGCGCCGAGGCCGGGCTGTTCGACATTGCGGCGCTCCGCAAACCGGGCGGGCATTGGCTCGACGGCTATAAGACGACCGGATTTTTCCTGCAGTGGCTGACGACCATGAATCCCGACGCCCTGCGTGAATTCCACGTTACGGTTCGCGATATGGATGTCTGGAGTTTCGACAAGGCCATGCGTGCGATGTTCGGCCCCGAAAAAGGCATCGAGCAGATGTGGGCAGAGTACCAACAGTTTTTGCAGAGCCAGGCGCCGCAGGCCTGACACCCGCATGGCAAGATATTCGAAAACGAGGCTCCATGGAGCCTCGTTTTATATGGTATAATGCCTGATCCTGAGTATTGTGTCTGTTCGAAG
>ENA-OVGQ01002441-OVGQ01002441.1-human-gut-metagenome-genome-assembly--contig:-NODE-2441-length-16942-cov-3.341624_pt1 | contig 16942 bp, 14 predicted proteins | sample MGYA00237774_ERZ505427 | MGnify/ENA primary metagenome ERZ505427 (study PRJEB26158, sample SAMN06016404) | human gut metagenome | biome: human gut; feature: ankylosing spondylitis patient; material... | reverse complement strand
ATGAAAATTATGAGTGATGGGCTGCAAGAGGTAGCCCGCGACCGCATTCGCACCATCCTGTCGGCAATGACCAAAAACCGCTTTGCCGGACTCTTCACTGGTATCTTTATCACAGCGTTGATACAATCTTCATCGGCATCCACGGTTATGGTGGTGAGCTTCGTCAATGCCGGACTTATGTCGCTCGCCGATTCTATGGCAGTCATCATGGGAGCAAACGTGGGTACGACCGTCACTTCCTGGATTATCACGATTTTCGGATTTAAAGTCAATGTCGATGCCTTTGTCCTGCCCCTTATCGGCTTGTCCATTCCATTCATGTTCTCGAAGAAAAGCCACTACAAATCGATGGGCGAATTCCTCATGGGTTTTGCATTCCTGTTCATGGGACTTGAGTTCATCAACGCCAATGTGCCTGACTTGAAATCAAATCCGGAAGTGTTCAGCTTCCTTCAAGGATACTCCAACCTCGGATTCGGTTCCGTGCTGATATTCCTGTTCACCGGACTTATCCTCACAATGATAATCCAATCGTCGTCGGCTGCCTTCGCCATCATTCTCATCATGTGTAGCAAAGGCTGGATTTCGTTCGACCTTGCCTGTGCCATGGTGCTGGGTAGCAATATCGGAACAACCATCACCCCGATTATTGCCTCGCTCGGAGCAAATTCCGCAGCCAAGAAAGCCGCACTCGGCCACCTGATGTTCAACTGCTTCGGTACAATCTGGGCGCTCATTCTCTTCTATCCCTTCGTTGAACTCAACACATGGATTACCCACTCCATTGGTTCGCACGACCCGCATGCGCTTATCCGTTTCCTCAACGATCTGGAAACGACAAATCCGGAAGCCTACGCTCTTGCCATCAACGGAAAAGGCGACCCGACAATTCTTTCAAAAATCGCCAGTCTCCAGTTCTCTGTATCCTTCGGCCTATCAATCTATCACACAGCCTTCAACCTGGTGAACGTAACCATTATGATATGGTTTACAAAATACTTTGTGAAAATCGCCAATATCATCATCAAACCGAAACACAAGGAAGACGAAGACTTCCAGCTCAAGTATATTTCCAGCCGTATGCTCAGTGCTTCGGAACTCAACATTACGCAGGCTCAGCGCGAAATCATCGTTTATGCCGAACGAATCGACCGCATGTTCGGAATGGTGAAGACCCTCGCACATACCGACCCTGAATCTGAAGATTTCAACAAACTATATTCCCGTATCGGCAAATACGAAGAAATCGCCGACCGCATGGAAATTGAAATTGCCAACTACCTGAACCGCGTAGTGGACGGACGCCTCAGCTACGAAGGCAAGCTCCGCATTTCAGCCATGCTCAACATCGTCAGCGAAATTGAAAGTACCGCCGACAGCTGCTACAATCTGGCCCGCACAATGGTACGCCAGCATGAAGCAAACATTACGTTCCATGAACTGGCGATCAAGAATATCGACACCATGTTCAAGTATGTCAGCGAAGCCTTTGAAAACATGCTCCTGATTCTCCGCGACATCGAAACGGTCAACGAAAAGGACCTTATGAATTCTTACAACAAGGAACGTGAAATCAACAACTACCGGAATTCACTCCGATCCGAAAATGTCGAAAACATCAACCAGAAGCTCTATCCGTACGAAGAGGGTATCTACTATATGGACATCATCGGTGAAAGTGAAAAATTGGGTGACTATATCATCAATGTCATTGACGGCGTAAAAGCCCAATTCGAAAGTAAAGAAAAATAACAACATTCGCAGTTCTGCAATGAACCTTTATTTTTCCATATTTGTTGAATAAAAAAACAAAAATCGCTCAAACACTATGAAAGAACTGAAAGGAACAAAAACAGAAGCCAACCTTATGACGGCTTATGCTGGTGAATCTCAAGCAACAAACAAGTACACTTACTATGCTTCAAAAGCAAAGAAGGACGGATATGTGCAGATTGCCAAAATTTTTGAAGAAACAGCCGGAAACGAACGCGAACACGCAAAAATCTGGTTCAAGCTGCTTCATGGCGGTGCAGTACCCGACACTATGACCAACCTTGCTGACGCTGCTGCCGGCGAAAACTACGAATGGACAGACATGTATGCCACATTCGCAAAAGAAGCTCGTGAAGAAGGCTTCGACCACATCGCTGAACTCTTCGAAGGCGTTGCTGCTATCGAAAAGGAACACGAAGAACGCTACCGCAAACTGTTGAAGAACATCAACGACAAGGTGGTATTCTCACGCGACGGCGACTGCATCTGGCATTGCCTCAACTGTGGCCACATCCACATCGGCAAAGACGCTCCGCAAGTATGTCCGGTTTGCGCTCACCCGCAGGCTTACTTCCAGCTTCAAGCTACTAACTATTAATTCGAAAACATTATCAACAAAAGAAAAGGGACCAGCACAGGTCCCTTTTCTTTTTCCGTATCCATTAATTGAAGTTAGGAGGATGGGATTTCTGTAAACTGTAAACCAATAAAAAATAAGAGAGGCTATGCCGTTTCATTATGGCATAACCTCTCTTTCTAATTATGACTAAATTTTCAGAATTACTTCTTGCCGAGGCGGCTTTCTACCTCTTCCTTGCTGATTTGCTTCGTGCAGAAGAACCAATCATAGCAGTGGAGTCCGCTTTCTACGCCTTCCATTCTGTCCTTTGCCACACCGCAAGAACCTGCTGGCGGAACAATCACTTCGTCTCCCGGACGCCAGTCAGCAGGAAGCGCTACGCCAAAGTTGTCGTTAGTCTGCAAACCGATAAGCACACGCTTGATTTCGTCGAAGTTGCGACCCAGTGAAAGAGGGTAGTACATGATAGTGCGAATCTTGTCCTGCGGGTCGATGAAGAACACGGCACGAACGGCAGATGTGTTGCTTTCGCCCGGCTGAATCATACCATAGAGGTTGGCAACTTCCATCGTGATGTCGACAACGAGCGGGAACTTGATTTCAACGTTCTTCCAGCCTTTCCAGTCAATCTTTTCCTTGATGGTGCGAAGCCATGCAATGTGGCTGTGAAGACCGTCAACCGAAAGACCTACGAGCTGGCAGTTCAACGCTTCGAACTCTTCCGCCATTTTTCCGAATGTCATGAACTCGGACGTACATACAGGAGTGAAATCGGCCGGGTGGCTGAAGAGGATTTTCCACTTGCCTTTATAGTCAGACGGGAAATTGATCGGACCTTGAGTCGTTACAGCTTGAAACTCCGGTGCAGCATCACCGATACGCGGCATTGAATAAACTTTAGTAGCTTCCATAATTTATCGTTTTTATTTGTTATTATTTTTGTTTTCTGATGCAAATATAGAGGGCGTTTGTATCGACAAAATCAATAATATTATGAAAATCTCCGTTCTCATCGACAATTCAGCCTGTCAGGACCATCCTGAACTGGAGGCCGAGCATGGCCTGTCTTTTTTCATCGAGCAGGGAAACACACGGATTTTATGCGATATGGGAGTCAGTTCCGCCTTCTCCGATAATGCGGAGAAAATGGGCATTGACCTGCAATCAGCCGATTGGGCGTTCGTATCCCACGGACACCGCGACCACAGCGGCGGACTGGAAACGTATCTCCGGTCGTGTAGGGGTGAGGTATGGCTGTCGCGCCATGTGTTCGGACACCGGTTCTACTCGCTGCGCCATGCCGACAAAAGGGAAATCAGCACAGCTCCGCAACTTGAAAAGGAATTCAGCAACCGCTTCCGCTATCTCGACGGCAGCCAATACATCTGCGAAGGCATTGCCGCCGTTCAGACCACAGCCCATCCTTATGCACAGCCTTACGGCAACCGCTTTCTGACAGCAACGGAAAACGGCAGAGAAACGGCTGACTGTTTCAACCACGAATACGCCCTCTGTTTTCTGTCGGACGACGGCCTGACAATCGTTTCCTCCTGTTCCCACCACGGAGCGATGAACATCATCGAAGCCTGCCGTCGTTTCACGGGAATCGGAAAAGTGAAAGCCTTTGTCGGCGGACTGCATTTCGTAGACAGCGATGAAACGGAAAAGGAAGTGCGGCAATTTCTCCACGACAAGCAGCAAGTGGCACCCGAAACCATATTCTATACCGGCCACTGCACAAGCGACAAGGCAAAACATCTACTTGCACAATGCCCTGAAATCCGTTTTTTCCACACGGGCACTATTATCAACCTGTAAAATCGAACAAACAATGACACTGCAACAACTGGAATATATCGTGGCTGTCGACAAGTACCGCCATTTCGTACGCGCAGCAGAAGCCTGCGGAGTGACACAAAGCACACTGAGTTCAATGATTCAGAAACTGGAAACGGAACTCGACACCCAGATTTTCGACCGCAACAGCCACCCTGTCCGCCCGACAGCACAGGGAGAAAACATTATCCGCCAGGCGCAGGTAGTGCTTTTCAATGCGGCACAGATGAAGGAAATGGTGCTGACCGAACGCCAACAGGAAACAGGAGAACTGCACCTCGGCGTAATTCCGACATCCACAGCCACCACAAGCAGGTACGGCTGCGCCTGCTGGAAGCACGTACTTCCGTGCTGACCGAAAAACTCGAACGTGCGGAAATCGACATTGCACTGCTTGCAACGCCGCTCGAAAATCCGAATTTGCTGGAAATTCCGCTCTATTATGAAAAGTTCAAAGCCTATATTTCCCCGGATGAGCCGTTATTTGCCCAACAGGAAATCGACGGAGCGGAAATGCCGGGCGACCGGCTGTGGATTCTTGCCGAAGGCCATTGCCTGCGCAACCAGGTGCTCAATTTCTGCCACCGCAAGTCGCGCTACTCAAGCATCTACGAAGCCGGAAGCATCGACACGCTGGTAAAGATTGTTGACGAAAACGGAGGCTATACCATCATTCCCGAACTCCATACCTCGCTGCTCACCGACGAGCAAAAGGAGCGCGTGCGCAACTTCCGCCAGCCGGAGCCTGTACGTGAAGTGTCGCTCGTGGTGCGAAACGACTATATCCGTGAACGCATGCTCAACCTGCTTGCCGACAGTATCCGCACCATCGTACCCGACAGCCTTGTAGACCCGCGGCTCAAAAAGTTTGCCATCAAATTATAGCGTAGCGGTCTCTTCGGCATAAATCCGGTCGAACACCTTCTGCAAAGCCGTCTTGTCGGCAATGATTTTCCGCAGTTCAGCAAGACGGCTGGCATTTTCCGACTCGGGTATCCAAAGTTTCAGATATCCGCCTTCGGCATACTTATTCTGCAAATGACCGACAAAGCGGGCATACTGCTCGTCCTTGTTCATTTCCGGGTAATGCGACAGTCCGTATTGCACCGTACGGCGCAGTGTCACGTCAGCATCAATCACACGGTCGGCTTCAGCCACGATTCTGCCATAAATGCTCCGAGGTGCATGGTCGCTGGAAGCACGATGGTCCTCAACCGCCTCTGCCATCACCGCCAACTGCTCTTCCGAGAACCACTGCCGAAGTTTTGCATCAGCAAGAAGGATTCTGCCGGAAACCACATGATGCAGCTCCCGCCCTTCACAGAGTCCTAAATCATGGTAGGCAGCCACAGTGTAGACCATCGACTCGTCGACATCATAATGGCGTGCCAAAGCCAGACTTTCGCTTATCACCTTTTCCACATGGTCACGCCTGTGTGCCTTGTCGAAACCATCGTAATGCGGTATGATTTCCGCTTCAATATATTGTTGTAATTTCGCTTCCATAAAAAGATTCTTGTTACATGCAAAAGTAGCAAACACACACCGAAAAATCAACCCCGCCAACCAAAACAGCCAACCCGACAATCTCCCCTTTTTGCCTCAAAAATCCGGATTTTGTGAAAAAACACCCCAAAAACACTACCGATTCTGTGAAAATAAGCCCGTTTTTCATGCCGATTCTGTGAAAAAAATATCTTTAAACGGCTATAAAACAACCCGATAGCTATCCAAATCATTTATCATATTCCCATTGAAGCGTTTTCTAAGGGAACGGAACAAATAAAAATCCGCCCGGAGACGGTGTTTTTCACTGTGCTCCAGGCGGATTGTCTGTATCCTTTTTCCGACGGCTATTCAATAGCGATGCTGCCGGAAAGCGGTGTCATCATAAAGCTGAATTCATAATTTCCATAAGGCACCATGTACTCTCTTTCAGGAACAGCACCCCAACTGTTTACACAGCCCAATCCCTGTTGTACCTTGTCAATCAACACATTCGTTAAATCGGCTTTTTCTACTTCCGGTGAGTGGCGCTGACATTTTTCCAAACCTTCGTCGAGCGACTCAATAGTATAATGGAGTGCCGATGCCGAGAACGGAGCTTCTGCCACAAATTCCAGTCCACATCCGGCGGCATTAAGCATACGCCACCAACGGATATCGGTCTTCGTGCCGTTTTCCTGCGGGCGGATATACGGATAGAACTGCTCGTCTACCGTCTGGTTGTAAATTCCAAGGTCGGTGCTGTGGTTGCGGTCGCTGTAGTTCTCAATCGGTCCGCGGCCATAATAGGAAACGCGGTCAAACGATTTCGGCATCACGAGCTGCATACCGAAGCGGAACATATTCGGCACTTTGACATCCTGTGCCGCTGCCATCCGCTGCGTTACTTTTACCGCACCCCGGTTATTGACCGTATAAGTGATATAGAGTTTGGCCTTCACTGCCTTCATTTCGTATTCTGCGCTGACAACAGCCATGCCGTCTTCCATTTTGCTGTCAAGGCTCAACAATGAGATTTCCGGATTCTTCCATACGGCAAATTTTTTCTGCAAGTTGGCACCGAAGTCATTGTCAGTCGGAGCACGCCAGAAGTTGGGAGTCAACGCACCGCCGTCCTTAATCATGTCCACACCGCCAACCGTATAGCGGTCCATATAGCCGGTTTTCTTGTTGAACTCCAGACTGAAATTATCGCCGTCCACCACGATGCAGTTCACATTCGCCGTATCAATTACCGCCGTTGTCGTTTCCACGTTCTTGTCAGCTACGTTTTCTATTGCCAATTCCGGCGCTTTATAGGCCGTCAGCGGCAACTGCATCTTGGCTACGACATAACCGGCAGGTACAAGGTTTTCGCGCTCCTTCTGCACATAACGCACATTGAGCAGCCATTCGCCTTCATCGTCGGTCTTTCCCCAATTCAATGCCACCGCAGCAACAGCCTGCGGAGCAACATCAAGACGGTCTACACGTCCGCTACGCATCGTTTTTCCGTCCTTCAGCAACGTCCATTCCAACGCATAGGCCGAAAGGTCGCGGAAGAAATTTTCGTTACTCACTTTCACTTCACCCTTGCTCAAATCGCCGGCTTCGGTCCAGATGTTCTGATAGTAGAATTTCACCTCGTCGGTATGCGGGTTCGGCTTGCGGTCGGGGCTGATAAGGCCATTGTCGCAGAAATTGATGTCGCTGGCATCAAAACGGTTGAAGTCGCCGCCATAGGCATAAATCATCTCACCGTTCTTGCCGGTCCAACGGCACGACTGGTCCACAAAGTCCCAAATAAATCCGCCCTGATATTTCGGATACTTGCGCACAAGGTCCCAATATTCCTTGAAACCGCCTTGTGAATTACCCATTGCGTGAGCATATTCACATTGAATCAACGGCTTGGTGCTTGCCTCGTTTTTCGCATAGGCTTCGCAACCCTTATAACCCAGATACATCGGGCAATAGATATCAGTCAAACCGTGCTTTTCGGCACGCTCATACTGCACCGGACGGGTAGCATCGGCTGCTTTCACCCACTTGTAGGCAGCTTCGAAATTAGGCCCGTAGCCGCCTTCATTACCCAACGACCAAGTAATGATGCTCGGATGGTTATAGCTGCGCTCCACGTTACGCCGGTTGCGTTCTATGTGGGCTTTCAGATACATTTCTTCCTTAGCCAGTGTCGTCTCACCGTAACCCATTCCGTGCGACTCGATATTGGCTTCCGCCACTACATAGATACCATAGCGGTCGCACAGTTCGTACCAATAATTGTCGTCGGGATAGTGGCAGGTTCTCACGGCATTGATATTGTTAAGCTTCATCAGCTGAATATCCTGAAGCATTCTTTCGCGCGACACCACATAACCGCCGTCAGGGTCTATTTCATGGCGGTTTGCGCCTTTAATCAGCACTGGCTGTCCGTTGACAAGCAGCTGTGCATTTTTGATTTCCACCTTGCGGAAACCCACCTTCAATGGCACTACTTCCGTATTGCCGAGCGTAGCGCGCAACGTATAGAGGTAAGGCGTTTCTGCCGTCCATTTTTTCGGGTTCTCCACCTGCATCACAGCACTGGCCTTGCCCGAACCCTTTACCGTTGCTTCCTTCACCGTATTTCCATCAGCATCGAGCAGTTCCAACAGCACTTCGCCGCTGCCTTTCAAATCCATATCCACCGTCAGCGAACCGTTGCGGTAATTGGCATCCAAATCCGGCGTCACGCGAATATCCTCGATGCGCTTCCTGTTGCGTGCATACAAGTAGCAGTCGCGTGCCACACCGCTATAACGGAAAAAGTCCTGGTCTTCCAAATACGTTCCGTCGCACCAGCGGAACACCTGAAAAGCTATCAGGTTCTTTTGTCCCGGTTTCACATATCGGGTAATATCGAACTCCGCTTCCAGTTTGCTGTCCTCGCTGTAGCCCACAAACTTTCCGTTCACCCAAAGATACATGTTGGAAGTGACGGAACCGAAATGCGCCACGATGTCCTTGCCGTTCCAATCGGCAGGCACTACGATTTCACGCCTATATGAGCCCACATGGTTGTTTTCCACCGGCACATAGGGCGGATTGCTCTTATACTGATTCCGCCAGGCATAGCCGATATTCACATAGATAGGGTCGCCATACCCATTCAACTCCCAAACGTCAGGCACCTGCATATTGTCCCATCCTCTGTCATTGTAACCGACTTTCCAGAAGTCAACAGGACGGGCATCGGCATCCTTCACCCAGAAAAATTTCCAGGTACCGTTAAGCGTCATGAAGTTGGACGATTTTTCTTTCACGGCAGCATCGGCCGCTTCCTTGTTTTCATAGGCAAAAAAGTTGGCATGCATCGGAGCACGGTTCACCGCATTTATCTCCGGATCCTGCCATTCCTTGAACGACTGTGCGTTGCCGGCAACTGCCGCCAAGCTTAACGCACCGATTAAGAGAATATTTTTCACGTGATATATGAAAGGTTCTTTTTTACTCACTGCCAAAGCCGAACCCGTTTACATTTGGCAGACATAAAACGTTTTGTAGGTTTGTCAATTTTCTCCGTAAAAATAGTGATTTATCATGAAATTACATATCTTCGCATACAAAAAAGCACAATGCAGGACAACGTTTTCCAACAGAAAGAAATAGAAATGACAGCCGACGGTTCGGCCACCATCTACCTTCCGCTGCTCGACGAACATTACCATTCCGTTAAGGGTGCATATACGGAATCGGTGCACATATTTCTGAACTGCGGACTGCTCCACTGCCCAAAGCCGTCGATACGCGTTCTGGAAGTGGGATTCGGCACCGGACTCAATTCGGTAGTCACGGCCTGCGGATGCGGCGACAAACACGTCGACTATTTCACCCTCGAACGCTATCCGCTCAGTCCTGAAACCATCGAACAGACAGGCTACTACCACACTTTGCCGGAAAACGAATCTTCCGTCCTGCGAAAAATCCATCATTGCCCCTGGGAACAGCTTACTCCCGTCACCGACCATTTCTCCATCGCCAAACTGGAATGCGACCTGACCTCACTGCTCACCCGTCTGCCGGACGACATCGACGTAGTCTATTTCGACGCGTTTGCACCTGAAAAGCAGCCGGAAATGTGGAGCGACGATGTGTTCCGCCGCATATTCGACACGATGACTCCCGGAGGCATACTCACCACCTACTGCGCCAAAGGTGAAATCCGCCGACGATTACAGGCCACCGGTTTCACCGTAGAACGTCTCGCCGGTCCACCCAACGGCAAACGCGAAATTCTCCGCGCCACAAAGCCGCTGTAGCCCTTCCGTCCTTTCGCCAATATAGTGTTTTTAAACACACCCTTTTCTCTTGGCAGTCATTGCAGGAAATCGTATATTTGGGGGTATTAAAATTCCCTTATGTAAATGAAGCATATTAAACTGCCGGACAGCCGCGAACGACGTTTGATTTTCTACCTCGCCATGGAAGAATTTGTTGCACGCGAGCTGGACGAAGATGAAGCCTTTTTTATTTGGCAAGTTGCTCCTACTGTGATTTTTGGCCGAAACCAGCTCATGGAAGCGGAAGTCAACATGCCCTACTGCAAAGAACACGGCATACAGACCTACCGCCGCAAAAGCGGAGGAGGATGCGTGTATTCGGACAAAGGGAACCTGATGCTGTCCTACATCACGAAAGGCGACAGTGTCGGTTTTTATTTTGACCGCTATATACGCCGTGTGGCCTTCATGCTTCAGAAAAAGGGGGTGAACGCGCAGGTGGCAGGGCGCAACGACATTCTGATTGACGGCAAAAAAGTGTCGGGCAACGCTTTTTATAAAATTCCCGGCAAATGCATTATCCACGGAACATTGCTTTTCGACACCGATTTCGACAGCCTGCAACAGGCCATAACGCCGTCGGACAACAAACTGAAAAGCAAAGGCGTGGCTTCCGTACGCCAACATGTCACCAACCTCAGCGAACATCTGGATATGGACATTGAGGACTTCAAGAAATATCTGATTGACGACATGTGCCGCGGCGAAGAACGGACCCTGACAGCCGACGAAATAGCACGCATCGAACAGATAGAACAGACCTATCTGGAAGAAAGTTTCCTTCGGGGATGCAATCCGGCCTACACCGTCTGCAAGACTGACAAGATAGAGGCCGTAGGCGAAGTGATGGCCAATCTGGAAGTGAGAAACGGCCGCATTCGCCGTCTGAGCCTTACCGGCGATTTTTTCCCGCTCTATGACACCGACGTGGAACTTAACCGCCGTCTTCACAACGTGACGCTCGAGCGCGAAGCGTTGCAGGCAGCTCTCCGGGATTTTAATCTCGAGAACTACATCATGAACTTCAAAACAAACAACTTTATTGATTTATTACTTAAATCTTAAAATATAGCATCAATGGAAAACTTGCTAAAAACCTGTCTCTACGACAAGCACGTCGGGCTCAACGCCAAAATGAGCCCATTCGGCGGATTTATGATGCCGATTGAGTACGTTTCGATTATTGAGGAACACAATGCCGTGCGCCATGCTGCCGGTATGTTCGACGTTTCTCACATGGGCGAAATTTTCATTACCGGAAACGATGCCGAAAAATTCGTCAACCACATTTTCACCAACGATGTGAGCGGCATCCCTGCCGGAAAAATCCTGTACGGTATGATGCTCTATCCGACGGGCGGCGTTGTCGATGATTTGCTCGTCTACAAGATGCACGCCGAAAACACCTGGCTGCTCGTTGTCAACGCTTCGAACATTGCCAAGGACTATGAATGGATTTGCCAGCAGACGGAAGGCTTCGACGTGAAGGTGGAAAACGCTTCGGACGCATGGGGAGAAATCGCCCTGCAAGGACCGAAAGCGGAACGCATCGCCATTGAAACGCTCGATATGGATGTTGCCGACCTGGCTTTCTACACCTTTGTGGAAACCACATGGTATGGTGCGCCGGTCATCATCAGCCGTACCGGATATACAGGTGAGGACGGTTTCGAATTCTATGCTGCACCGGAAGTGATTGTCCGCATTTGGGATACGCTTATCGACGCACACGTACAACCTTGCGGACTGGGCTGCCGCGACACGCTGCGCTTTGAAGTGGGTCTTCCTCTCTACGGACATGAACTGAGCGAGGAAATCACTCCTATTGAAGCCGGACTGGGCATGTTTGTGAAAGTCGACAAGGCTGAATTCATCGGCAAGGAAGCCATTGTGAAACAAAAGACGGAAGGCGTAGCACGCAAGGTAGTGGGTATCGAGCTTGCCGACAAGGCCATTCCGCGTGCCGGATATGAAATCGTGGCCGACGACCGCACTATCGGCGTTGTCACAACAGGCTATCACTCCATTTCTACCGACAAGAGCGTATGTATGGCTCTGATTGAAAAACAGTATGCCACTATCGGTACGGAAGTAAGCGTACGCATCCGCAAAAAACTGTTTGCCGGAACAGTATGCAAAAAACGTTTCTACGAAAAAAACTATAAAAAATAATATTTACACAAATCTATCTAAAACTCAACAACTATGGCTAAGACAATTGAAGGACTATACTACAGCGAATCTCACGAATGGATTAAAGTAGACGGTGAATACGGTTTCATCGGTATCACAGACCACGCACAACAGGCAATGGGCAGCATCGTTTATGTTGACATGCCGGAAGTGGACGACGAAGTGGAAAAGGACGAAGAGTTCGGAGCAGTGGAAAGCGTTAAGGCTGCCAGCGAACTTATTTCTCCGGTTTCAGGCGAAGTAGTGGAAGTGAACGAAGATTTGGGCGACGCTCCTGAACTTATCAACAAGGACGCCTATGAAAACTGGATTATCAAGGTGAAACTTTCCGACCCTTCAGAACTGGAATCACTGATGAATGCGGAACAATATGCCGCTTACTGCGAAGAAAACCAATAATCCAACGGTTATGAGCTTTGCATATTTTCCACATACCGACAGCGACATTCAGGAAATGCTCCAGCGCATCGGTGTCAACTCGCTTGACGACCTCTATGCCGACGTTCCTGAAAATGTTGTCTACAAAGATGAATATGACCTTCCCGACGCCATGTCGGAACAGGAAATCCGCCGGCTGTTCGGCGAACTCGACCGCAAGAACCGCCAGCTGACAGTGTTCTGCGGTGCAGGCGCATACGACCATTATGCTCCGGCTGTTATCCCAGCCGTATTGAGCCGTGCGGAATATCTGACAGCCTATACGCCCTATCAGGCAGAAATCTCACAGGGTACACTCCGCTATATCTTTGAGTTCCAAAGCATGATAACGGAACTCACAGGCATGGACTGCGCCAACGCTTCCATGTACGACGGCGCTACCGCCGCAGCCGAAGCCATGATGATGGCGATGGCAGCTACGAAAAAGAAGACACGCTTCCTCGTTTCGGAAACGCTGCTGCCACAGGTGCTGAACGTGGTAAGAACTTACGCCAAATTCAACAATATCGCCCTCGGAACCGTGAAGCAGAACGACGGCAATACGGATTTGGAAAGCCTCAAGGCTGAACTTGCTGCCGGCGACGTGGCAGGTGTACTGGTACCGAGCATCAACCGCTACGGTATCATCGAGGACCTTTCCGGAATGGCCGATGCCGTTCACGAACAGAAAGGCCTGCTGGTCGTTTATGCCGACCCGTCGGCTCTCGCCGTTGTCAAGACTCCGGGAGAGTGGGGCGCAGACATCGCATGCGGCGATGGACAACCATTGGGCATTCCTGTCAGCTACGGAGGTCCGTATGTAGGCTTCCTTGCCAGCCGTAAGGAACTCGTACGCAAGTTGCCGGGACGTATCGTCGGCGCAACTACCGACGTTGACGGCAAACGTGCGTTCGTGCTGACACTTCAGGCACGCGAACAGCATATCCGCCGCCAGAAGGCCAACAGCAACATCTGTTCGAACCAGTCGCTGATGGCGCTCTACGTTACAGTCTATCTGTCGCTGATGGGCAAAGGAGGCTTGAAGAAAGTAAACGAAATGTCGTACGGCGGCGCACACTACCTCTACGACCGCTTGGTGGAAACAGGACTGTTCACTCCGGTGTTCAACCGTCCGTTCCTGAAGGAATTTGTAATGAGCACCTCACTGCCGGCCGAACGCCTGCAACAGGCACTGCTCGACAACGGATTCCTTGCCGCTATCCAAACGGAAGAAGGCTATGTGAGCTTCTGCGTGACCGAACAGCGCACACGCGAAGAAATTGACCATATGATTGATGTGATTAAAAGCGTATAGAGCCATGAAATATTACGATAAACTGATTTTCGAACTTTCGAAACCGGGCAGATGCGGCTATTCGCTGCCTGCCAATCCGTGGGAAAAAGGCACGGAAGAAATACCGGCGGCTCTACGACGCTCGGAAGAGGCAAACTTGCCGGAAGTGAGCGAACTCGATGTAGTGCGCCACTACACGAACCTTTCCAACATGAATTTCGGTGTCGACACGGGATTCTATCCGCTCGGCAGCTGTACGATGAAATACAACCCGAAAATCAACGAGGAAATGGCGGCAATGTCGGGATTCAAGACGCTTCACCCGTTGCAGCCCGACTGCACTGTGCAAGGCGCGCTTGAACTCTACTACAACCTCAACCGCTCGCTGTCGGCCATCACGGGCATGGCGGAATTTACGCTCAATCCGTTTGCCGGCGCACAAGGCGAATTGACAGGTCTGATGGTGATACGCCAGTACCACATGCAGCGCGGCGACCTGAAGCGCACGAAAATCATCGTGCCCGACAGCGCACACGGAACAAACCCGGCAAGTGCGGCAGTCTGCGGACTGGAAGTGGTGGAAGTGAAGTCGACTCCGCAAGGAACCATCGACATCGAATCGCTCCGCCCGTTGCTCGACGACACCATTGCGGGCATCATGATGACCAACCCGAACACTCTCGGACTTTTTGAAACGGAAATTCTCGAAATAGCGAAACTCGTGCACGAATGCGGAGGTCTGCTCTACTACGACGGAGCCAACTTCAACCCGCTGCTGGGCAAGGTACGTCCGGGCGACATGGGCTTCGACGTTCTCCACCTGAACCTGCACAAAACGTTCTCAACGCCTCACGGCGGTGGCGGACCGGGTTCCGGACCGGTAGGCGTGGCTGCTCATTTGGCTGAATATCTGCCGAATCCGCGTGTGACACGCTCGGAAGACGGAATGTTCCACGTGACACGAAACGATGTGGCTTGCGGCCAAGTATCAGGATTTATGGGCAATTTCGGCGTACTAATCCGCGCCTATACTTATATCCTAAGCCTCGGCAAACAGCATATCCGTCTCGCTGGACCGCTGGCAACGCTCAACGCCAACTACATCAAGGAATCGCTAAAGGACTGCTACAAGCTGCCTATCGACACGCTGTGCAAGCACGAATTCGTGTTCGACGGACTGCTTGACAAGTCAACGGGCATCACCACGCTCGACGTGGCAAAACGCCTGCTCGACTACGGTTTCCACGCACCGACCATCTATTTCCCGCTGCTCTTCCATCAGGCAATCATGATTGAGCCGACGGAAACGGAATCGAAGGAAACCCTCGACGGATTCATTGAAATCATGCGTACCATCGCAAAAGAAGCTATCGAAGACCCTGAATCGCTGCACACGGCACCGCACACTACGCCGGTAAGACGACTCGACGAAACGACAGCAGCCAAGAATCCGATTCTGAACTACAAGGAGTTGCTACAGAACTAACGGCTCTCACGTATGGACTACAAACTGATTATCATAGGGGCAGGACCGGGCGGCTACGAAACCGCCCTCCTCGCTGCCCGTCGCGGCATCGAAACCGTGCTGATTGAAGCCGGCGAAGTAGGGGGAACGTGCCTCAACGAAGGCTGTATCCCAACAAAGGCTTTTTGCCGCAACGCACAACTGATGGAAGATTTGGCGAAATCGGAAGTCTTCGGAGTGGACGACTTGGTCTATTCATTTGACTTTTCAGTAGCAGCACAGCGGAAAAACGCCATTGTCGCACACCTGAAAGGCGGCGTGGAGTCGCTGCTCGCCAATCCACGCATCCGACTGGTACGCGGCACGGCACGCTTCGTAGACACGCATACGGTGGCCGTAGGCGAAGAAACTTTCACGGCTGAAAACATTATCATTGCCACGGGTTCGACAGCGGCTACGCTCCCCATTCCGGGCAACGACCTCCCGGGCGTGATAACTTCACGCGAACTGCTGAACATCGACCATGTTCCGCCACGTCTCTGCATCATCGGAGCGGGCGTTATCGGCCTTGAGTTTGCTTCGATATTCACCAGCTTCGGCAGCGAAGTGACCGTAGTGGAATATGCCAAGGAAATCCTTCCGCGCTTCGACAGCGACATGGCAAAACGCCTGCGCCAGTCGTTGGGCAAACGGGGTATCACGATAACCACTCAGGCAGCCGTGAGTGCCATTGCGCAAAACGGCGACGAACTGACGGTGACCTACACCCGCAAGGGCAAGGAAGAAACCGTAGTGGCCGACAAGGTGCTGATGGCCGTAGGACGACGTCCGAACCTGACATCGCTGAACTTGGAGGATGTGGGCATTGAGGCTACGCCGCGCGGCGTTGTCGTGAACGAAAACATGCAGACCAACGTACCGCATATCTACGCCATCGGCGACATCATCGGCGGCTATATGCTGGCTCATGCGGCTACGTTCCAGGGCATCCGTGCGTTGAACCACATCATGGGAACTCCCGACAAACTGAATCTCAACGTAATGCCGGCGGCTGTATTCACCATGCCGGAAGCGGCTACCGTAGGGCTGACCGAAGACGAATGCAAGGAAAAGGGCATAGCCTGCACCTGCAAGAAATCGTTCTTCCGTGCCAACGGAAAGGCGGTATGTCTCGACGAAACCGACGGCTTCTGCAAGCTCGTTGTAGGTGACGACGGCAAACTGTTGGGCTGCCATCTGTTCGGTCCGCATGCGGCCGACCTCGTTCAGGAAGTGTGTGCGCTTATCAGCGTAGGCGCAACGCTCGACGATTTGCAGAACATCGTCCACACGCACCCGACCCTCGGCGAAGTCATCCAAACCGCCGCACACAGCTGAATTTGAAACACAATTCCCAATACAAATTCCGGCCGTCAGAACTAAATTCTAACGGCCGGGATTATTTATAAATCTTCTGGCAATGGAATAACGAGAATGGAGTCACTGCACCGGATTCCGTAGAATACGTCACGAACCCGCCCCTGCTGAGGAACCAGCACACCTTTTTCCACCAAATCTTTTATATCGCGTGCTGCTGT
>ENA-OVGQ01002427-OVGQ01002427.1-human-gut-metagenome-genome-assembly--contig:-NODE-2427-length-16985-cov-3.989014_pt1 | contig 16985 bp, 17 predicted proteins | sample MGYA00237774_ERZ505427 | MGnify/ENA primary metagenome ERZ505427 (study PRJEB26158, sample SAMN06016404) | human gut metagenome | biome: human gut; feature: ankylosing spondylitis patient; material... | reverse complement strand
CCCGCCGCTTTTTTCTTATTCCGAAACGGTCTCCTCTTCCAAAGTGGGGGGCACTTCCACCGGCGCGGGCGCGCCCTCCGGCAGCAGCTGGCGCTTGACCTTTTTCATGGCCCACAGGAAACAGATCACGTGGACGCCGAAGGTAATAGCCCAGCTGATGGGATAGGACCAGTAGATCGTCTGGATGGTGTGGAACTGGGGCAGCTGAAAAATGGTGGCGATCCACAGCAGCCGCAGGCCGCAGGCGCCCACCAGGGACACCAGCATGGGCATGATGGAGTAGCCGATGCCGCGCAGGCCGCCCACCATCACGTCCATCATGCCGCAGAGGGCATAGGTGGTGCAGACGATGCCCATCCGCACCAATCCGGCCTCAATGACCGGGGGACTGGTGGTGTAGATGGACAGCAGTACCCGACCTGCCAGCGTGGCGGCGTTGCCCAGCACCAGCCCCACCACCAGCACGCAGCCCTGGGCGCGGATCATGATCTTGCGGATGCGGTGGTAGTTACCGGCGCCGTAGTTCTGGCTGGTGAAGGAAATGGTGGCCTGATACATGGCGTTCATAGACACGTATACGAACTGCTCAATGTTGGCCGCAGCGGAGTTGCCGGCCATGATGACCTCACCGAAGGTATTGACGGAGGACTGGATCACCACGTTGGACAGGGAGAAGAGAATCCCCTGGAATCCGGCGGGCAGGCCGATGCGGAGGATCTGCCGCATGGCCTGGGGGTGGAGCCGCATTTTCTTGAGATCCAGGTGCAGCGGGCCGGTATCCTTCACCATGCAGCGGAGCACCAGGGAGGCGGAGATGCACTGGGAGATCACGGTGGCGATGGCCACACCTGCCACGTCCAGCTTGCAGACGATGACGAAGAAGAGATTCAGCACGATGTTGACGACTCCCGCCAGGGAGAGGAAGTACAGCGGCCGCTGGGTATCGCCCTCCGCCCGCAGCAGGGCGGCGCCGAAGTTGTAGACCATGGTGGCCGTCATGCCCAGGAAGTAGATCCGCAGATACAGCGTGGCCAGATCCAACACGTTCTCCGGGGTCTGCATCCAGATCAGGATGGTCCGGGCACCGAAGACGCCCACCACTGTCAACACCAGGCCGCTGATGATGCTCAGCAGGATGGAGGTGTGGACTACCCGGTGGAGCGCGTCTCTATCTCGGGCGCCGTAGTATTTGGCCGCCAGGGTATTGGCACCCACGGCCAGGCCCACAAACAGGTTGGTCAGCAGGCCGATCAGCGCGGTGTTGGACCCCACTGCCGCCAGGGAGTTATCCCCGGCCCAGCGGCCCACCACCACGATATCCGCCGCGTTGAACAGTAGCTGCAGTACGCTGGAGCACATTAGCGGGATGGAGAACCGCAGCATCTTGGAGAGAATAGGGCCGTTGCACATATCGATCTCATAATGAGTCTGCTGCTTGCCTGCCATGTCAGAAAACCTCGTATATGTCCCAGAATTTGCGCTGTATGACGCAAGCCATATTCTAGCACGGAGCGTCTGGAAATGCTACTGGCCTCTCCGGCACAGCTGAATTGAAAGGAAATGATCTTAGAAGGCAGGTACTACGGCGCCGTCGAAGGTCTCGGTGATGTAGTCCCGGATGGTGTCGGAGTGGAGAGCATCCACCAGGGCCTGAATAGCCTCGTTGTTCTCATTGCCCTCCTTCACCACCAGTACGTTGACATAGGGGGAGTCGCTGGACTCGATGGCCAGAGCGTCTGTGGTGGGGTTCAGGCCGGCGCCCAGGGCGTAGTTGGAGTTGATGACGGCCAGATCCACGTCCGCAAGCACGCTGGGGATGGTGGCGGCCTCCAGCTCCTGGAACTCCAGATTCTTGGGATTGTCCACAATGTTGTTGGGAGTGGCGGTCAGGTTGGAGCTGTCGTCCAGGGTAATCAGGCCCTGGGCCTCCAGCAGCAGGAGGGCGCGGCCCTCATTGGTGGCATCGTTGGGAACGGCAATGACGGCGCCGTCGGGCAGATCCTCCAGGGAGGAGACCCGGCCCGCATAGATGCCCATGGGCTCGATGTGGACGCCGGCCACGCTCACCAGATGGGTGCCGCGGGTCTCGTTGAACTCCTCCAGATAGGGCAGGTGCTGGAAGTAGTTGGCGTCCTCGTCGCCGTCCTCCACGGCGGTGTTGGGCACCACGTAGTCGCTGTACTCGTTGACCACCAGCTCGATGCCCTGCTCCGCCAGGATGGGCACGCACTGGTTCAGAATCTCGGCGTGGGGGGTGGGAGAGGCGGCCACCGTCAGGGTGACGGTCTCAGCGGCATCGCTGCCCGCCTCGGTGGCGGCACCGTTATCAGCGGCGCCGCTGTCATCGGCGGAGCCGCCGCAGGCGGCCAGGGACAGGCACAGGGTCAGGCCCAGCAGCAGGGCCAGCAGCTTCTTTTTCATGTTTCGTTCCTCCAATAAAATATCGTTTATGATGTATTTCAAACGCTTGCCGGATTTTCAAGAGACAAACGATGAAAACGCCGGGGGTCACTTGGTATGGGCAAAGCGGGGCAGGAGATCGAGGGGGCCGGATTTTTTGGCGCCGGACGGCTGGTCCAGCCGCTTATCGATGCGCCGGGACAGCCAGTTGAAAATCAGCTGGACCACCTGCACCAGGATAATCAGGAACACCACCGTCACCCACATAACGGAGGTGATGCCCCGCTGATGGCCGTACCGGACGGCGATGTCGCCCAGGCCGCCGGCGCCCACGGTGCCAGCGATGGCGGTATAGGCCAGAATCGTCACCAGGGAGATGGCGCCCCCCAGGATCAAAGAGGGCTTCGCCTCCGGCAGGTACACCTTCCAGACGATCTGGAGGGTGGAGGCGCCCATGGACTGGGCGGCCTCGACCACACCGGCGTCTACCTCGTTCAGGGAGGTCTCCACCATCCGGGCGATGAAGGGGGCGGCGGACACCACCAGAGGTACGATGGCGCCTTTGACGCCGATGGTGGTGCCCACCACCATCCGGGTGAAGGGCATAATGGCCACCATCAGAATGATGAAGGGGACGGACCGGCCGATGTTGACGATCCAGTCCAGCACCCGGTAGACGCCCCGGTGGGGCCGGATGCCGTGGGGCTGGGTCAGGATCAGGGCCACCCCCAGAGGGAGGCCGATCAGATAGGCGAATGCGGTGGAGATCACCACCATTACCAGGGTATCCCAGACACCATCTGTCAACACATTACCGTATTCGGCCCAGAAGGCCGCAATAGACTCAAACATGGTATTCCACCTCCTCCGCAGAGACATTGGGCTGCGCCCGGATATAGCTGAGGGCTTTGGCGGCCTCATTGGGGTTGTCCGGCAGCCCAAGCAGCATGGTGCCGAAGGCCCTGCCCTCGATGTTGCGGGTGTCGGCACCCAGAATATTGACCTTCACCCCCAGGTCGATGGCGAGAGACGCGATCAGGGGCTGATACGCCGTACCGCCGTTGAAGGCCACGCGGACGGCGTGAGTACCTGCCGGATACTGTTCCAGGCTGACGCCACCGGGGTACACCAGCCGCCGGGCCGCATCCGTATGGGGATTGGAGAAGATGTCCTCCACCTTGCCCTGTTCAGCCACCACACCGCCGTCCAGGATCGCCACCCGGGAGCAGATCTCTTCGATGACGCTCATCTGGTGGGTGATGACCACCACGGTGACCCCAAGCTTCTCGTTCAGGTCCTTCAGCAAGGCCAGGATGGAGGCGGTGGTGGTGGGATCCAAGGCGGAGGTGGCTTCGTCACACAGCAGGACCTTGGGGTCCGTGGCCAGGGCCCTGGCGATGGCCACCCGCTGCTTCTGTCCGCCGGAGAGCTGGGAGGGATAGGCATCCGCTTTCTCCCGCAGGCCCACCAGGTCCAGCAGCTCCAGGGCCCGCTTTCTGGCCTGGGCAGCGGGGGTACCGCTGAGCTCCATGGGGAAGCAGACGTTTTTCAGCACCGTCCGCTGCATTAGCAGGTTGAAGCTTTGGAAGATCATAGTGACGTTCCGACGGGCCAGCCGCAGCTCTTTTTCGCTAAGGGCCGTCATATCCTTCCCGTCCACGATCACGGTGCCGGAGGTGGGACGCTCCAGCAGGTTCATGCACCGCACCAGGGTGCTCTTGCCGGCGCCGGAGAGACCGATAATTCCGAAGATCTCCCCCTTCTGGATGTCCAGGCTGATGTCCTCCAGGGCATGGACGGCGTTTTCACCCGTTCCAAAGGTCTTGTACAGGTGCTGAATTTGAATGATAGACACGGGATAACGCTCCTTTCCGGTGAATTCTGGCAATAAAAAAGTCCTTGAGACAAAAGTCTCAAGGACGACGGAATTCGCCGTGGTACCACCTTGATTCGCACGCTTCCTCACGAAAGCGGCCTTGGGGAGTGCAAACACACTCCTGCGCTGTGACGTGCGCCCACGTCGTGACCTATGCCGGGACGGCGGTCGGCCACGCAACTCCGAGACCATGTTCTCCAAGCCCTTCCAGACCTCTTCTCACCACACGAGGCTCTCTGCGCTGTATCTGCCTGGGTACTCTTCTCTTCATCGTCTTTTGCTATCAGGTTATTCAATAACTGTCTCATAGTTTATCTGATAACACCGGAAAAGTCAACAGGGCAACCTGCATAGAAATCCAGGCAAAAGACATGTGGTTCTGTGAGTTTCCACAAAGCGGCGTCGGGCGCTGTCGAAACCGGGAATTTTTTCAAGAGAAGAGGCAGTATCGGATTGCAACTGCTGGGCAAAACTGCTATCATAAAATCCACAAGACCCAGGAGGATGGAGGAACGGCGTTGAGGCGAAAGCGGGATCGGAATTTTGGCATACGCTGGCTGCGGGACCTGCTGTGCGGCGTCCTGATCGGGGCCGGCGCCATCCTGCCGGGGGTTTCCGGCGGGGTGCTGGCGGTGGTGTTCGACATCTACCGTCCCTTTATGGAGGTGCTGACCCATCCCCGGGAGGCCATCCCCAAATACTGGCGGTGGTTTCTGCCCATCGGGCTGGGGTGCGCCATCGGCTTTCTGGGCTTTGCCAAGGGCATCGCCGCGGCCATCGACGTGTCCAGCACCGTCACTACCTGGCTGTTCATCGGCCTGATCGTGGGCACGGTCCCATCTCTCTTCCGGGAGGCGGGGAAGGAGGGACGCAGCATCGGCTCTTGGGTCAGCATGGCGGTGTGCGCCGGCGCCATCTTCTTCAGTCTGTTTTACGTAGGAAAAGTGATTTGCGTCACCGTGGAACCCAATTTCTGGTGGTATAACTTCTGCGGCGCCCTTTGGGGCATGAGTCTGGTGATTCCAGGGCTGACCTCCTCCTCGGTAATGATGGCCCTGGGGCTGTACCAGCCCATGCTGGAAGGGCTGGCCCGGCTGGACTTCCTGGTGCTCTCCGCCTGCCTGCCGGGGATGGTGCTGACAATCCTGCTGCTGGCAAGGCTGGTGAGCTGGTTCTTCCGGAAGCACTACTCCATCGCTTTCCACGGGATCTTCGGCATCGTGCTGGCCTCCACATTGGTTATCATCCCCACCAGTTATGTGGGCGCGTGGGAGATTGTGCTGTCGGCGGTCTGCTGCATCGGCGGCTTTTTGCTGGCCTACTTCATGGCCCGGCTGGACCGGCGGATCCAGGAGAACGGCAGGGCCTGAAACATGAAAAAAGTCCCCTCTGTGTTCCGGCACAGGGGGGACTTTTTCATTACAGATCGAACACGCCCATGATGGCAATGCCCGCCACGATCAGCGCGATCATGGCGTAGTGCTTCCAGGAGAGCTTCTCCTTCAGGAAGATCCGGCTCCACAGCACGGAGGCCGCGCAGTAGGAGGCGATGATGGGCGCGGACATGGCCAGATGCTCCGTGTCCGCGATGGCGTAGATGTAGGCGAACTGTCCGGCGGTCTCGCAGACGGCGCCCAGATACTTGGGGGCCTCCATCTTCGGCACCAGCCGGTCCCGCTTGATGAGCACCACATAGACGAAGCACACCACGGCGGCCAGCAGGAACGTCAGCTCATAGGCCACGTTGGCGCTGGCCTCGTAGTCCTCCACGGTGCGGCTGATGATCTCCAGCACCCGGCTGTCGGCAAAGGTGCCGGCAGCGTCCAGCACGCAGTAAGCCGCAGGCATGGCCAGGGCCATGAAGCTCTTGGTGTACTTGTAGTTGCTTGCCTTCTGCCGCTCGATGCGCAGTTCGTCATCCTCCCGGGCCTCCACCACACCCAGGCCCACGGCGCCCACACACACCAGCGCCACGGCGAACAGGGCCAGGGGGGAGTATCCGGCGATGCCGTCAAAGAGGATAGCCAGCACAGCTACCAGGGCGCCGGAGGAGTTGCAGATAGGGGAGGAGATGGACAGCTCAATGTACCGCAGGCCCACATAGCCCATGGCCATAGAGAGAATGTACAGGATCGAGACGGGCAGGTATGTCAGGATGATGTCCAGATTGATGACCGTACCGCCCACAAAGACCTCGTAGGCCGCGTGAAGGCCCATGACAACGCCCACGGCCATCACCATTTTCAGGTGGCTGTACTTGTCCCGGGCATCGCGGCAGCCGATTTTGGAAAAGAGGTCGGAGCCGCTCCAGCAGAGCAGCGCGATCAGAGAGAGCCAAAACCACATATTACGTTTTTCTCCTAAATCACTGTATTCAAAGCGTTATTTACTTTCCGGCAGAGTTACCAGACCCGCCTCCACCAGCTTCTGCAGGGACATGAGGATTCCCAACTTGGCGTGGTACCAAGTGAGGCCGCCCTGGAAGTAGACGGCGTAAGGGGGGCGGATGGGCCCGTCGGCGGAGAGCTCGATGGAACTGCCCTGGACAAAAGCGCCGGCGGCCATGATGACGTCGGAGTCATAGCCCGGCATGGCCCAGGGCTCCGGGGTCACGTAGCTGTCTACCGGGGCGGCGGCCTGGATCCCCTTGCAGAAGGCCACCATGGCCTCGGCACTGCCCAGGGTCACCGCCTGGATGATGTCATGGCGGCTCTCCGTGGCGTTGGGGACGCAGGCGAAGCCCAGTTCCTCATAGATGTTGGCGGCAAAGACAGCGCCCTTCAAAGCGCCGGACACCACCGTGGGGGACAGGAACAGCCCCTGGTAGAGGGCGGGCATCAGACCCAGGTTGGCACCCACCTCTTGGCCCAGTCCCGGGGCGGAGAGCCGGTAGGCACACCGGTCCACACACTCCTTGGTGCCGCAGATGTAGCCGCCGATGGGGGCAAGTCCTCCGCCGGGGTTCTTGATGAGGCTGCCCACCACCATGTCGGCCCCCAGGTCCGAGGGCTCGATGGTCTCCACGAACTCGCCGTAGCAGTTGTCCACCATGATTTTCACGTCCGGCTTGATCCCCTTGCAGAAGGCGATCAGTTCCCCGATCTGCCGGACCGAGAAAGAGGGGCGGGTGGCGTACCCCTTAGACCGCTGGATGGTGATGAGCTTGGTGCGGCCGTTGATCTTCTCTCGGATGGCGTCGTAGTCGAAGGTTCCGTCGGGCTTCAGGTCCGCCTGGGCATAGGTGACGCCATACTCCTTCAGGGAGCATTTGCTCTCCCGGATGCCGATGACCTCCTCCAGGGTGTCATAGGGGGCTCCCACCGGGGACAGCAGCTCGTCCCCCGGCAGCAGGTTGGCGGAGAGGGCCACTGCCAGGGCATGGGTGCCGCAGGTGATCTGGGGACGGACCAGAGCCGCCTCCGTGTGGAACACATCGGCGTACACTCGCTCCAGGTTGTCCCGGCCGTCGTCGTTGTAGCCGTAGCCGGTGGTGGCGGCAAAGTGGGTGGCGTTTACCCGGTTTTTCTGCATGGCGGCCAGGACCTTGCCTTGGTTGTACTCTGCCGTCTGATCAATGACGTCGAACCGGGGCCGCAAGTCCCGGAGCACCGCCTCGCCGTATTCATAGACCGCCCGGCTGACGCCGAGCTGTTCATACATGGTCACAATTTCCATGGTCTTCCTCCGTTGTTCCCAAAATTTCATCTGCCAGGTCGCTGAGGACCTGGGGCTTTGTCACCACCAGGCCGCTGACCTCATTGCCCAAAATCAGCAGGGTGTCTCCGGGAGAGATGCCAAAGAACCGGCGGGCCTCCTGCGGGATGACGATCTGTCCCCGGTCGCCCACTTTGGCAGTGCCAAAGACCCGGTTTTTGGACATGCCCAGCATGTGTTTGCCTCCAGGCATGGAGCTACCTCCTTGAAATCATACTTTTCACACAAGTGTGAATCATAGCACAACCGGAAGAACTTGGCAAGAGGAAATTTTTCAAAACGGAAAATGGTGCAAAATGCTTTGGAGTGTGTTATCATACCTCCAAAGATCAAAATGAGGAGGAGCACCTATGAATTGGCGGACGGTGGACATGTCCCGGGAGTCCCGGCGGGACCAATTTGCGTATTTTCAGACCCTGTCCAACCCCTATGTGGGGGTGACGGTGCAGGTGGATGTGACGGAGCTGGCAGTCTGGTGCCGGGAGAGAGGAACGAGCTTCTTTCTGGCGGTGCTGTACGCTGCGGTCCGAGCGGCCAACGGCGTGCCGGAGCTGCGGCGGCGCATCCGGGGCGATCAGGTGGTGGAGTACGACCGCTGCCCCTCCTCCCATACGGTGGCTCTGCCGGACGGGACCTACTGCTACTGCAGCCTGGAGGTGGACCGGCCCTTCCGGGAGTTCCTGCCCTACGCGGCGGCGGAGCAGGAGCGGGTGAAGGCGGCGCCCACCCTGGAGGACGGAGAGGACGGGGAGAGCCTGTTCTTTGTCTCCTGTGTCCCGTGGCTGTCCTACACGGCCCTGACCCAGCCAACCCCAACGCCGGCGGACAGCAATCCCCGCATCACCTGGGGCCGCTGGCACCGACAGGAGGGCCGGACTCTGTTGCCTATGACGCTGCTGGCCAACCATGCTTTGGTGGACGGCATCCACATCGCCCGGTTCTATGAGAATCTGGACCGGGAGCTGGCCGCCCTCTGCGGCGGGGAGAAAACAGAGTACTGAATCAGGAAAGGAGAGAGCGGCAGGTGAGGCGCTGCATTGTGGTGGCCGGGATCGCATGAATCAAATTTGAAAGGAGAATTTCCTCATGCAGATTCCGGCGAATACCATCTATCCCCGCACAGGCGACCGGGAGACCGTCTATCTGAATGCAGTGGTGTCAGACCCCAATATTTCTGTGGGGGATTACACGATCTACAACGATTTCCTCCGGGACCCCACGGAATTCGTGCGCAACAATGTGCTCTATCACTACCCCATCAACGGCGACCGGCTGGTGATCGGAAAATTCTGCTCCATCGCCTGCGGCGCGAAATTCCTGTTCACCAGCGCCAACCACACGCTGAAGTCCCTGTCCACCTATCCCTTTCCCATCTTCTACGAGGCGTGGGACACGTCCGTCTCGGAGATCACGGAGGCCTGGGACAACCGGGGGGACATTGTCATCGGCAGCGATGTCTGGATCGGCTATGAGGCCGTCATCCTCTCCGGCGTGCGGATCGGTGACGGCGCCATCGTGGCCGCCCGGGCGGTGGTGACGGGGGACGTGGAGCCCTACACCATCGTAGGCGGCGTACCGGCGAAGCCCATCCGGAAGCGGTTCACACCGGAGACCATCCACCGTCTGGAGCGGCTCCGGTGGTGGGACTGGCCACGGGAGAAGCTTCAGCTGCTGCTGCCCCTGCTCCGCCGGGGTGACCTCACGGCACTGGAGCGGGCCGCGGAGAAATTCTAATCCACACAAAAACCGGGCGGCACACAACTGCGCCGCCCGGTTGGATATTTACTCTTAAAACTTACACGTGGATACCGCCCACAAAATAGGTATTGTAGTACCCGCTGGTCAGGCTGCTGACGATGACACCGCCGCTGCGGGAAGAGGAGGAGTGGATGAACTGCCCATCTCCCGTGTAGATACCGGCATGGGAACATGCCTTGCCGGCGTTGCGGCTGGGATCGTTGAAGAACACCAGATCGCCGGGCTGCAGCTCGGAGATAGAGTATACCCGGGTGCCCAGGCCACTCTGCCACTGGCTGGTGGCGGAGTGGGGCAGGGAGTAGCCGTGCTGGCTGTACACGTACATGGTGAAGCCGGAGCAGTCAAAGCCGCGGGGAGAGGCGCCGCCGTACACATAACCCGTGCCCAGGTTCTGCTTGGCAGTGGCCGCGATGTCGCTGTTGGAGGAGGAAGACTCCGTCAGGTCCAGGAAGTCGCTGCGGATGTAACCCTCGGTGCCGTACTCACAGGTGACGTCGTACCAGCCGTCCACCAAGCCGTTGACCGTGACGATGGCGTCCTCCTCAATGGTGGCCAGCACAGAGCTGTCGGTAGAGGCGTCGGAGCGGACGTTCACGCCGTCGGAATTGACGCGGCCGTATGTAGTGAAGACATTGTCCTGATCTACGTTCAGGTAGTCAGCAGACACATAGCCGGTGCTGCCGTTGTAGGCGATCTTGTACCAGCCGTCCACGGAGTCGTCCAAGATCGCCACCGCCACACTCTTGTCCAGCGTGGTGACCACGGAGGCGGAGGTAGAGGGCTCGGCCCGCAGCCGCAGGGAAGAACCTGTGGTGCAGCCGGCGCCGGTGGCGATGTCCGCTGCCAGGGCGGTGGCCGCCAGCAGCATTGCGGTGAGAACGGAGAGGAACAGGACCTTGCCTGCTCTGCCTGCGAAGTGCGTCATAGGTGTACGTTCCTTTCGTCAGTCTTTTGTAGCGCGGGGAAAAGGTCCTGTTTCTTACAGCTTGCCAGCAAGAGCACGATCCAGCCAGACGGTGGCGATGTCCATCGCCGCGTAGAGGCTGTCCTTCTCGCTCTTCTTGACCACACGGTCCCGGGACTTCAGCTCCGGGTCCGTCAGCTGCAGCTGGATGGAGACCTTGGTGGCCACCTCCATGTCCTGCTCCTTCTTGGTGTTGAGGATCTGCATCATGATGATATATTTCTCAGCCATCGTGCCGTAGTAGATCAGATTGTCCACCCGGCGAAGGGGATGGCCCTTGTATGTCAAACCTTCTGCCTTCTTGGACTTGCTCTCTGCCATGGAAACACTCCTTCAAAAGTTGTAACCGAATTGTAACAGATTTTATCCGCTTTGTCAACGTTTGGTCACAAGAAATTACAGCCAATTCCTGGGAAGAGACCTGCCTTCGGCCCCTGGACGCAAAAAAATCCCGCAGGGAAGGTCGCCGCGCCATTCGCACGGATGCCCTCTCTGCGGGGGAATGCAGAAGGAAAACGGTTACTGCCCCAAATATCTGCGGACCAGCACCTGCAGCAGCTCGTCCCGGTCGATCTTGCGGATCAGGGTCCGGGCATTGTTGTGATTGGTGATGTAGGTGGGGTCCTCGGAGAGAATATAACCCACGATCTGGTTGATGGGGTTATAGCCCTTTTCCTCCAATGCCCGATAGACGGTCGAGAGAATCTGATGGATCTCTGCGTCCTTCTCCGTGGCAATATTGAATTTCCTGGTAAAATCGTCCATACAGACACCACCTTTCCCGAAGGGAGCACCACTTCATAATACAAAACTAGTATACTCGTTTTTTGAAAAACTGTAAAGCGTTTTCCGCATGAAATTTGAAAAAATACGCCCCGTAATCGCTGGGAGGGCGCTGGACCGAAAGAACAGGGGGGGTCCAGTGCAGCAGAACGGCCTTCGGCCCGCCTCACAGCGCCTCCGGGAGCGGCGTCTGCATCGGCGCTGCTGGGGGATTGGATTTGAGCCGGGCGGAACGCATCCGCCCGGCTCAAGGTTTCTGTCTGCGCAATAGCACCTGGACGCGACGGCACACAAGCCCGCTGTGCAGTCCGCAGGCGGCCGCATATTACCGCAGGACGGCGTTCAGCTCTGCCTTCAGCGTCTCCAGGATGCTCTTCACATCCTCATCGGCCTCCTGAGCGGTGAGGCTGCGGTCGTCGGAGCGGAGCGTCAGGTTGAAGGCCACGCTCTTCTTGCCCTCCGGGATGCCGGAGCCGGTGTAGATGTCGAACAGGGACACATCCTTCAGCAGCCCCTTGGCGCCCCGGCGGATGCAGTCCTCCAGCGCTCCCACGGTGACGGCCCTGTCGCACACCACGGCGATGTCCCGGGTGACGGCGGGGAACTTGGGCAGGGGGACATATTCCGGGTCGGCCCCCTTGGCATTCTCCAGCTCGTCCATGGCCAGCTCTGCGCAGTAGAATTCCGCGTCTACGCCATAGTTCTTGGCCACCAGGGGATGGATCTGGCCGAACCAGCCCAGGCAGTCGCCGCCGCTCCACACCTCGGCGAAGCGGCCGGCGTGGTAGGAGAGCTCCTCCGGCAGGCCGCTGCCGATGCGGAAGGTCACATCCTTCACCCGCAGTTCCTGGAGGATCGCCTCAATGGCGCCCTTCATAGCGTAGAAGTCCATGTCGCCGCCGTAGGCGCCCAGGGTCAGTGTCTTGGACTCGATGGCCAAGCCGTCCTCGCCGCCGGGCAGGTACGTCCGGCCCACCTCATAGAGCTTCACGTCCTGATTGCGGTAGTTGTAGTTCCGGGTCAGGATCTCCAGCATGGAGGGCAGGGTGGTGGTGCGCATGATGGAGGTGTCCTCCCCCAGGGGGTTCAGGATCTTGAAGGAGTTCCGCCGCTGGTAATCTTCCGGCCAGCGGATCTTGTCGTACTGGGTCGGGGAGATGAAGGAGTATGTGATGATCTCATCGTACCCGAAGGCCCGGCACACGCTGGACACCCGGCGCTCCAGGATCTCGGCGGCGCCATAGCCGCCCAGGGTGGTCTGGCCCCGCATCAGGGTGGTGGGGATGTTGTTGTAGCCGTAGAACCGGGCCACTTCCTCCGCCAGATCGGCGATGCCCTCCACGTCGCCCCGCCAGGAGGGGATGGTCACGTCGGCAGGGCCGCCGGGGCAGCTGTCGTCCGCTGTGCGGATGTCCACCCGGGCCAGATACCGGTACTGCTCCGCTGCGGGGATGTCGGTGCCCAGCAGCGCGTTCACCCGCTCCGGGTCCATGCGGATGGTGTGGGGCTGGGGCACGTAGTTGAGGATGTCGATGACGCCGTCCACTACCTCTCCGGCGCCCAGCAGCTCCACCAGCTCGCAGGCCCGCTGGACGGCGGGCAGGGTATTCAGGGGATCCAGACCCTTCTCGAACTTGGCGGAGGCCTCGGTCCGCATCCCCAGGGACAGAGCGCCCTTGCGGATGCAGGTGCCGTCGAAGCAGGCGGACTCGAACACCACGTCGGTGGTGTCCGCCACGATCTCGGAGTTCAATCCGCCCATGATGCCCGCCAGGCCCACGGCCCGGTGCTCGTCGGCGATGACCAGGTGGTTGGCGGTGAGCTTGCGCACGTTGCCGTCCAGGGTGGTCAGTTCCTCGCCCTCCTCGGCCCGGCGGACGATGATGTGGCCGCCCTTCACATAGCGGTAGTCAAAGGCGTGCATGGGCTGGCCGTACTCCAGCATCACATAGTTGGTGATGTCCACGATGTTGTTGATGGGACGGACGCCCATGCTCCGCAGCCGCTCCCGCATCCACTTGGGGGAGGGGGCGATCTTCACGTTCCGCACCATCCGGGCGGTGTACCGGGGCACCAGATCCGCGGCAGGGGTCTCGATGTCCAGCAGGTCCGTCAGCACGCCGTCGGCGCCGCCCTGTACCTCCGGTTCGTGGAGAGTCAGGGGCTGCTGGTAGGTGGCGGCCACCTCCCGGGCCAGACCGATGACGCTGAGGCAGTCGGGGCGGTTGGGGGTGATCTCGAACTCCACCACATGGTCATCCGCGCCGATAATGGGCTTGATGTCATCGCCGTTCTGGATCCCTTCCTCGTGGAGGACGAAGATGCCGTCGGGGATGCAGTGGGGGAACTCCTTCTGGTCGGCGTGGAGATCCTCCAGGGTGCAGATGGCGCCTGTCTTGGTGTTGTAGGCCACCAGGTCCCCCTCGTGGAGGTTGGGGCAGATGGTGTCCGGCACAGCGGTGGAGCCGCCCAGGTCCAGACAGGTGTGGAAGGTGTAGTCCGGCTGGCTGGCGCACTCCAGGATCTTGGCGCACACCACCGGCCCGAACACCTTGTCACCGGGCTGGATGTCGGCGGGGATGGAGGGCTTGTCCTTGTCCAGGGGGTGGTAGTCGTTCAGGATGGCGGCGGGGACGATAGCGGCGTAGGGGAAGTCCCGCTCATCCAGCCCCAGCTCATAGAGGCCGCACATCATGCCGTTGGACTCCACGCCCCGCAGCTTGCCCTTCTCGATCTTCTTGCCGCCGGGGAGGGTGGAGTGGTCCAGGGCCACGGGCACCATATCGCCGGGGTGGATGTTCCAGGCGCCGGTGACAATCTGGATGGGCGCGCTCTGGCCCACATCCAGCTGGCAGATCCACATGTGGTCGGAATCCGGGTGGCGCTCCATGGTGAGGATGGTGCCCACCACGATATTGGAGATCTCGGCTCCCCGGTCCTCGGTGGTCTCCACCTTGGAGCCGGAGAGGGTCATGGCCTCGGCAAAGTCTTTATCGTTGGCGTCGACGTGCACAAACTCGTCCAGCCACTTTCTGCTCAGTAACATATCTTCTATAACTCCTTTATATCGGAATGCGGGAGTGCCCCGCAAAAGCCTCGCAGAGTTTCACGCCGCCGGCGTGAAAAAATATCCAGTCATTTTCGGAAGGACACGTGCCTGCCGAAAATTCCCTGACTCAGCCGCCTTGGGCGGCGTTCACCAGTGACCGATGTCACTGGTGAGGGGGAATCTAAAGGGGGGACGAGGTCCCCTCTTTAAGAACTAGAACTGTTCCAGGAATCGCACGTCGTTCTCAAAGATCAGCCGCAGGTCGGCGATCTTGAACCGCCGCATGGCGGTGCGCTCCAGGCCGATGCCGAAGGCCCAGCCGGAGTATACCTCCGGGTCGATGCCGGACATCTTCAGCACCTTGGGGTGGATCATGCCGGCGCCCAGCAGCTCGATCCAGCCCTCGCCCTTACAGGTGGGGCAGCCCACGCCGCCGCACTTGTGGCACTGGACATCCATCTCGCAGGAGGGTTCCGTGAAGGGGAAGTGATGGGGGCGGAACCGGGTTTTGGTGCCCTTGCCGTACAGCATCTCCACCACCGTGTTCAGGGTGCCCTTCAGATCGGCCATGGTGACGCCCTTGTCGATGACCATGCCCTCCACCTGGTGGAACATGGGGGAGTGGGTGGCGTCCACCTCGTCCTTGCGGTACACCCGGCCGGGGGCCACGATGCGGATGGGCAGCTTCATGGTCTCCATGGCGTGGACCTGCATGGGGCTGGTCTGGGAGCGGAGCATCACCCGGCTGTCCTCGTCAAAGTAGAAGGTGTCGCTCCAGTCCCGGGAGGGGTGGCCCTCGCCGGCGTTCAGCTTGTCGAAGTTATAGGTGGCCAGCTCCACCTCCGGGCCGTCCAGGACCGTGAAGCCCATGGAGATGAAGATCTCCTTGATCTCATCCAGCGCGGTGTACATGGGGTGCTTGTGGCCCAGCTTGTGGGCCTTGCCGGGGACGGTGATGTCCAGCGCCTCGGCCTCCAGCCGCTCCTCCAGGGCCTTTTCCGCCAGGACGGCCGACTGCTGCTCGATGGCGGACTCCACCTCTGCCCGGACGGCGTTGGCCAGCTGGCCCATGACGGGCCGCTCCTCGGCGGAGAGCTTGCCCATCTGCTTCAGAACGGCGGTCAGTTCTCCCTTTTTGCCCAGGTACTGGACCCGGAGGGCCTCCAGCTCTCCGGTGTTCCCGGCGGCGCCGATGGCTGCCAGCGCGCCGGCGCGAATGGCTTCCAGTTGTTCCTTCATACGTCAGACTCCTTTTTTGAGTTAGGAGCGTGGAGATCGGAGATAGGAACTGGGGCGGCCGCTGTGCGGCTCTATTGGGATCATCCGGCTTTGCCGGATACCAAAACTTCTATCTTCTATCTCATATCTCCTATCTTTGTGATAACAAAAAACGCCTCTCGTCCCATCCCTGGGACGAAAGGCGAATCCTTCCGCGGTACCACCCGGATTCGCGCCAAAAGCGGCGCGCACTCGTGGCCCCGGTAACGGAGGGCGGACCGGCCGTGTCTCCACGGCGGCTCCCGGGCGAACCAAACCGGGCGTCCGCAGTCTGGCTTGCAGCCGGTGGCCAGACCTCTCTCGGCGGCGTATCACGGTTATTTTCCCGTTCATCGCTGATAACAATTAACACTTATAGCACAGAAAAACCGAAAATGCAAGCCCCAATCCGCCGGAATTCGGGGGATTGGGGCCTGTGGGAATTGGCGAATTGTCCGGAGAACAGGGAAGAAGCTGTCAGCCCAACAGACGGCCATCCATCAGATCCTCCACCTGGATGGCGGTAACCACGCCGTCCGTGATATAAAAGGCGATGTGCTTGCAATACGCCAGACCGCCGGGCTCATAGACATAGCAGGCATCATAGGTGTCAGACTGAAAGCCCGCCAGTTCTACTGCGTGAGAGTATATCTCTTCCAGATGGGCGAGGCTGTATCCGCAGTAAAGGCCCCGGGGCGTGCAGAGCGTTCCGCCGGACTGGTCATAGTGGGTGGAGGTGGAGAGGCGGAACAGGTATTCTGTGCTATCGTCAGGACTGACGGAGTAGGCCAGCCGCAGATTGCCGCAGTCCACCTCATATACCGTACCGTAGGTGTCGCCGGGACCGGTATAGGTCACGGTGCCCTCCAGTTCGTATCCCCAGGGGAAGGTGCCCTCCTGGACACCCAGGGTCAGCAGCCGCTTCTCACCGGGGACGATCAGGGCAAACTCCGTCTCAATGGGACTCTCCTCTGTAACAGAGGACTCATAGGCAGTCCGGATTTTGTCCAGCACCGCCTGCTCTGCCGCTGTCTCCGGGTGCAGAGCGTCCAGGAGTGCCTCAAAGTCCGCCCGGTCCTCCCGGTAGAACCTCCCAGCGGCAGTGTATCCTGGACCGGCCACAATGACGTCGATATTCGGATGGGGCGGTCCCTGTTTCTCCCGGTAGGGGGAGCTGTCCAACA
>ENA-OVGQ01002410-OVGQ01002410.1-human-gut-metagenome-genome-assembly--contig:-NODE-2410-length-17090-cov-22.067919_pt1 | contig 17090 bp, 12 predicted proteins | sample MGYA00237774_ERZ505427 | MGnify/ENA primary metagenome ERZ505427 (study PRJEB26158, sample SAMN06016404) | human gut metagenome | biome: human gut; feature: ankylosing spondylitis patient; material... | reverse complement strand
TGTTAATCGTAATCATTGAAATCTGAACCATGAATGAGGCGAATCACCATGAAATATCTCCTGGACAGCCATACTCATACCATCGCCAGCGGACATGCCTACTGCACCGTGCTGGAGATGGCCCGCGCCGCCGCCGACCGCGACGAGCACGGCCAGGACGATCGGGACGATGCCCGCGCCGGTGATGGCGAGCGGCTTGGGACGGTAGCCGTTCCAGTCGTCCGGGTTGGAGTCCACCGTGGTGTCCTCGCACAGGGTGCGGCCGGAGACGGTGACCTGCTTGAGGCCTTCCGCCTTGCCGGCGTCGCCGTCGACGGCCTGGTCGCCCTCGGTCCTGCCGGACTGGTCGCCGAGCTGGTCGGTGACGGGGCATTCGACGAGCGGGGTGCCGGTGACCTTGGCGCGGTCGGTGTGGTGGCCGCCCTCGGTCACGCCCTTGAGGGTGCCGGTCACGGTCACGGATTCGCCGGGCTTGAGGACCAGGGTGTCCCAGTTGGCCGGGGTCCTGATGTCCTCGACCTTGCCCAGTCCGGCGATGGTGCCGTCGGTGAGCTTCAGGTCCTTGGCCTGGAACCACGCTCCCTCGCCGGTCGTCGGATCGACCTTGCTGGTGTTGGTGATCTTGAACGCGATCTCCAACGAGTCGCCGTCCATCTTGAGCGCCTGCTTGACGTCGTCGCGGTCGCCGAGCTTCTCGCCGGACTCCGCGTCGTACTTCTCCAGGTGCAGGCTCGGGGTCATGTCGGGCGTGCGGGTCCACACGACGTTGGATTCGAGGTCCTTGCCGTTGAAGTGCTCGGTGAACCGGTTCTCGACGCGGTCGGCGGTCTTGATGCGCTTGCACTGGATGTACGCGCGCCAGCCGTTCTCGTGGGCGGTGTCGGCCGAGACGAGCTTGCGGTAGGCCTCGGTGGCCTCGACGGTCACGACGCCCTGGTCGTCCGCGGACGCGGTGAACAGGTCGCCGCCGAACTTCGAGCCGTCGAAGCCGCTGCCGGCGAGCTTCGCGCCCTTGGCGGCGATGATCTCGCCGTCGCGGTGCAGGTCGCGGGTCGCGTACACGGCCCACTGGCCGGTGTACTGGTCGTGCTCGACGTCGAGTTGGTCGGTGATGGACCACCGGTCGACCTGCGGGTAGGCGCGGTCGGCGGGGATCACGCTGGAATCGAGCCTGTAGAGGAACGTGCGGCCCTCGTACACGCTCTTGCCGTTGACGGAATCGCCGCCGACCTTGACGGTCACGTCCTTGGCCGGGTTGACCGGCTTGAGCGGGTTGGACACCTCGTTGGTCTCGGCCTTCGTGTCGTTGGTGACCTGGACGGCCTTGTTCCTGACGGTGTAGCCGTCCGTGACCTTGACGACCTTGTACGGCATGACGACCTGGTATTCCTGGCCGAGCAGCGTCTGGTCGATGGCCGGCTCGTTGAGCGGGTCGTGCCCGCTCGCGGAGGCGTAGGCGGCGAGGTCCTCGGGCTGCGGGTCGCCCGGGATGGTCCTGCCGGTCTTCGGCACGAACGTGTCCACGGTCTTCGCGTACACGTAGGCGACGCCGTCGCGGACCTGGACGTTGAACCTGCCGGTCACGTCCTCGCCGGACTGGTCGAGCACCTCGATGTCGGACGGGAGGATGCTCACGTACTGCTCGTCGTAGTCATCGGTGATGCCGGCGCGCCACACGCGGTACGCGTTGTCCTTCTGCTTCAGGTCGAGCGTGACCGTGTAGTTGCCGGTGTCGCCGAGCAGCATGGTCTTGCCGTCGATGGTGACGGTCGGGTCGCCCTGCGCGGAGGACTGGGTGTCCTTCTTGCTCGGGTCGTGCTTGGGCGGGTTGTTCTCCACGATGTTGGACGGGGTGACGCTGCCGTTCAGGGTCAGCGCCCACCGGTTGCCGACCTTCACGGTCGTGGGCGCGTCCTCGCTCACGGTGCCCTCGAAGCGGACCTGGACCTGCGGGTGCGAGCCCTTCGTCCAGTGTTCCTGCACGTACTTGTCGGAGTAGGCGATGGTGAGCTCGTGGCTCGCGTCGTCCCATGCGGCCGTGTAGTCGCCCTCGACTCCCATCGGGGGGTCGGCGGTGACGAGCTGGTCGCCGGTGGCGAGGTCGGTGATCTCGAGGGTCTGCTTGTCCGGGATCAGGTACTGGTCGTACGTGTCGGTGTCACGGACGTGCACGACGTCGTAGGCCAGGTCGGCCGGCAGCTGCGGCTTCGTGGTCAGGCGGTATTCGACCCTTTGGCCCGGGTACACGACCTTGTCGTTCGCGTCCTGGTTCGCGCCGCCCTGGCTGCCTTCGGCGACGACCTTCTTCTTGACCGGCGGCACGTAGCCGCAGATGTACGGCTCGTTGGTCGGCTGGGTCTCGTCGTTGACCTTCTCGCTGCCCGAGTTGGCCAGCTTGGAGCCGTCGGGGTTCTCGCAGAACGTGAGCTCGTCGCCCGCGGCCTTGTTGAAGTCCTTGCGGACCTGGGCCGCGCCCTTGCCGTCCGCGAAGTCCACGGTGCCGGGCAGGAACAGGGTGATCTGCTTCGGGTTCTTCAGGCCGACCTGCTCCGCGAGGTAGTCGGCGTGCGCCTTGGCGGTGACCTTGGTGCCGTTGACGGTGATGTCGAAGCGGTCGGTCACGTCGCGGCCGGTGTTGATGATGTCCGCGACGCTGGACTTCGCGTCGGTGGCCGCGTCGGCCTCGTACACGCGGATCCGGCTCCTGTCGCCGGTCAGGTCGAACAGGTAGTCGGCCTTGGCGTAGTCGTCGGTCAGGGTGATGTCGTTGACCTTGGCGAGGTCGTTGGCGATGGTGCCGTTGACGACGCTGCCGACCTGGTCGCCGTCGAGGAACTTCATGGTGTCCGCGCCGGTCTTGTTGGATTCGGACGGGTCGATGACGGCCTCCCATTTGCCGTTCTCGAGGCGGATCCAGCTCTTGTCCGGGTTCGGGCTCCATTCCTTGACGGGCGGCTCGTTGGACGGGATCTCCTGGTCGTTCCACTTCTCCCAGCCGCCGTTGGTCATGGTGACCTTCTCGCCGGCCTTGAGCACGCCCTTGAGGTACGCGCCCTCGACGGTCATGCGCACGGCGCGGTCGGCGGCGGTGTTGTAGGTCGTGTCGAGCAGGGACTGCTTGGCGCTGGCCCACACCTTCGTGCCTTCCTTGTGGATGTCGAACCGGTCGGTGGAGTTCTTGCCGTCGATGGTGACCTTGACGCTGGCCTTGTCCAGGTCGATGTACTTGGCCGCCTTGGCGAAGTCGTCGCCGATCTCGTAGGAGGTCATCTTCCTGGCGAGGTTCCCCGGGAGCTTGCCGTTGACGGTCACGGCGAACGTGTCGCGCTGCACGAACGTCTTCGTGTCGTCGGACGCCTTGTTGGTCCATGCGGGGTCGGACGACTGCGCGGCCTTGGCGGCGTCGACGCTCCACACCTTGTCGGGCTTGGGGTTGCGCACCCAGACGGGCGGTTCGTTCGTGCCGGTGGTCTCGTTGTTCCACGTCTCGGACGCCTTGTTGGTCAGTTTCCTCTGGTCGGCCGCCCAGTCGGCGTTCGGGGCCTTCCTGACGATGCCGCCGATGTACAGCTTGACCTTGCGGTCGGCGGTGCCCAGCGCGGTCCTGGTGAGGAAGACGCTCTTCGCGGTCGCGGTGGTCGTGTGCTTCGCGGTGTCGATGGCGATGTCGAAGTTCGCGGTCTCGTCCTCGCCGTCCACGTACACGCGCACCTGGTCCTTGTGGCCCCAGTCGATCCACTGGCTGCTGGCGGTCCAGTCGTCCCGGATGCTGTAGCTGGTGAACGGGTTCAGGAGGTGGGCGGGGATGCGTCCGTTGACGACGGCGCCGATCGCGTCGCCGGTCACGAACGTGCGGTTGTCGCTGCCCTTGTCGTTGGCGCGCTGCGGGTCGTCGGCCTTCAGCGCCCCGTCGGGGTCGAGCACCCACACCTTGTCGGGCTTCGGGGTGACCTTGCCGACCTGTTCGCCGTTGCCGGTCTGGCAGTCCTTGCCGTCGCCCTGCCAGCATGCCTTCGAATCGTCGGGGATGTCGTAGTCGGCGCCGGTGGGCTTGGCCGCCTGGGGCACGTTGAGCGTGTACCAGCCGGACGCGGGCCTGACGACGTGCGCCTTGACGATGCGCTTGCCCGTCTGGCCGTCATCGATCGAGATCTCGGCCTGGACGGTCTTGCCGTCCTCGTCGGTCACGGTGATCTTGGACGGGTCGTCCGTTTCGGCGCCGCCGATCACGACCTGCTGCGAGCTCACGTCGATGGTGTCGTACAGCCAGAAATGCTCGGAGGCGGAGCTGTGCGCCTTGACGTGCGCGGTGTAGAGGCTGCCGGACGCGATCTGGCCGTTCGGGGCCGTGACCTGTCCGCCGGCCGCGTCGGTCAGCGTCTTGGAGGGCGGCGGGAGCTGCGGCGCGGACCACTGCTCGTTCGCGTCCGTGTCGCCGTTCAGGGCCACGGCGTTCTTCATCCTGCCCTGCTTGGCGAAGCTCACGTCGAACGCGAACCTGCCGGCCGGCCAGCTCTTCCAGGAGGCGTCCATGTCCTTGTAGGAGAAGGACACGTTCTGGCTCGCCTGGTTGCCTATGGTGAACTGCTTGCTGGCCTTGCGGGTGGTGCCGTCGACGCCTGTCCAGCGCAGGGTGCTGGTGCCGGTCAGGTTCTCGCTGATCGGGCTGCCGTTGCGGCTGGTGGTGATCGTGTCGGCCACGTTGCGCGTGTCGCCGGCCTTGGTGGTGGTGCCGTTCGCCTTGGTGGACACGCCCAGGTCGTAGTTCACGGGCGGTTCGGCCTGGTTGAGCACGATCGCGATGACCGCGACCGGCGCCTTGTTCATCTCACGGGACGCCAATGCATTAATGGTCGTCGTACCGTCGTTGAAATGGTCGGAGGTGCGGTATCCGATGCCCTGGTAGGTGTAGGTGTTGTTCGGGATGCCGGACGAATTGTAGGCGGCCTTCCACACGTCGGCGTTGAAGGTGCCGTTGGCGCCGGTGTAGTAGTCGCCAGCGCTGCCGGGCGTGTGGACGAAGCCGAGGCCGACGAGGCGGCACTGGGCGCTGCCCCGGCCCTCGGACTTCGACCGGTTCACGCATTCCGTGTTCGCCTGGTTCAGCGCCTGGTCGATCGCCTGGTTGGACTGCGCGCCGCCGAAGTTCCTCACGCCGATGCTGGCCATCGCGGCGACGGCGTTCTCGCGGGTGGGCGCGCCCCAGGAGTCCTTGTAGACCCAGCTGACCTTGCCGGTGCCGATGCCGGAGCCGGGGCCTGAGCCGGGGCCTGAGCCCGCGCCGCCATCGCCGGCGTACGCCACGCACGGGGAGAGCAGCGTCGCCGCGGCGACGATGCCGGCGACCAGGGGCCTGAGCCCGCGGCGCTTCTTGTCGTTCTTTTCGGAAACCAATGTTCCCTCTCCTTTCAGGGATTCCTGTCTTGCGGGTCGCCCCGGCGGTGCCGCCGGGGCGGGACGTGGGGAACGCGTGTTCCCCCGGTCCGCCGTGGGGCGGGCCCGTCCGGATGTTCCACGCGGGCGGGCGCCGATAACATGCGATATCGGGCGCGTCCGGTGCACGCACACCATGGAACCACCGTCCGGGGGGCGTCGGTTTGGACATCCGCCGGGGATGGGAAGGGCCCCGCGACGGATGCCGCGGGGCCCTGAAAGAGGAGAGGGGATGGGAGGGGGATCAGCCGATGGGGCAGAAGCCTCCGGAAGCGCATGATTCGTTTGTAGTGACTCGGTCTTCCCAGTCGTAGTGGATGCTGTCTCCGGTGGAACCCGAGGAAGATGCCCCGGGCGAGCCGCCACTCGGTGTGGACGTGTTGCCGGAATAACCGTTGCCGGTGTAGCCGGTGTGGCCTGAACCGGACGAGGGCCATGACTGCCGCGCCTGCGCCTGCCGCGCGGCGGCAGCGGCCGCCGCCGCGGCCTCCTGTTCGGCCCTGGCCTTCGCCTCCGCGTCGGCCTTCTCCTTCGCCGCCTTCGATTCGTTGACCTCCTTCACGGCCTTCGCGATGGCGTCCGCGTCGCGTTTCTCGATGGCGTCCAGCAGACTTGCGCGGGTCTTGTCGTCCGCCACCCTGCCGTCCGTCTCCTTGTACAGCGCGTTCGCGTCGTCCACGGTCTTGTCGAGTTTGGACGTTTCGACCGCGTTCACCAGCCCGTTCAGGGACTTCGTGTGGGCCTTGTACCATGAAGCGTTCGCGGTGACGCCCTTCGTGGCATCCTGCACGCCGGGCCTCGAATCCGCTTTGCAGGACACGGTCTTCGGCGTGGACGCCTTCATGGCCTTGGACAGGACGTCAAGGGCCTTCGCGTCCTTCACGCTTTTCACGTCGGTCTTCGCCATGCTGGCGGCCTTGCCGTCCAATAGCGCGTCGTACGCGGTCGTCGCGACGCGGAGACGTTCGCTCTCGGCCGCGCAGTCCGCCCTGGCCTCGGCCATGAGGCGGTCCTCGTGCGCCCTCCAGGCGACGCCCCCCGCCGCAAGCAGCGCGAGTGCGGCGACGGTGATGACGACGATCCTTCCGCGATGCGGCTTTTTCTTTTCCGCGGGCCCGGTCGGAAGTTCGATGGTCCCGTCTTCGATGGCCTTTCCTTTCTCTGTCATGTGTTCTCCTTGTCCATAGGTTCACAGCTTATTCCAGGCCCAGGTACGTTTCGAGGGCGGCATCGACCACTTCCTGGATGCGCATGTCATGCTCGGCGGCCCAGGCCTTGAGCCGGCGTCGGGTCGAGGCGCGAAGGCTCACGCTGGTCTTCACCCAGCCCTCCGCGTCGTTCGGTTTCACGGCCCTCCGGTTTTTCGGTATCTCGGTTTCCGCCGATTCCGGTATCGCGGTATCCGCCGGTTCCGTCCGGTCGCTGTTGAGCAGCGCGGTCAGGTCGCGCGGGCGGGGCGTCAGGTTCATGTTCCTCACAGGTCCTCCTCCTTGTCCTTGAGCTGTCGCATGGTCTGCTTGAGTTCGGTGGCCAGGTCGCGGTACTCGTGCAGGCGGGACCCGCGGGGGCGGGTGGATTTCGCGTTGAGGATGTCCTGGCGTTTCGGGATCAGCGTCTCGAAGCACGCGATGCCTGCGTCGTCGATCCATGCCAGGGCGTCGCGCAGGGCGGTCGTGTTGGCCTCGGTGCGGCACAGGAGGATCGCGGCGGGGACGCCGCGCCGGTCGCACAGGTCCTTCACCCCGGCGGCCTGGTCGAGGTCGATGCGGCTGGGGCTCGACGGGATGACCACGAGGTCGGCGTTGTTCACCGATTCGTCCAACGCGCGCCCGTACGGGGCGGAGTCGATCAGCACCCAGTCGACGGGGGCGTCGAGACGGCCGTTGATCCCGTGCAGGTGCGCGATGTCGGCCGGCGCGGCGGACATCACGTCGAACGGCAGCGGGTCGTCCAGCTCGGCGGCCCTGTACCACCAGTCCTTCGCGTCGCCCTGCACGTCCGCGTCGGCGACGAGCGCGCGCTGCCCGCCCCGGGACTGGTCCACGAGGGCGCAGGCCAGGAACACGGCGCTGGTGGTCTTCATGCTGCCGCCCTTGCCCGTCGCCAACGCGATCACCATCGGCTCGCGGTTCTTCTTGTCGTTCATCGGTTTCTCCTTATCTCGGTATGTCGGTATCCGGTTTTTCGGCATTCCGGTTAGTTGGTTTTTCGGTATTGCGGTTTGTGCCGCGTCCCACGCGGATCGCGACGGGAAGCGGTCAGAAGAGGCTGCCTTGGACCAGGCCCTTCGGTACGGGTTCGGTCGGGAGGAACAGCGGATCGTCGGGCGTGTATTCGCGGCGCGAGCGTTGGCGGCGTTTGGTCCGTCGCCAGTAGTCGCGGCCATCACGGCGCATGCGTTCGGCCCAGTCTGGGTGGTCGGCCAGCCAGTCACGGACCCGACTCTGTGGGATCCGGTGCAGGCCGCCGTCGGCGATGTGGAGGTCACGGGCGATCAGTCGGGCGAGGGTCCAGCGGCTCGCATAGTCGAGCCCGCCGTACACGGCCTTGTCCTTCCAACCGTTGACGAGAGCGCGGCTGATGCAGTCGAGGCGCATGGGGCACGCGGCACACAGCACGCGGCCCTTGCCGCGCATCCGTTCGTCGACCAGGTCCCGGCCATCGTCGTCGGTCGTCGTGTTCCACATGCGATCCGCCATGGCCGGGTCGACCGCGGCGATTCTCGCGCAGGCCGGCATCATGTCCCGCCCGTTCATGGCCGCCGTCCTTGCGTCGTCGGCGTCTTGTGGGCCTGGAGGCGTCCTATGGCGGTTTCGCCGGGATTGCGGGCGGCCCATGCCCGGGCGTATTGGATCAGCAGGCCGACGGCCTTGGGATGGCCGAGGCGCTTGTTGCGCCAGTAGACGGCGTGCAGCTGCCAGATCAGGTCCGCGTGCCCGTCGAGCTGCGGGTTGGCGAGGAGGAATTCGCTGAAGCCCGCCTCGGAACAGTCGATGCGCGTGGTCATGCCGTCGCCTCCCCTCCGGCCGTCGCGTCCTGGCCGTCCAATTCGGCCAGCGTCTCCACGGCCCAGTCGGGCAGCCATGGCGCAGCATCCGGTTCTGGCACGGCCGCCGGAACCGTCTGCGCGTGTGCGTCGCCGTCTGTGCGGCCGGCTGCGAGGATCATGTCGTCGTTGAGTTCGTCCCAGTGTCTGGCGAGGGCCCGGCCGGTGCGGATGCGTTTGGGCCACCAATCGCCGTTCATGGCGAAGCCGATCGCGTCGACCATCACGAGGGTGGGCCATTGCGCTCCCTGGTCGACGAGCCTGCGGTACAGGCCGATGATGGCCTTGCGGTCGGCTTTGGTCGGTGAGGGCGTGGTCAGGCCGAGCATCGAGCGCTGCTCGCCGAGCGAGGCGAGGACCCGTCCGGCCGCTTCGGCGATCTCGGTGTCGTCCTCGTCGGATTGTTCGGTTTCTGTTTTTTCGGCGGCGGTCGCCCCGCTTGCGGGGAGATGCCCCGTAGGGGCAGAGGGGAAGGAGGGTTTACTCGGAGGGTTTACCTGGAGGGTTTTATCCTTATATAGCAGCCCTGCGGCATTTGCAGTGCTGGGGGTGCAGCTCTCGCAGTGCTGGAGGTGCGAGATTTGCAGTGCCGTTTCCGAATCGTTTTCCAGCCCTGCGAGATTTGCAGTGCTGGGAATCGGCTTCGTTCCAACGTTTTCCGGAGTCACGTCCTTGGATTCGCCGTTTTCCGTCACGGTCGAGGAGGCGGGGTCCACGGTATTGCCCATGGTCATGGGGTCGTGTTCCGCCGTGTGCGTCTCCTTGATCCATGTGAGGGTCGTCGGGTCGGTCTCCACCGCGAGGTCCCACACGATCTGGCAGTACTGTGGCAGACGGTTCCTGCCGCCCTTGCCGAGGCGCGCGTACCGTTGGTCGCCGCGGCGGATGAATCCGCGCTCCTGGAGCGTCTTCAAAGCGGTGCGCACGGTGCGTTCCGAGAGTTCGGTGACGTTGACGATGGTCGCGATCTTCGGATAGGCTGTGGTGCCGTCGTCGTCCGCGCGGTCCGCGAGGTAGACGAGCACGGCCTTCGCGCTGGCGTTGCCGACATGGCATTTGAAGGCCCATGACAGTGCGATGTTGCTCACGGTCGGCCCTCCTCACGTTGCTGGGCGGCGCGTCGCCCGTCGGCCAATCTGGCGTGCATCTCGTCGCCGAGACGTGCCGCCCGGCACAGGGCCAGCGTCATCAGCCATGAGAACGCGACGAACATGATCAATATGATTGCAAGCCAGTTCACGCGAGTCTCCCTTCCATGGACGGGTGCGCCATCATCGACGCGAGGCGACGGGAATCGGCCGAATCATCACGGCGGGCGAATGCCACCGCGGCCGGGGCCGTCCAAACCGGCTTGCGGAAATCCCGTTTACACTCGGGAGACATAGAGCAAGACATGCGGAAGGCTTTAGTAAAGTCGTTCATGTGTGATCACTACTCCAAGACAATGCATTGGGCGGCCACGGACCAGGATCCGGCAAGATACGGGATCCGCGGCCGCTCGGAATATTGGTTGCACCGCCCGTCCCCGACGCTCCAACATCGGGAACGGGCATTTCTTTTATCGATTGCAGAGAAGAGAGAAAACCAAATGAAATCAGACCATCGCACCACCTCCCCCGCCGTCGACGGGCCACGCGCCGCCGCAACGGATGGCGAGGCAAAGGCAATCAAGAGCCTGCTCGTCAGGGACATCAAAGACTTCGATCAAAGCGTCCCAGCAGTCGTCAGACACGATGATGGAACGATCAGGCCTACGTACATAGGCGTATGGGGACAGGACCGTCTGATAGGCGCGGCCCTCATCCAGCCAGCCCTTTGCGTAGCCGAGACGCTCATATACCGCACCGGGACGAGCGGGGTCCATGCCACACAGATACGAGAGGCTTTCGCCGAGCATGCAGCCATCATCGAAGGGATCTCGATCGTCAGGAAGCATCGGCGCGAAGGCTTCGGATCGCAGATCAAGGCGTTCTGCGACTCCTGGGCGGCAGACCACGGCGCTGAACTGATACTCAGCATCCCCACCAACGAGGGCGCGCGCCTGCTCAACGAGAAAGCCGGATACACGGTCGTACCGCCCGACGGATATCTCACCATCAAGGTATTTGACGCTCAGGGACAGCCTCTTCACATTCCCTACGCCGACCAGCGGACCCAGGACAGAGGCACTAGCATGTGGGCGTACAAGCTCGTAGGGCAACGCACACAGCACTTCAAGATTGGCGTTCTCACCGCCTCCTGAAGTTCCGAAGACCATACCGTCGATGAATGTTCCCGACGGGTCGCGGGAGAAGACGAGTCTTCCGGCTTCGTCGCTCATGCCACCGGCACCGGAATCCATGGCCAGTACCCCTACACCGTCAATCGCCATCAGACCAACACCTCCTTTATCGATTCAGAGAAAGAGAAAACCAAATGAAATCAACCCCTCGCACCACCTCCCTCAACGAACCTGATATTCGTCCGGCGCGAAACCACGCCGAGGCAGAGGAAATCGGAAGTCTCCTGCTCGAAGAAATCGCGCATCCAGGATTCATTCCTGGACCAGAGTTCGTCTGGCAGGGTCAAGGCTTTCTCAGGCCGACGCTCATAGGCGCATGGTCCCAGAACCGCTTGGTAGGTGGTGCCTCGCTCAGTCCATACATGGAACACACCAAGGCCTTTTTGGGGATTGGTCGAGCAGACGCAGCGAAGGCGGTCACACGGCTGGTAGCTGAAACTGACGGCATTGCCGTCAGACCCGACCATCGGCGTGAAGGCGTCGGACGAAAGATCAAGCTGTTCTGCGACTCCTTCGCGGCACAGCACCACGCTGCGATCATGGTCTCCGTCACCACCAACGAAGCAGCGGCAGGCCTCAACAACAAAACGAAACACATCGTGTTTAGACGATGCGACGGCCTCGTCATCAAATACGTAGACACGGTCGGCAAGCCACTCATATGGCTTCATGACCTGGATGGGACGATCCCCGAAGCGGCATGGTCCGTCTCCGTACTCGGCAAAACGTATGGACCGACCATAGTCGTCGGTGAGCAACGGGCCATACGGAGTAAAAACACCTCCCAAGACAACGGCGTGCAATGGATCCTTGCCGTTGATGCATTTGGCAGCGACATCAACGCCTAGCTTCTCCGGGTCGATGACAATCGGCTCGTCAAAGGCGAAGTCGTCCGCCTTCCTCACCTTCACATCGAAGGACTTGCCACCGCCGGACGTGCCGAGTACATAGCCATTGAATAACTTCATGCCGCCCTCCCCTCGGTCAACAGCAGGTTCGCCACCACCCGTTCGCGGGCGGAGAGCTGTGCATCGACCTCCCGGAAGGCATGCGTGTAGGCATGCGTGGGGCGGAGCCAGGAGTCGGCCAGCCCGCAGGTCTCGCCAAGGCGCAGGGCGCGCACGGCGCAGGCCGGGCAGAGCTCCAAAATCTCCGTGTCGCCCGGGACGCAGTAGTTGCGCCAGCCGTTACGGGCGAAATAAGCGTCGCGGGCGGCCGAATCGTAGTCGTCCCAGAACGTGCCCCAGACCACTGTGTGGCAGCCATCGCACACCTCCACATAATCGCTCCGGCCCTCCGGCCAGTTATACTGCTCGAAAATTCCACCAGCCATCACATAACCTCCTGTACACCATTGGGGAAAGCTGTCTCATATGGAATGAGATCCTGAACGAAATCGGCTGAGAGACCATACTGTTCGCGGAGAACGGCACAGTCTCTGCGCTGCCAATGTGTATGCAGATTGACTTTCTGAGTCACGCTGGCCGGCGACTGATGGAGCTGAACAGCAAGCTGGCGATGAGTTAATCCCACCTCCGCCATCCACCTCTTCATATTCGACATCGTTAACCCCATTTCAGCTAAGTTAAAATTTCTAACCTCAGTATATGGGTTGGTTTTTTTAACCTCAAGTTAGGTTAATTTACGGCGTGTCGAAATTTAAAAACCGCATCTCCACAATGCGGTTTCAGCACTAGAGAAAGGAAACTTTTAAATCAAAGATAAAATTGAGCCACCATGACGGCCCATTCCTGCAAAGGTCTTTTCACAGAAGCAATCAGACGAGGCTTTTGTCCATCCAGAATATCCTCATCTATACAAAAGTTTCCGAATAACGCATCACAATATGCGCAACCATTTGACATATAACGCCCCGCCCTACGCGAAGATCGATATTTAATTTGCTTCGCGGCGGGATGCCCAGCAATTTCCAAAAGCTCCTTAGCATAACACATATCTATGCTTTCCCAAGCTTCCACCAAGGAAATACCACTTTCGCAGTCAAGGGGACAAAGATTAGTAATTGCCACAGAGGTCCGTCCACATCTCCAACAGGATCGATCAATGCCATATATCCCTATATCTACGACCTCCCCCAAACGATGCAACGTTTTTTGAGCAGCAGGAAGAAAAACATTCGACAACATGAGTTCGCCCATGCAGACATTTTTTCGCCCCGTAAATGCAAACATGCCCAATAGGTTAGCAATATTAAACATTGTTTGATATAGTTATCTTTATTTGGAAAGGATTAACCGATGGAAGTCACGGAAACTTCAGAACAGGTGAAGATAGAAGCGCAACGTTTTGAAGACGTAGCGCGTTACAACATTCGCCGCTATATGCGATTGACCGGCAAGATTCAGAAAGACTTAGCCCACGCCTTAGGAGTTTCGAGGCCTACTATCACCCTGATGCTTAAAGGAGAAACAAAACTTAATTTGCGGCAAGTGTTCCTTATTGCCAAAGCTCTTGGCGTGACAGTCGAAGATCTCATCGATGATACTTATTATTGCCAAGATGAAGAGTTTATGAAAAAGCTGAAACCGACGACTGATGCCGAGAAGACAGGTGCTTTGGTAGGTGCTGGCTCCCCCAGGTTCCTTGTCAGTCCCTTCAACCCCGACGCCCCGATCGAGGGCAGAATCTCGGGTGCTGCTAAAGGTGCCCTGGCTGGTTTCGTGCCATACGGGGTCCCGTCCGGCTCGGGTTCCCCGTCCAGCCCCTCGAAGCATGGCGGGATTGGGGTTTCCGGCCGGTCTCAAGCCCATGAGACACTTAGGAACATGACTACCATCATCATGCATACCTCTGAGGGCAGCATCACCATCAACCTGTTCGACGACAAGGCTCCGAACACCGTGGCCAACTTCCTGGGCCTCGCCACCGGCGAGAAGGAATGGGCGGACCCGTACACCGGCCAGCCTTCCCACGGCAAGTTCTACAACGGCCTGATCTTCCACCGTATCATCAAGCAGTTCATGATTCAGGGCGGTTGCCCGCTGGGCACCGGTACCGGCGGCCCTGGCTACGAGTTCGACGATGAGATCGACCCGAGCCTGAAGTTCGACAAGCCGTACCTGTTGGCTATGGCCAACGCCGGTCTGCGTCGCGGCATGGACGGTAAGGTCCATGGCACCAACGGCTCCCAGTTCTTCATCACCACCGTGCCGACCCCGTGGCTGGACGGTCACCACACCATCTTCGGTGAGGTCGCCGATGACGACTCCAAGAAGGTCGTCGATAAGCTCGAAGCACTGGACACCGATCCGATGGATCGCCCGCTCGAGCCGGCCGTGATTCTGTCCGTGGACGTGGCGGAGTAAGACCGACAACATATACGAAAAGGTCCTGATTCTGAACCGCACCCCGATTGTTGGACTGAAGTAATTCAGATTCGATGATCGGAGGTGCGGTTTCTCATGTGTAGGGATCGCAGGCGTCATTACGATGACGGTTTCATGCGGGTCGTCGCCGACCTGATCCGGGGCGGGGCCGGGAGGCGTTCTCTCGCCCGCCGGCTTGGCGTGCCCGTCAGTACCGCGGGAAAATGGGTGTTGTCATACCGGTTTGGCGGGGAGGCGGCGCTCATGGGAGAACGCGAAGGCAACAGGAGATACGACTACGAGACGAAGCTCGCGGCGGTGCGCGACCATGTGGAGCATGGGCTGACGAAGGCCGAAGTCATGGAGAAGTACAGGATCGCGGGTCCCGCCCCGTTGGAGCGCTGGTGCCGCGAGTACCGGTCCGGCGGCCCGGACGCGCTGCGTCCGAAACCGAAGGGCAGGCCCAAGGGCGCGAAATCCAAGCCGAGGCCGGCTCCCACAAGGGAACAGCTCCTTGAGGAGGAGAACGCGTACCTCAAGGCGAGGGTCGCGTACCTGGAAAAAGTCGACGCCCTGCTGGCGTGGAGATCGGCAACCGGGACAGAACGGTGATCGTCTCCATGCTGGCGGGGCTGGGACATCGGCTCCGGCACCTGCTCAGGGCGGCCGGACTGGCGAAAAGCACGTATTACCATCTTCTGTCGCATCCGGCCGCCGTGACCCGGCCGGACATCGAGCCGATGGTCGCCGAGATATTCGCGCGCACGCCCAACGGGTGCGGCCACCGGCAGATACGCATGTGCCTCGTGCACGAGTTCGGGGTGCGGGTGAGCCACAAGAGCGTGCTGAAGGTCATGAGGCGCATGGGCCTGGAATGCCGGATACGCAGGCCGAACCCGTACCGGAAATACAGCTCGTACCGGGGCGAGACGGGCGCGAGGGTGGAGAACCTGCTGAACCGCGACTTCACGGCCGACCGGCCGTGGGTGAAGCTGGGCACGGACGTCACCGAGTTCAGGGTCGCCGACGGCAAGGCGTATCCGGCTCCCGTATACGACATGGGATCCAAGGAGATCGTGGCCCGGGACGTCAGCCGGCATCCCGACATGGCCCAGCAGCGGCGCCTGCTCGCCATGCTCGAGGAGAAGCTGCCCGAAGACGCCGACCCGATCCTGCACTCCGACATGGGCTGGCAGTACCGGCACCGGTGGTGGCGCGACCGGCTCGCGGGACTGAACATCCGCCAGTCCATGAGCAGGAAGGGCAACTGCATCGACAACGCCGCGACCGAGCAGGTGTTCGGCCACCTCAAGGACGAGTTCCACGCCGGACGCGAGTTCGCCTCATACGAACAGTTCAAGAACGAACTGGACGCGTACATCATCCACTGGAACACCAAACGCCGCCAGATACGACTGGAGGGACACACCCCGGAGGAATTCCGGAACATGTCCCTCACAGCCTAATCAGGTACCCTTAATAAACCACGTCCAACAATCGGGGCGCAGTTCAGGTATTCCAGTCAGGACCTTTTCGTGTTCTTGGCTCCCCTCTCTGAGAGGGAGCCAGAGTAAGGTAACGGCCTACTTCATCTTGCGCAGTCGAGGTTCGGCGGATTCCTTGGCACCAGTGATGCGGTACACGTCGAACACGCCATCAATCTTGCGCACGGCTGCCAGCAACGAGTTGAGATGCTGCGGATCGGCCATTTCGAAGCTGAACTGGCTGGTGGCCACGCGATCGGAACCGGTGGCGATCGTACCGGAAATGATGTTCACGCCATGGTCGGAAAGCACACGTGTCACGTCCGAAAGCAGGTTTCGTCGATCCAGCGCCTCGACCTGAATCTTGACCATGAACAGGCCCTTGGTGCTGGTCCATTCGACTTCGACCACACGCTCAGGCTGCTTGTTTTTCAGATCGATCATGTTCTGGCAGTCGGTGCGGTGCACGGATACGCCCTGATTACGGGTGATGAAGCCGATGATATTGTCACCGGGCACCGGCATGCAGCAACGGGCCAGCTTGATCCACACATCGCCCACGCCCTTGACGGACACGCCGGTGGAGCTGCTGGAGGCCTTGCGTTCCATGGGCTTCAGCGGCAGGACTTCCTGCTCGACTTCCTCATCGACCTCGTCGGTACCCGCATCCTTGACCAGATGCGCGATGACGTTCTGCGTGGAGACCTGTCCGTCACCAATGGCGGCGAACACGGCGTCCGCGTTCGGGAAGTTAAGGTCGTCGGCCACACCCACCAGTGCTTCGGGCGTAAGCAATGTGTTGACCGGCAGATTGCGCTTGCGCATCGCGCGGGTCAGCTCGTCGCGGCCCTCCTCGATGGCTTCAGTACGACGCTCCTTGGAGAACCACTGACGAATCTTGTTGCGGGCCTTCGGACTCTTGACGAAGCTCAGCCAATCGCGTGACGGGCCGGCTGTATCGGATTTGGACGTCAGAATTTCGACGGTATCGCCATTATCGAGCGTGGTGTCGAGCGGCACCAAACGACCGTTGACGCGCGCGCCCATCGTACGGTGGCCCACTTCGGTGTGCACGGCGTACGCGAAGTCGACCGGCGTGGCGTGAGCGGGCAGGGATACGATTTTGCCTTTCGGCGTGAACACGTAGACTTCGGACGAGCCAAGGTCTTCCTTGAGCGAGCCCAAGAATTCGTTGGAATCAGGGGTTTCGCTGGTCCAGTCGGCGAGCTGCTGAATCCATTTGAGGTTATCGACCTCGGAAAGCTCCTGATTGTTTTCATCACGCTTTCGATCGGACTTGTCCGGCGAGCTCAGGGCGCGGCCGGCCTGGCCGTTTTCCTTGTATTTCCAGTGCGCGGCGATGCCGAATTCGGCGCGGCGGTGCATGTCCCAAGTGCGAATCTGGATTTCGACCGGCTTGCCACCGGGGCCCACCACCGTGGTGTGCAGCGACTGGTACATGTTGAGCTTGGGCATGGCGATGTAGTCCTTGAATCGGCCGGGAACCGGGTTCCACCGCG
>ENA-OVGQ01002398-OVGQ01002398.1-human-gut-metagenome-genome-assembly--contig:-NODE-2398-length-17156-cov-4.214432_pt1 | contig 17156 bp, 17 predicted proteins | sample MGYA00237774_ERZ505427 | MGnify/ENA primary metagenome ERZ505427 (study PRJEB26158, sample SAMN06016404) | human gut metagenome | biome: human gut; feature: ankylosing spondylitis patient; material... | reverse complement strand
GGCAGGCGTTCGGGACTGAGCCGCCGGGCATCGGAGGAAGAAATCCACGGAGGAAGATCGGATGAAAAACAGCGCGCTGGTCGTGATCGACCTGCAAAATGATATTACGAAGCACTACAGAGAGATCATTGACCCCGTCAATGCGGCAATTGACTGGGCCGTCCGCCCCTACGCAGACCTTGAAAATCCCGCACAAAAAATGAAGGAACAACTGTTTTTGACAGAGTGAACGCCGCTGGCCTCTCGGCCAGCGGCGTGTTTTGGTTCTTGCTCAGCTGCGCTGCTTTGCCTGACGCAGGGCGAGAATGCGGTTCATTTCGTTGGATACGATCATGTAGCCCTCGTCGACGCCCATGCCGGGCTTGGCAAGGATCTGCACCGGCTGGGTCGCCATGGCGCAGTGGACGCAGACCTGGGCCGAGCGGTCCGTTTCGTTGCAGGTGCCGCCCTGATAGGCGCCGATGCCATGCGCCTTGCAGTAGAGCACTGCCTCAATGGTATTGTTGATGCCGCCGAGGTCGGGCGTCTTGATCTGCACCATATGACCGGCTCTGCGGTCGGCAAATTCCCGGATATCCTCGAGCGTGTTGCACCATTCGTCAGCGACCAGCTCGACCTGAATGCCGCGGCGGTCAAGCTCCGCCGTCAGGCCCGCAAGCGCAACGATCTGCGTTTCGCGGTCGCAGTCGCAGTCCATCGGCCCTTCGATGCGCAGATGGAAGGGCTTTGCCGCCTGCTCCAGCTCCGCAAGATAACCGGCCATGGCGGCATAGTTGTTGTTTCCGAACGCCGCGCCGATGGTGCCGTAGACGTCGATGTGCAGGACGGGCTGATAGCTCTCGTCCGCGCGCATGGTCAGGATGCGGTCACGGAGCCATTTGACGTACTCCAGCAGCTTTTCGCCGTGCTCACCGAGCTTGGTCTGCACGTTGTTGATGAGCGCGTGCGGCAGCACCTGCGCGCGCTTGATGATCATCTTGTCGGCGTTGTCATAGCGGTCGTCGCCGGACTGCGTAAAGATGGGGATCGGCGTCTGGCTGACCGTGCAGCTGTATTCGTCCGCGACGACCTCGCACATCAGCCGTCCCGTCGCCTTGGCGACTGCGTCCAGAATGGCCTGCGAGACACCGTAGCGGATGGCCGTATGCAGGCGCTTGCCGTTTACCTCGATGGCCTCCATCTGCGCGCACAGGCCGCGGAAATCATCTGCCTCCCGGCCCAGCAGCATCGGGCGGACATACTGCTCGATGATGGGGATAAAGTCCTTTGCCAGAAACAGCGGGTCGCGTCCGCCCGCGCCGGAATACTGCACCGCCGCGCAGTCGCCGAAGGCGATCTGGCCGTCTTCCAGAACGATCATGACCGAGACGGCCTCGCCCTTCATGCGCACGGCGGAAAACCCCTCCGTGACGGGCTGGCCGATGTAAAACATACCGTCGTGACCCGCGCCGCGCTTGATGGCGCGCTGGTCATCAAAATAAAACCCCGTGCTGCCCGCAGCGCAAACAACATCCTTGATTTTCATGTTCTGTTCCTCCTGTTCCTTTATCTGGGCCGCCCGACCAGGCGTCCCTTGCTGATGGCGTAAACGTCGTCGGTCACCATCTGGAATGTCGCTTTCCGATGCTCAAACGCAGCGCGTTCCGCGATTTTTCCCATATGATAATCCCGAAGCTCCTTTGTAAACGGGAGATTGCCCATGTTCATGATGCGCACCGCGCCGTCGTTGTCGCGGCACGGCAGCATCTGACCGGCATTGAAGCGGCAGGGCGCGAACGGAACGTCCAGAACGCCCGCCTTTACGCCGCGGCACGCGCCGAGCGCGATATCGCCCATGCCAAGCTCGAAGCACTTGTCGACGATGCAGCGCGTTTCCTGCCGGATGATCTCCATTTCCTCGTCCAGATGCGTGTTGGCAAACGTCTGCTCGGTCATCATGCTGACGACCTGCCGTGTGCAGCGCAGCCCCTGCGCGTTCGCCTCCATCGTCGGAATGCCGATGGCCTCGTGCGGGCTTTTGACGATGACCTTCGTGGCCTTGGAAAGCGCCGCGATCAGCGCGCCGGTCGAGATGACGCCGAACGCCTTTGCCTCGTCCGCCGGGAAGCCGCCCATCCACTGGTGCAGCACCGTCGTGACAACTACGTCGTGATAGCCGTACTTTGCAAGATATTCCTCCGTCAGCTCCTCAAGTGTGCGGACTGCGGCGATGTCCTGGATCAGGTTTCCGCACTGGCCGTAGCCGACCGTGATGTTTTTCACGCCCTGCTCCGCCGCAAGCAGCGCCTCGATGATGGCGACCGCGTGGGAAATGCAGGGCGGCACGAGCGTGCCGGTCAGCGGCCCATACGGCTCACGGTTGATGGAAACGCCCATTTCCTCATACAGGCCGGTCAACCGGTCGACGTACTGCCAGTTGGCGATGGTCGTCTCCATCGGGACGTTTTTGCAGTAAGGCAGATTGTAGGAGATGCCGCCGCCCTCGTAGCTGGTGAAGCCGCCCGCGTAGGCGATCTCGGTCAGAAGCCGGGCGTCGGGGGTGCCGTGGCGCACCTGCACCGGCACATTGACGCTCTCCACGACTCTCCGGCAGCCGGAAACACCGTGGTTGACGGCCGGGAAGCCGTTGAGCATGGCGCGGCCCTCCTCCTTGGAGGCCTTGATGCCCTCCTCGGCCTCGTGATAGCGGTTCTGGCGGGTGTAGCTGTCGATGGTGGTCGGCAGCAGATCTGCCTCGCCCTCTTTTTCCAGATACTGCATGAGCTTGATGTGCTCCTCAAGCACCGGCACACCGGCACGCGGCTGGATGAGCGTCCTGTGCTCCTTTTTCGCTTCGATCAGTCTGGCGGAAAAATTGCGGCTCGGCTTCTGCTGCTTCTGATACGCCGCGGCCTCCGTCAGATCGACGTCCCGGCCCGTCGGCCACTGCTGCAGAACCTCCTGCCGCATTGCCATGAATTCCCCTTCCGGGATCTTTCTGTTCTGAATTTCCATCAGTTGATCTCCTCTTTCATGATTTGGAGCGCGATCTCCGGCTCGCTCTGCGCAAGCAGGCCCATCGCCGCCAGAATATAACGTTTGTCCAGAATGATATCCGCCTTTTTCGGACGGAGCGACGCAGGCGCAGCCGGGTCGCAGCAGGCAAAGCGCGCGATCTGCCGCGCCCGCTGCGAATGGATGAGGCTCCCGCCCGTCACGACGACCCTGCGCACCTCGCTCAGATCCTTTCCGCTCTGCACGAAGGTCTGTCCGAGCATCGTATACGTTTCCTCAAGCGTACCGGCGTGGCGCATCACGGCGGTCTGCACGGCCATGGAGGCGACCGCGTAATCAAGCATCTCCAGCTCCGTATCGTGCTCCGGCAGCGTCTGCGTATTGTGCGCAAGCAGCTGCACGAGTGCCTCCACCCGCTCCGGCGAAAGCCCGGAAAGCTCCGCCAGCCGCTGCGCGCCCGCCGCAGCCAGCACGCCCTCGATGGAATAGCGCATACCGATATCGCCCTCAACCGTCCGCTTGACATACGGCTCCGGCAGACCCTTGTAGACCCGGTTCATCTGCCGGGGCATCCCCTCGGCAATGGAATAGACGTCCGTCGTCGCGCCGCCGACATCCACACCGATCAGCTCCCCGATGCCTGGCGTTTTGTCCGTTCCCTTCGCCAGCAGCGTCATGGCCTGCATGACCGCCGCAGGCGTCGGCATCATCGGGCCGCTCATGCGCTCTGCCGCGGCGTTCAGGCCCTTTGCCTGCACGATGCGGCGCAGGAAAATGCTGCGGATGGTCTTCTGCGTGTCCTCCGTTTTGAGCACGCCGAATTTCGGCATGACGTTTTCGCAGACGGATACCTCGAAGCCCTCCAGCGCCTTCCGGCACTGCTGCATGGCCGTGCGGTTGCCCGCGAGAACGATTGGGAACTGCGGGCGGATCGCGGCGAGCATCTGCGCGTTATGAATGACGCAGGCGCTGTTGCCGCCGTCCGTGCCGCCGACCAGAAGAAAAATGTCCGGGTTCACGCGCTGAATGGTTTCCAGATCGTCCTGCGTCAGCTCGAATGAAAACTGCCCGACGATCTTCGCGCCCGCGCCGAGGCTTGCCAGCCGCGCGGCCTCCATCGTCAGCTCCGGCACAAGTCCGCTGACCATCATCCGCAGGCCGCCCGCCGCCGAGGAGCAGGCATACGACTGCGCAAATGTCAATGGCCCCGTCTGCGCAAGCAGCGCGTCCAGCGCCTTCTGAAAACCGATGCGCACATCCGAAGCGACCGTTGTATATGCCTGCGCCGTGCCGAGAAGCTTGGCTGCGTCCAGATCAACGGCAGTCAGCTTCGTGTAGGTGCTGCCGAAATCCGTCAACAATACTGGCTTCATTGCGGTCCCTCTTCGGGATACAGGATCTCCCGCAGCGCGGCGATGGTCGTTTCCGGCGGCGTACCGGGCGGGAAGGCCCGGTCAAAGCCCATGGCCTTGAAGCGCTTTTCCACGTCCGCGAAATCCTGCTTGCCGACAACGATATTGCCGCCGACGAGCAGCGGAATTCCGGCAAGACCGGCCTCGTCGCACTTTTCCCGCATGCCGCGGCAGTCCAGCTCCCCTTGACCGTAAAGCGAGGACACCACGATAGCGTCCGCGTCCGCTTCGATCGCTGCCTCGATATACTCCTCCTGCGAAACCATGACCCCCAGATTCACAACGTCAAAGCCCGCCTCGGTGAACGCGTGATAGAGGATCTTGTTCCCAACCGCGTGCACGTCCGCGCCGATGACGCCGATGATGAGTACCTTTTTCCGTTCTTCGTTCATAGCTGCACCTCATACTCCGCTGCCGCACGCTTCACGCTGCCGCATACTGTCAAGATAGTTCTGTCTTCCGATCTCATAAAGGTTATTGCCCTCGCTGTCGATGATGACCGTCACGGGGAAATTCTCGACATACAGCCGCCGCACGGCCTCCGGGCCGAGGTCGGGATAGGCGATGACCTCCGCTTTTTTGATGCACTGGCTCAAGAGCGCGCCGCAGCCGCCGGTCGCGCCGAAATAGACGGCGCCGCAGGCGCGGATCGCCTCTATGACCGCCTCGCTGCGCTTGCCCTTGCCGATCATGCCGGTCAGACCCTGACGCAGCAGCGCCGGACTGTAGGCGTCCATGCGGTAGGAGGTCGTCGGCCCGGCCGAGCCGATCACCTGTCCCGGCTTTGCCGGCGTAGGGCCGACAAAATAAATAACAGCGCCGCGCATATCAAACGGCAGGGGCTGCCCCGCTTCGAGCAGCGTGCAGAGGCGCTTGTGCGCGGCGTCACGCGCGGTGTAGAGTTCGCCCGTCAGCAGGCACATATCGCCTGCGCGCAATGCGCGCGCTGCCGCGCTGTCAAGGGGAGTTTTCAGTTTGATCGCCATCTCAAAGCACCTCCGTCACATGGCGCGTCACATGGCAGTTCAGATTCACCGCCACGGGCAGGCCCGCGATATGCGTCGGGCTTGTCAGAATGTTGACTGCCAGCGCCGTCGTCCTGCCGCCGAAGCCCTGCGGGCCGATGCCGAGCGCGTTGATGCTTTCCAGAAGCTCCTGCTCCAATGCCCGGTAAAACGGGTCTTCGTTCGGCGTATCCAGTTCGCGCAGGAGCGCCTGCTTTGCCAGCAGCGCCGCTTTGTCGAACGTGCCGCCGATCCCCACGCCCACCACGATGGGCGGGCACGGGTTCGGGCCAGCGTCCTGCACGGTCTGCAAAACGAAGCGCTTGACGCCCTCCAGCCCGTCGGACGGGCGGAGCATGGCGATCCGGCTCATGTTTTCGCTGCCGAAGCCCTTGGGAGCGACGGTGATTTTGATCTGTTCGCCGGGGACAAGGTCAAAATAGAGCATGGCCGGGGTATTATCGCCCGTGTTGACGCGGTCAAACGGGTCGCGCACGACGGACTTGCGCAGCCAGCCCGCCGCGTAGCCTCTTCGCACGCCCTCCTGCACGGCGGTCTTGAGGTCGCCCGCGATATGTACCTCCTGTCCGATCTCCAGAAACACGCAGGCCATGCCGGTGTCCTGGCAGATCGGCTGGGCGTTGGCGGCGGCAAGCTCCGCGTTCTCTAAAATCTGCCGCAGGATCTCCTGCGCCGCGGGCCACGGCTCTGCAGCCAGCGCGCTTTGCAGCTGCCGCAGCACATCCCGCGGCAGGTCATAATTGGCGCGGATGCACATCTGCGCCACGGTATTGGTCAGAAGCTCCGCCTGTATTTCTCTCATATTCCGCTCCTATTGTCCGTTTGACGGATCGTGTCCAGCAGCTCTCCGTCGCGTGAGATCACCCTTGCGACCACCCGGTCCGATACCGGAAGCGGTGCAGGAACACCTGTGATGCGCTCGGCGCGCTCTTTCAGCTCGTGAATGTCCACGACGGGAAGCCCCGCCGCCCGGAGGCGTTCGCGCAGTTCCGTGTTTTTCGGGTTGACCGCGACGCCCGCCTGCGTCACGAGTACGTCCACATCCTGTCCGGGCGTGGAGATGCAGGTCACGCGGTCGCGCACGATGGGCAGCCGTCCCCGGAACAGCGGCGCGGCGATGAGCGCGAGCTTACTGCCGGCAGCCGCGTCGCTGTGGCCGCCGCTGCCGCCCATGATGGAGCCGTTGGAGTCCGTGTGGACGTTGATATTGAACGAAGTGTCGATCTCTGTCGCGCCGAGCACGGCAACATCCAGCGAGTCGACCGCCGCGCTCCGGCAGCCGGGGCTGGCGTACTGCTCCGCCGATACTTCGCAGTGGCAGGGATTTTCGCGGATGGAGCTTACTGCCTTCAGATCGAAGCACTGCACATCCAGCAGCGCCCGGAACAGTCCCTCGTTCAGCATATCGACCAGCAGGCCGGTGATCCCGCCCTGCGCGTAGCTGCCGTGAATGTTCTGCTGCTTCATGATTTTTTCCAGATACATTGCCGTCGCCAGCGACGCGCCGCCCGCGCCCGTCTGGAAGGAAAAGCCATCCTTGAGAAGACCGGAGCTGGCAATGACCCGCGCGGCAGTCTGCGCGATGGTGATCGCGACGGGGTTTCGCGTCATGCGGGTCGTGCCGGAGACGATTCCGGCGGGGTCACCGATGGCGTCCACGGCGACGACATAATCCACGTAAATTTCCGGGATCGACCAGCCGCAGAGCGGATACGGCACAAGTTCATCGGTGATAACAATGACCTTTTTCGCGTACTGCGCGTCCGGGAAGGCGTAGCCCAGCGAACCGCAGGCCGATTTTCCGACCTTGCCCGTGCAGTTGCCCATCGTGTCGCTGCTTGGCGCGGCGATGAATGCAACGTCGATTGGGGTTTCGCCGCCTGCAATATCGCGTGGGCGGCCGCCGTGCGTCCGGAACTCCACGGGCTGGTCCATGACGCCCCCCGAAATGGCGCGGCCAAGTCCGGCGGACATATAGTTGGTCAGCAGTCTGCTGACCGTTCCGTTCTTGATATGCTCCAGCATCGGCAGGTGCACGTCGAACAGCGCGCTGGCGTTGACCGTCAGATCGCGGATGCCCATGGCGCTGATCTGCTCCATGACCATGTTGACGACATAGTCGCCGTTTCGCAGATGGTGGTGAAACGAGACGCACATCCCGTCCTGCAGGCCGGAAAGGCGGATCGCCTCACGCAGAGAGGAAACGACCTTGGACTCCTTCATTGCAGCGTACCTCCCTCCGCAAGAATTTCTTCCGCTGCGGCCAGCGTCTGTCTGGCCCGCGCGGCGATCGGCGCGTCGATCATCTTTCCGCGCAGCGCTACCGCGCCCTTTCCGCAGCGCTTTGCGTCCTCAATGGCCGCAAGCACCTCTCTGGCATAGTCTGTTTCGGCCTGCGAGGGGCTGAAGCAGCGGTTGATCGCCTCCAGATGCCGGGGCGAGATGGCCGCCTTGCCGGTAAAGCCCAGGCTGCGGGCAAGGCGGCTGTCGGCTTCGATGCCTTCCTCGTCGTTCACGTCGGTGAAGGGGGTATCGTAGACATCAATTCCGGCGGCGTGCGCCGCTGTGACGAGGCGCGTCCGGGCATAGAGGATCTCAAGGCCCTCCTTTGTCCGGCTGCAGTGCAGGTCGGCGCTCAGATCCTCCGCGCCGAGAAACAGTGCCCGCACACGCGGGGAGGCCGTCGCGATCTCGAATGCGTTTTCCACGCCGAGCGCCGTCTCGATCAGCGCGATGAGGCCAATTGTGCCCGGCTCCATGCCGCAGCGGCGTTCGATTTCGCCGATGGCGGCGTCGCAGCCGCAGACGGTCTGCCGCGACGCGGTCTTCGGGAGCATGATGTAATCCGGCCTCTGCGGCACGATGGCCTCTAAATCCCGTGCAAACAGCGGCGTGTCCGCCGCATTGACGCGGACGATGATCTCGCTGCGGCAGCGGTCCACATTCGTCACCGCGTATTTGACCAGTATGCGCGCCGCGTCCTTTTCATCGGGCGATACGGCGTCCTCCAGATCAAATATGATGGCGTCCGCGCCGAAAAAGCCGCAGCTTGTCATCATTTTCGGGTTATTTCCGGGTACAAAGAGCATGGAACGTCTCATGCGGTCCCTCCTTCCGCCCGTGCGAGCGCGGCTTCCAGCCGGGCACGCAAGATCCAGTCGAGCGCACCGTGGTCGTCTACGGCAATCTCTCCCTGCTGCACGTCTGCGGCGCGCAGAACGCTGTGCACCGTCTGCTCGATCGCAGCGCCGAACTGCAATCGGACGGTCGACGCGATCCGCAGCTCAAGCGTTTCAGCGGGCCGCACCGTGACCAGTACGTCCGCCGACTCCGCCGCTCCGGCAGAAGCCTCGTTTCGGATAACCACCAAAATTCCCCCTTGTATGTTTTTCAATATTTCATGCTGCTTGCAGCAGATTTTCCTTGATTAAAGCGGGCTTTATCCTCTATACTGAAAGAAAACGGCACAGGAGGCAAAACGCCCATGACGACAAACGCGATTCAGAGCAGCCATATCTACAGCACGTATTTTGCTCCCCGCGGCCGCAGCCGGATCTACACGCTCGGTATGCAGATCGCGCAGCTTTATCTTTCGCCCTTCGACCAGATCATCGGCTTCATCGGGGAAGCCGGCTCCGGCAAGAGCGTGCTCATCAAGGGGATGTTCCCCGGCATCGAGCTTACGAACGACGACGACGGCGTCAACGTCCGCCCGCTCCCGCTTCTGGAGCAGGAGTATGAAACGGGCTTTTTCACGCCGCACACCTACCATCTGGACATCCGCTTCGAGACGGGCTTCCATCAGCTCTCGGAGCTGGCGGACGCCGTCCGGCTGGCTGTCCGGCGCGGCAAGCGCATCATCATCGAGCATTTTGACCTGATCTATCCCCTGCTCGGCGTCAACGCGAATCTGCTCATCGGCGTCGGCGAGCAGATCGTCATCACGCGGCCGAACCTCTTTGGCCCTCTGCCGCAGGAGCTGTGCGACATCGTCTATCCGTCGCTTGCCTATCGCCTCATGGCGCACAGCGCAGAGGATCTGTGCGAATACGCCATGACGCAGGAGCAGATGCTTGCGTGCAGCCACGGCGATATCCGCCACGGCTTCGTGCTCGAATTCAACGAGCACCAGCCGGATATCGATATTCCCACGCTCGAAGCGCGCGTCAACGAGCTGATCCGGCAGGATCTGCCCATCGACTACTATGACGAGAGCCACATTCTGCTCGGCGGCGCACAGCACTACTGCACCGGGCCGCGCACCCATGTGCGCTCAACAGGCCGCATCATCGGCTTCCGGCTGCTCGATCATTTCATCTACGACCACTTCCACAAGACGTATATGCTGGTCGGCTGTGTCGGAGACGATTCTGAGGAAAACATCCGGAAGCTCGAAACAATCCACGGGTGAGCTTCTGATTTATGTAGAGATCAGCAAAAACGAACAATGCTGGTAGGGGCGGGGCTCTGCTCCGCCCGGCGGAAACCGCTGTGTTTACGCGAGAATTTACGGCAAATTCGTATGCACTTACTCACTTGGTTGTAGGGGCCGACGACTCTTGTCGGCCCTGAAAATGTTGCGAATTTGCCGTAGATTTCCGTAAGAACACTGCGTTCTGCGGGCGGACAGAGTCGTCCGCCCCTACGCCTAAACAGGAACGTGCTTTCGGATTTGCCGCAAATTTCCGAAAAAAATCACTGTATCCTGCCGGGTGCGTTCGGTTTTGCTGCTCTTCGTATAAAACTGAACGCCTTGAAGAACAGGCAATGTCCGGATGGGCATTGCCTGTTCTTTTGTCTAAACGACGTTTCCTTTTTTGATTACCGTATCGACCAGATTGCTGCCAAGGCGGTAGCAGATATAGTCCAGATCCTCTGCGTTCCAGATGAGAATGTCCGCCTGCTTGCCCGGCTCGATGGAGCCGATGCGGTCGGCGCGGCAGATGGCGGCGGCGCCGTTGAGCGTCACCGCGGTCAGCGCCTGCTCGGGCGTCAGCCGGTAGCGCAGGCAGCCGAGGCTGATGACCAGCTGCATATTGAGGCACGGGCAGGAGCCGGGGTTGAAGTCCGTCGCCATGGCGACCGGAACACCGGCCTGCACCATATCCTGTACGGGCGCGTAGGCCGCGCCCAGATAAAAGCTTGTTGCGGGCAGGCAGCAGGCGACCGTGCCGCCCCTTGCCATGGACGCGATGCCGGACGGCGGGCAGACGATCAGATGCTCCGCCGAGACGGCCCCGATCTCGCCTGCCAGCTCACTGCCGCCGATGGCCTCGATCTCGTCCGCGTGGATCTTGGGCAGCAGCCCATGCTGTCTGCCGGTGAGCAGGATGCGGCGGGATTCCTCGGCGGAAAAAACGCCCTTTTCGCAGAACACATCGCAGAATTCCGCAATGCCCTGCTCCCGTACTGCCGGAAGCATTTCCTCGCACAGAAGCTCCAGATAGCCCTGCCGGTTGTCCCGATAGGCTTCCGGCACGGCGTGCGCGCCCATAAAGGTCGCAGCAAGATCCATCACATGATGCTTTTGCAGGTTTCCGATCACGCGCAGCGCTTTGCATTCTTCCCCGGTCGACAGGCCGTAGCCGCTCTTGGCCTCTGCGGTCGTTGTGCCGAAGCGGAGCATTTCATCCAGCGCGGCGGAGGCTTTTGCCTCCAGCTGCTCCTCGCTTGCCGATTGTGTTGCACGCATGGTGGACAGGATGCCGCCGCCTGCGGCGAGGATGTCCAGATAGCCCGCGCCGTACAGCTTGAGCGCCAACTCGTTCTGCCGCCATCCGCCGAAGATCAGATGCGTATGCGCGTCAACCAGACCGGGCGTGACCAGCTTCCCTCCGGCGTTGATCGTCTGCACGCCCACGGCCGCAGGCGCTACGCCGGTCCCGACCTGCGCAATCACATCGTTTTCAATGAATATCCATGCGTTTTTCAGAATGCAGATCTCGCCCTGTGCCCTGCCGCCCCGCGCAGAGGTTCCCTGCGGTGTGGCAAGCATACCGATGTTGGTGATCAGCGTTCTCTTCATTGCCTGTTCCTTTCTGATCAGCGCTCCAGCTGCGCCACAGCCTGCTCGACGACGGCGCTGCCCGCCACATAGGGCATTGTGATGTGGTCCTGTCCGGCGTAAAGCTCGTTATATTCCGCCGCTGTCGTCATAGCGTGCTCGTTGCAGGCCCAGCTGCGGCGGGCGACGCCGACCATGGTGTCCCACGGCATTGCCATGCGGAGGATGGTATCGACGCGCTCCGAGCCGTCGAGCACCATGCCGAAGCCGCCGTTGATGGCGCGGCCGATGCCCGTGCCGCCGCCGTTGTGCAGGGCGATGTAGCTCATGCCGCGCGCGGCGTTGCCCGCGTAGCACTGCGTGGCCATTTCGGCCATGATATTCGAGCCGTCCTTGATATTGGACGTCTCGCGGAACGGCGCGTCCGTTCCGCCGGTATCGTGATGGTCGCGGCCAAGGATGACCGGGCCGATCTCCCCGTTGCGAACCATTTCGTTGAATTTGAGCGCCAGATTCATCCGCCCCATCGCATCCTGATAGAGAATGCGGCACTGTGTCCCGACGACGAGCCGGTTCTTCTCCGCGTCGCGCACCCAGACGTAGTTGTCGTAGTCCTGATAGCGCCGGTTGTGCGTGCGGATATATTCCGCGGCGGCCATGTCGGTCTTGTGCAGATCCTCCGGCTTCCGGCTCAGGCAGCACCAGCGGAACGGGCCGTAGCCGTAGTCAAACAGGCACGGGCCGAGGATATCCTCAACGTAGGACGGGAACACAAAGCCGTCCAGATCGTTTTCGCCGTTTTTGCAGACCGCCTTCACGCCGGAATCGTAGACCGCCTTCAGGAAGCTGTTGCCGTAGTCGAAGAAATAGGTGCCCCGGTCGTGGAATTTGCAGATCATCTCATAGTGGTGCTGCAGCGTTTGATCGACCAGCGCGCGAAACGCCTCCGGCTCCTCGGCCAGCATCCGCGTGCGCTCGGCAAAGCTCAGGCCCTGCGGGCAGTAGCCGCCGTCATACGGCACGTGGCAGGAGGTCTGGTCGCTCATCAGGTCGACGTGCACCTGCTTTTCGTACAGATATTCCAGCAGATCGACGATATTGCCGTGGTAGGCAACTGCGCACGGCTCGCCGTTTTTCTGGTTTGTCCGGGCGATCTCCACCGCCTCGGCCAGATCCGACGTTCTGTGGCTGACCCAGCCCTGCGTGAAGCGCGTATCGATACGGGAATCGTCGACCTCGGCGATGATGGACGCCGCACCGGCGATCTCCGCCGCCTTGCCCTGTGCGCCCGACATCCCGCCAAGGCCCGCCGAGACGAACAGCCGTCCGGCCAGATTCTGATCGTTCGGAATGCCGAGAATGAGGCGGCCTGCGTTCAGAAGCGTGTTGAACGTGCCGTGGACGATACCCTGCGGGCCGATGTACATCCAGCCGCCCGCGGTCATCTGGCCGTAATTCGCCACGCCAAGCGCGGCAGCGCGGTTGAAGTTCTCCTGATCGTCGAACGTGCCGACCATCAGGCCGTTTGAAATGATCACGCGCGGGGCCAGCCTGTGGCTGTGGAACAGGCCGAGCGGATGGCCGGACATGACGACAAGCGTCTGCTCGTCCGTCAGCTGTTCGAGGTATTTCTTGATCAGGCGGTACTGCATCCAGTTCTGGCAGACCTGGCCTGTCTCGCCGTAGGTCGTCAGCTCGTAGGGATAAAGCGCGACGTCGAAGTCCAGATTGTTGTCGATCATGACCTGGATCGCGCGGCCCTCAATGCAGCGGCCCTTGTATTCGTCGATCGGTTTTCCATAGATCGCGCCTGTGGGACGGAAGCGGTAGCCATAGATACGGCCATGCTCGGCCAGCTCCTGCGCAAATTCCTTTGCCATCTGCGCGTGGTGATCAGGATGGATGTAGCGCAGCGCATTTTTGATCGCCAGCGCCTGATCCGCCCGGCTCAGGTGCGATTCGCGGCGCGGTGCGCGGCGATAGCGCGGGTCTATTTCCGGGTATTCCGGCAGTTCGTAATCAAGTTGTAAGGTTTCAGTATGCTCCAGCTGCATCGTGATCTCCCCCATTGATGATATTGTAACAGCTTCTTTTGCATTTTTCAATTCATTCTTGCATGAATGCAGGAATTCCTGCGTCATTTTTCACTGCACGCAGCCAGCATCGCCGCGTAGCAGCGGTCGGCGCGCGGAAGGCCGGTATCGAGCAGCTTCTGCCCCGCTGCGCGCGCACCGGCGGCAAACGTGGCGTCGTGCAGGGAGCCGGTATTGATGCACACGTTCAGCCACGCGCCCTGCATCCCTGCGCGGAGGCTGAGGCAGGCGACGCCAAAGTCGCTGGCCGCTGTTGCGTTCGTCTTGCCCAGAAGGCTCTCCAGCAGCTCCAGCCCCTCTGCGCACAGCTGCATCACGGCAAGCGGCGGCTGCGTGCAGGCCTTGAGGCCCTGTTCGATGGCGCTGCTGCGCGCCTGCTTTTCCTCGGGCGTCTGCTTCGGCATCGCGTAGGCCGCGCTGACCTGCAAAAACGTCTGCGTGTCCTGCTCCATCGCGGCCAGCAGCCGTTTGCGCAGCGCGTCTGTTTGCGGCGGGACGCGCTCGAGGATCTGCGTGCCTTTATGGCGCGGTATGGCGCGGACACGATCTTTGCCTATAACGCGAATTTTGACCGGAGCCACCTGCCGGAGCTGCGGGCGTATAATTGGGGCGACATTATGTGGGCGGCCGCCTACCGCCAGTTTAACCCGACCATCCCTGCGGACGCGGACTGCTATGCGACGGGACGGCTGAAGTGCGGCTGCGGGGTGGAGGCCACGCTGCGGCGGCTTCTGGGCCGCGCGGACTATTACGAGGTACATAACGCCCTCGCCGACGCGGTGGACGAGCTGCTGATCATGCGCCTGCTGGCGCATCCGCTCTGCCTCTATCAAAAGCCCGCCAAGGCCCCGCGGGCGGCGCGATAAACACATCAGGAACAGGAGATACCTATGACGGATTATTTTGCGATCACCCTGCCGGAGGACAGCATCCGTGCCATCAGTTCCATCGGCCTTGCCCATCTGGGCGACGCGGTGTATGAGCTGCTGGTGCGCACATGGCTCTGCGCGCACGGAAAGGCGACGGGCAAGGCTCTGCACCGCTGCGCGGCGCAGCTGGTCTGCGCGCCGAAGCAGGCGGAGCTCGCCGAGCGGATCCTTCCCGAGCTGACGGAGGAGGAGCAGGCGGTCTTCCGCCGCGGACGCAACGCGAACGTCCACTCCATCCCCGCGCACGCGAGCCGCGCGCAGTATCAGCAGGCGACGGCGCTCGAGGCGCTCTTCGGGTGGCTGTATCTGCAGGGGCGGCGCGAGCGCGTGAACGAGCTGTTTTCGCGCATGATGGAGGAGGAATAACGCATGGCACTGGATGCAATTTGCCTGCAGAGCGTCGTGCGGGAGCTGAAGAGCCAGATCGTCGGCGCGCGGATCGAGAAGATCCAGCAGCCCACGCGCGACCAGATCGTCCTGCTGCTGCGCGGGTCACGGCGGCTGCTTGTATGCGCCGGGGTGGGTCAGCCGAGACTGCACCTGACGCGCCTGCTGCGCGACAACCCCAGCCAGCCGCCCATGTTCTGCATGCTGCTGCGCAAGTATCTCGCCGGCGGGCGCATCGCGGCGCTGCGTCAGGCAGAGCTCGAGCGCGTGGTGGAGCTGGAGATCGAGGCACTCGACGAGCTCGGCGAGCAGAGCCGCTTCCGCCTGATTCTCGAGGCGATGGGGCGGCGGTCGAACCTGATTCTCTGCGCGGTGGACGGACACATCATCGACTGTCTGCGCCGCGTCGATTTTGAGATGTCGCAGGAGCGGCAGGTGCTGCCGGGACTGTTTTACCACCTGCCGCCCGCGCAGGACAAGCGCTCGCCGCTGGCGGCGGAGCGGGAGGCGGCCTTCGTCACCCTGTTCTACGGCGAGGGCGTATCGCAGGAGGAGGCCGAGGCGGCGCAGGCCCTGTTCACCGAGGCCTGCCCGGAGACGGAGGTCTCCCTCCTCAGCGGCGGTCAGCCGGTGTACTACTACACCATCTCCATCGAGTAAAACCGAGTCTATCGCACCGAAGCATTCCCCGGACAGGACACTGTCCGGGGAATTTTTTCTGCCGGGCGGGCTTCGGGTTTCCCCGGCAGTGGCCGGCCTTTTCCGGCAAATGATTTTTCGGTGTGATATTGCAAAACGGTCGCCCTTGTGTTATGATGAGGAGGATAACGTTCCAGCCATTGAACTGGACTCCGTTTCTTTTTCAGCAGACGGTCCCGTCCCTGTGAGGGGACAGGTGGAATAGGGTGCAAATCCCTGCGAGTGGGTCACTGTGAAGCCGGCCGAGCCGGATAAGTCAGATACGCCGGCCGCTGGATCGGATGCCTGCCGACACTGGGACATCCGCCGGGCCGCTTGGAAACAAAGCGGGTCCGCATCGGTATGCCGGTGCGGACCCGCTTTTTTGCATCCGTTCCTTCCGATTTTCTCCTCCGGCGGCGGAAATGTCTCCGTGCGGGAGACAACGAGAGTATCAGAGAAAGGAAGAAAGCAACATGAAAAAGAGACTGCTCTCCATGGTGCTGACGGTGATCATGCTGGTGAGCCTGATCCCCACGTCGGTCTTTGCGGCCAAGAAGTCCGTTGACGACTATTTCGACGGGCTCCCCATCGCCGCTGATCCCGGCGCCGGCACCACCGCATGGAAGGTCAGTACCAAGGACGGCGAGGAGGTCCTCATGTCCGGCAATGCCGGAAAGAACTACTCCTCCAGCACCCTGACCCTGACCTTTACAGAAGATACCCACCTGTCCTTCGAGTATAAGGTCTCCTCCGAGGCCAGATACGACAAGTGCACCATCACACTGGGCAGCACCACCCTCGTCGACGGCGTGAGCGGCGATCAGGAGTGGAAGGGTCTGGAGTTGGACGCCAAGCGGGGCGACAAGCTGACTGTGCTGTACAAGAAGGACAGCAGCGGCGACAAGTTCGACGACTGCGTCTATCTGCGGAACTTCTCCGCCGGTGAGGCGCTGGTGGTGACCTTCCACGCCAACAACGGCACGGAGGACACTGCCACGCAGAAGATCTTCGGCGGCAAGGGTACCCTGAAGGCCAATACCTTCACCTGCGAGGGCAAGATCTTCGCCGGTTGGGCCACCTCCGCCGACGGGGCTGTGGTCTATGAGGACGGCGCCGCCATCACCACAGAGACAGATCTGGAGCTGTACGCCGTGTGGTCGGACGCTTACACCGTTACGCTCCGCAACGGCGATACCGACACCACCGTTCTGGTCCCCCAGAACAGCGCCATCGGCAGCCGTATTCCCGCAGACCCCACTGAGAAGGGCTATACCTTCGAGGGCTGGTTTAACGGCGAGGAGAAGCTGACGGCGGAGACGGTGATCTCCGGCGACGTCATCTACACCGCTCAGTGGAGCCCCATTACCTACACCATCGCCTTCAGCGGCGGTGAGGGCGGCCAGGGAGCCATGGACTCCATCTCTGCCACCTATGATCAGGAGGTCACGCTGCCCAAGAACACCTTTACCCGCCCCGGCTACTACTTCAACGGCTGGAGCGCATCCTCCGGCGCCTCCAGCGGCAGCTATGCCGACGAGAAGCCGGTGAAGAACCTGACCACCAAGCAGGGGGAGACGGTCACGCTCTACGCCGCTTGGTACGGCCTGCCGGTGAATGTGACCCTGCACCCG
>ENA-OVGQ01002367-OVGQ01002367.1-human-gut-metagenome-genome-assembly--contig:-NODE-2367-length-17305-cov-4.645507_pt1 | contig 17305 bp, 13 predicted proteins | sample MGYA00237774_ERZ505427 | MGnify/ENA primary metagenome ERZ505427 (study PRJEB26158, sample SAMN06016404) | human gut metagenome | biome: human gut; feature: ankylosing spondylitis patient; material... | reverse complement strand
AGGCTGGTGCCCTGACCATTGTGCTACACCTGCATAAGCCCTCCGTGGAAATGTCAGCTTGCATATCTTAGCATATAAAGTCGGTTCTGTCAAGGCGTTTTTCCTGAAAAGTTTACAGTTTTGCCATGGAGAGGAAAGCGTCGTATAAAAGCTGCCCATCTGCCGCACCGGGGAGGGACAGCCGTTCCGGGTGCCACTGGACGCATAGAATGGGGAGCGTGCGGTGCCGCAGAGCCTCAACAGTACCGTCCGGCGCCCATTGCAACGCCTCCAGCCCGGCGCCGAAACGGTCAATGGACTGGTGGTGGCTGCTGTTGACAACGCAGCGCTCCCCATACAGCCGCCGCAGCAGCGAGGGGGCAGCGGTGACGCTATGTAGCCGGTCACTGTCGTGGACCGAGCTGTGGCCGGGAAGGTCCTGCACAAGCGTGCCACCGAAAAATACGTTCACACTCTGCATTCCCCGGCAGACGCCCAGCACCGGTCGGTGGGCGGAGGTGAACAGATACAGCAGATCCATTTCCAGCGCGTCCTGCGCCGGGTCAAGGCCGCGGCAGGCAATATCGGTCTGTCCATAGAGCATTGGGGACAGGTCGCCGCCGCCGGGAAGCAGCAGACAGCCGCAGTCCACCGGATCATCGGTAAAGCAGGGCACTGCCCCGGCGCGGCGCACGGCTCGGGCGTAATTGCGGTAAACGGCGGCGTCACCGGGAATATAAACACGCAGCATGGCAGGCCCTCCCCTTAAAAAGCTGTTTTATTCTATGCGGCAGCGGCGGATTTTGACAGGGGAAGCTGTGGGAAGGCTTGCCTTGCGGCATAGGAAGGAGTATAATAACCTTGATTTTACCTGTGATATGGGAGGTGGAGCACTGTGGAGACCTTGGGGCGCTTTGCACCGTCTCCCAGCGGGCGGCTCCATCTGGGAAACCTGTTCTGCGCGCTGCTGGCGTGGCTGTCCGCACGGCAGAAGGGCGGGAAAATTTTGTTGCGGGTGGAGGACCTTGATACCGCCCGCTGTCCGCTGAAATACGGCGCACAGACGGAGCGGGACCTGCAATGGCTGGGGCTGGACTGGGACATCGGCCCCGGTAAGGAGAACGGTACCGGCCCATATTACCAAAGCCGCCGCACGGCGCTCTATCAGGCGGCGCTGGAGAAACTGGAGGACAGGGGACTGGTGTACCCCTGCTTTTGCACCCGGGCGGAGCTGCACGCAGCCTCGGCTCCCCACCGGGAAGACGGGCAGACAGTTTATGTCGGCACCTGCCGGTATTTAACGGCGGCGGAGATCGCGGAGAAGCGCCGGACTCGTGCGCCCGCTCTGCGGCTGCGGGTGTCGGAGGAGGTCTGGGGCTTCACGGACGGACACATGGGCCGTTATGAGGAAAATCTGGCCCGGGACTGCGGGGATTTTCTTCTGCGCCGGTCCGACGGAATGTTTGCCTATCAACTGGCAGTGGTGGTAGATGATGCCGCCATGGGCATCACAGAGGTGGTGCGGGGGTCGGACCTGCAGGATTCCACACCCCGGCAGTTATATCTCTATCACCTGCTGGGCCTGACGCCGCCGCAGTTTTATCATTTCCCGCTGCTGCTGACAGCGGAGGGAAAGCGCCTTTCCAAGCGGGACGGTGCAGTGGGACTGGACAGCTTACAGGAACGGCTGTCCCCGGAGGAAATTTTGGGGAGGCTGGGGTATCTTGCGGGCATCAATCCCTCTGCCGCGCCGAAAACGGCGGAGGCGCTGCTGACGGACTTTGACTGGGAACGGGTTCCGAGGGCGGATATCCGCATCCCGGAGGGACTTTTTGAATGAACGGCGGAAAGCCGCCAAGGGGGAAAAGCAATGCAGATCATCATTGTGGGCGCGGGCAAGGTTGGCAGCAGTCTGACTGCTCAGTTGATTCGGGAGCACCGGGTCACGGTTATCGATCAGGAGCCGAAGCTTATTGAAAATATCATCAACGTCTATGATGTGATGGGAATTTGCGGCAACGGAGCAAGCTACGAGGTGCAGAAGGAGGCGGAGGTAAATAAGGCGGACTTGCTGATCGCCACCACCTCCAGCGATGAGATCAACATTCTGGCCTGCCTTGTGGCGAAAAAGCTGGGCGTGGCCCACACCATCGCCAGAATCCGCAACCCGGAATATGAGACGCAGCTCCGCTTCATGCGGGGGGAGTTGGGCATGACCATGTCCATCAACCCGGAAAAGGCGGCGGCTCACGAGATCGCCCGCGTACTGCGGTTCCCGGCGGCTATGAAGCTGGAGTCCTTTTCCAAGGGGCGGCTGGAGCTGGTGGAGTACCGTTTGCAGGAGGGCTCTGCGCTGGATGGCGTCCAATTGCTGGATATTTACCGCAGCGCCCGGGCAAGGGTGCTGATATGTGCGGTGTCCCGGAAAGGGGAGACCACCATCCCCTCCGGTGATTTCCAACTAAAAAGCGGCGATAAAATCTATGTCACCGCCGCGCCGGATCAGCTCTCCGCTTTTTTCCAGTATTTGGGTGTGTTTCGCAAAAAGGCATCCAGCGTCATGATCGTGGGCGCCAGCAAAATGTGCTACTATCTTGCAAGCGAGCTTCTGCACATGGGGATGAGCGTGAAGATTATCGACCAGAATGAGAGCCGCTGCGCCCAAATCAGCGAGCTGCTGCCCCGGGCGCTGGTCATTGTGGGTGACGGTACGGACGGGGAGCTGCTGGCAGAGGAGGGCATTGACGATACCGATGCCTTTGTGGCCCTGACCGGCATTGACGAGGCCAATATCCTCATGGCCATGTGCGCATCCCGGCAGAAGGCCGGGTGCAAGGTGGTGGCGAAGATCAACCGCCGCTCCCTGATGGAGCTGGTGAGCAGCGAGCGGATGATCGACAGCATAGTCTCCGTCCGAGATGTGACCACGGAGTTGATTGTGCAGTACGTCCGGGCCATGGAGAGCGCCTCCGGCGCCAAGATCAAAACGCTGCACCGGCTGGTGGAGGGGGCTATTGAGGCACTGGAATTTCATGTAGACAATGACGTTGCCTTTGTGGAAACGCCCCTGAAGGACCTGCGGCTGAAATCCGGCGTGCTCATTGCGGGCATCGTCCGGCGCAACGGCAGCATTGTCATACCCGGCGGCAGCGATGTGATTCGCGGCGGCGATGATGTCATTGTGGTGACGCAGGACGCCGCCCTTCAGGACATTCACGATATTTTGCGGCAGGAGTAAGAGGAGGCACTATGAATATACGCATGATCGGCTTTGTGCTGGGACGAATCCTGCTGGTGGAGGCGGGACTTTTGACCCTGCCGCTGGCCGTGGCGCTGCTGTACAGGGAACCGGCCATGCCGTGGCTGATCACCATGGCGGCGCTGGTAGTTTGCGGCGCACTTTTGAGCTTCCGAAAGCCGGAACGCACCGCCCTTTACGCCAAGGACGGCTTTGCTGCCGTGGCGCTGGTGTGGCTGCTGATGTCCGCCTTTGGAGCGCTGCCCTTTGTGCTTTCGGGGGACATTCTCCATTACGTGGACGCCTTTTTTGAAACGGTCTCCGGCTTTACTACCACCGGAGCCAGTATCCTCCCGGCAGTGGAACCGCTGAGCCGGGGCAGCCTGTTCTGGCGCAGCTTTACGCACTGGGTTGGCGGCATGGGCGTACTGGTGTTCGTCATGGCGATTTTACCCATGAGCGACGGACATACCATGCATATCCTCCGGGCGGAGATGCCGGGGCCTACGGCGGGCAAACTGGTCAGCCGCATGAGCGACACGGCAAAAATCCTCTACGGCATTTATTTTGTGATGACAGCGGTTATGATTTTGCTGCTGGTGCTGGGGGGCATGGATTTGTTTGACGCCTGTATCCATGCCTTCGGCACCGCCGGTACCGGCGGCTTTTCCAGCCGGAACGCCAGCGTGGGAGCCTACAACAGCGCGTATATCGACAGGATCATCGGTATCGGGATGCTGGCCTTCGGCGTCAATTTTAATCTGTACTTTTTCCTGCTGGTGCGCCGCTTTCGGGAGGTGCTCCGCTCCGAGGAGCTGTGGGTGTATCTCGGCATCGTGGCGGCGTCCACAGCGGCCATTGCCGCCAACATCCTGTCGCTGTACGGCTCTGTGGGAACGGCGCTGCGCCACACTTTCTTTCAGGTGTCCTCCGTTATCACCACAACCGGCTACGCCACAGTGGATTTCGGGCAGTGGCCGGTTTTTTCCAAAACAGTGCTGGTGCTGCTGATGTTTGTGGGCGGCTGCGCCGGTTCTACCGCCGGCGGATTGAAGGTCACGCGCATCGTCACCTTGGCAAAGGCCGCTGTAATGGATATGCGGAAGATGCTGCATCCCAATGCCGTGATCAATGTGCGGATGGAGGGCCGCGCCCTGCCGGAAAAACAGGTGCGGGGCGTGCAGGCGTATCTTTCCATCTACATACTGATTTTATGCGGCTCATGGCTGCTGCTGAGTCTGGCGGGCTTTGATGAGCTGACAACCTTTACCGCTGTTGTGACCTGCATCAATAACGTCGGCCCGGGACTGAACATGGTGGGCCCCACCGGGAATTTCGGTTTCTTTGCCCCGTGGGCCAAGCTGCTTTTGAGCTTTGATATGCTGGCGGGGCGGCTGGAGCTGTTCCCCATGCTGCTGCTGTTCACCCCATCCATCTGGCGCGGGAGCCACGTGCGGAGGTCCACCCTTGAGCATTTATAAAAAATACAGGACAGGGAAATTGTTCCCTGTCCTGTATTTTTTGTGTGTGATGTTAAGCTCAGACAAGACCCTGCGCCAGCATGGCCTCGCTGACCTTCTTGAAGCCGGCCAGATTGGCACCGGCTACGAGGTTGCCATCAAGGCCGTATTCCTTGGCGGCGTTGTTGATGTTGTGGAAGATGTTTACCATGATGCCGTGGAGCTTGGCGTCCACTTCCTCAAATGTCCAGGAGTAGCGCATGGAGTTCTGGCTCATTTCCAGTGCGCTGACCGCCACGCCGCCGGCGTTGGCCGCCTTGGCGGGCGCGAACAGCAGACCGGCCTTGCGGAAAATGTCGATGGCGGCGGGGGTGGAGGGCATATTGGCGCCCTCGGCCACGGCCATGGCACCGCCCTTGACGATGTTTTCGGCCTCGGCCACGTCAATCTCATTCTGAGTGGCGCAGGGCAGGGCAATGTCGCAGGGGATGGTCCAGATGCCGCGGCAGCCCTCGGTATAGGTGCTGCCGGGGACCTGTGCGGCATATTCCTTGATGCGGCCGCGCTTGACGAGCTTGATGTCCTTGACAACGTCCAGCTTGATACCGTCCGGGTCATGGATATAGCCGTTGGAATCGCACATGGCGACAACCTTGGCGCCGAGAGCCGTGGCCTTTTCGCAGGCGAAGATAGCCACGTTGCCGCTGCCGGAGATCACCACGGTCTTACCGGCAAAGCTGTCGCCCTTCAGCGTCTTGAGCATCTCCTCCGTGAAATAGCACAGGCCGTAGCCGGTGGCCTCGGTCCGGGTGAGGGAGCCGCCGAAGGTCAGGCCCTTGCCGGTGAGGACAGAAGCCTCGCTGGCGTTCTTCAGGCGCTTGTACTGGCCGAACAGATAGCCAATCTCGCGGCCGCCCACGCCGATATCACCGGCGGGCACATCCGTGAACTGGCCGATGTGGCGGTAGAGCTCCGTCATAAAGCTCTGGCAGAAGCGCATGACCTCGGCATCGGACTTGCCCTTGGGGTCAAAGTCGCTGCCGCCCTTGCCGCCGCCGATGGGCAGGCCGGTGAGGCTGTTTTTCAAAATCTGCTCAAAGCCGAGGAACTTCAGAATGGACAGGTTCACCGTGGGGTGGAACCGCAGGCCGCCCTTGTAGGGGCCGATGGCGGAGTTGAACTGCACCCGGAAGCCCCGGTTCACCTGCACCTTGCCGGAATCGTCCGTCCAGGGCACGCGGAACATAACGGTACGCTCCGGCTCTACAAAGCGCTCCAGAATGCCGTTGGCCTCCAGCTCGGGATGACGCTCCACCATGGGCTGAAGACCCTCCAGCACCTCGTAGACCGCCTGATGAAACTCCTTCTGATCGGGGTCACGGGCCAGAATCTGGTCATAGACCCGCTTGCAATATGCATTGTTCAGCATGGGAAATTCTCCTTTCAAAAGTAGTGCGGGAAATATTTCACGCATTATCTTATCAAATCAGGGTCCGGCTGTATAGAGTATTTTTCACCGAAATCCGATTATTTTTCAAAAAATTCACAGCAAAAAAAAAGCCCCTGCTGTCCGAGTGCGGACAACAGGGGCAAAAAGTGTGTGCGAATCAAACGCGGCCCATGGCCTGACGCAGTGTGTCGGTCACAGCGCCCTCGAAAATGCGGGTGGAGTGACCATGCAGCGTTTCCAGAGCCGGTGCGGCCAGACCGCAGGGCGTATTGCCGCTCATGGAGAGGTCCATGTCCAGAATAAACTTCACCTCCGGGTCCTGCGGCGCGTTGGGTGTGTTGTTTTTAAGATGGGCGGTACCGGCGTGAATCTTGGCGGCGCTGCTGGAATCCAGCTTGAGCTGTACATCAAGACCCGCCACGGGGACGCGCTCCTCGTCCACATCCAGCTCCGCCAGAACACCCAGATACGGCGGGGTGAACAGCTCACGCCACGGCGTATCCTCCAGCCCCAGCGCGTTCCGGGAAACGATATTGAGATACCGCAGACCCACCCGCTGGAAATAGGCGGGCTTATAGAGCTGGATGAATGTTGCAAGGGGCTTGTCCAGCATCCGGGCAAACTCCTCCCAGCCGGGGTAGGACAACGTGGAGAGAGCGATGAAATCCCGGGTGAGGTTCAGCTTCCAGCGCCCGTCCTGTGAGAGAAAATGGTAATTGGTCACCGGAGCCTGCGGCTCGGGCTTGCCGTTTACCACCCGGGGCGGCAGTTGGTCCTGTCGGCGGGCGTACTGGGGAAAGTCCTCCCGGACAGCCTCCTGAAAATCGGCAGGCTCCGTATTGTTGATGGTGAGAATCGTGGGGAAGCGAAGCTGGCAGATGACCTCATGGGCCAGCGGCTTTTCATAGTGTGTGCGGGGACGGTCGGAAAACAGCATAATCAACACTCCTTTTGCAGTGTCATAAATGAGATGCTGTTATTGTAATCCCTGCGGCGGAAAAAGTCAATGTGAGGGGGGACTGGAAGCCTCTGCCGCTGTTTCCAGCTTTTGAGGGTTGTTTCCTGCCCTTGCCGTTGGGTACAATAAGGTTACAAAATGGTAACAGAAAGGAAAAGAGACATGAAACAGAGAATTTTCCAACGTTTGCTGATGACAGCGGCCGTTGCCGGACTTCTGACTGTGGGTGCTCACGCCACCCGCCGGAGCGTACCGGTGCAGGTGGATGCCGACACGCTGCCGGTGCGCGGCTATGTGGACAGCGGCGTGACCTATGTGCCGCTGCGGGCGCTGCTGAATGGGCTGGACGCCGGTTGGCGCGTGTGGTGGGACAGCAGCGCGGGACAGGCCGCGGCGGAAAGTGAAGATGATACGCTCCGGGCAGACCCGGCAGCGGACACCCTCACCGTCAACAGCCGCACGTTCCATGGCCGGGTGACGGTGGAAAACGGCGTGACCTACGTGCCGCTGCGAGCGGTGTGCGAGGCGCTGGGGTGCACCGTGGAGTGGGATGCGTACTTAGGCGGCGCGGCGGTGACCTCCCCCGGCGCGGCCTGCAACGCCTCTGAGCTTTACTGGCTGGCCCACATTATCTACGCTGAAAGCGGAGCGGAGTCCATGACAGGGCAGATCGCCGTGGGAAATGTCATTTTGAACCGGGTGGCGAGTCCGCAATTCCCGGATACCGTGCAGGCCGTGATTTTTGACCGGAAGGACGCGGTCCAGTTTGAGCCGGTGGGAAACGGACGCATTTATCAATCACCCTCCGAGACTTCCGTGGAGGCGGCGCGGCAGGCGCTGGCGGGGGAAAACATCATCGGCGATGCTCTGTATTTCTACGCCCCGGCGCTGTCGCAGGGGGTGTGGATCAACGCCAACTGCACCTATCAACAGACCATCGGCTGCCACCGGTTTTACCTCTGATTGAGCGGCAAAAAGCCTGCCTCTGCTGACGTAGAGGCAGGCTTTTCATATTCCGGCGTTATACGTAGCTCTGGGTGGTGACATCGAACACGCCCCGGGTGGTGATTCGCAGAGAGGGAATCACCGGCAGAGCCATGAAGGAGAGGGTCATGAACGGGTCAATGCCGGGGCCGACGCCGAGACTGTGGGCCACGGCCTTGGCCCGCTCCAGCTTTTCGTTCACAACGGCCAGCGGCTCATCGCTCATGATTCCGGCAATGGCCAGCGGTACCTCAGCGGCGGGGCGGCCATCGTCCCACACCACGATGCCGCCGTTCAGCTCCACCACCCGGTTCACGGCGGCGGCCATGTCGGCTTCGGTGGTGCCGACTACGATGATGTTGTGGGAATCGTGAGAAATAGAGGTGGCCACCGCGCCGGACCTCAGGCCGTAGCCCTGCAAATAGCCGATGCCGATGTGGTGCGTATTCTTGTGCCGCTCCACCACGGCAATCTTCAGCACATCATACTCCGTGTCGATGCGGTCGGAGTACCCGGCGTCCGCCGTGGTGATCTCACCGTTCACCATGCCGATGACGCCCCGGGGCCGCTTTTCCACAAAGTCCTCCGCCGTGAGGGTCGCCACATGGAACGTTCTGTGGGCGCGCTCCACCAGATAGGCATCTACCTCCGGGGCGGGGAAGTCCCGCATTTGGCCGTGGTCCACCATGAGCACGCCACGCTTGTAGACCTGTTCGATCTGGAAGGAATCGAAGCTGTCGATGATGACAAAGTCCGCCAGATAGCCGGGGGAGATACCGCCCCGGTTGTTCAGCAGAAAATACCGGGCAGCGTTGTGGCAGGCCACCTTGACCGCGGTGATGGGGTCGGCCCCAAGGGCGATGGCCCGCTTTACAATATAGTCGATGTGGCCCTTTTCCAGCAGGTCATTGGGGTGTTTATCGTCCGTGCAGAACATACAGCGGTCAGCATACTTGCCGGTGAGCAGGGGCATGAGGGCCTCCAGGTTCCGGGCGGCGGTGCCCTCCCGAATCATGATGAATTGTCCCCGCTCCAGCTTGGCAAGGGCATCATTTATATCGTGGCACTCATGGTCGGAATAAACGCCGGCGGCGATGTAGGCGTTGAGGTCATTGCCCTTCAGGTCCGGGGCGTGACCGTCGATCTTTTTGTGGTGGGCCTGCGCCGCCACGATTTTTTCCACGGTCTGTTCGTCCCCGTTGATGGCGCCCACAAAGTTCATCAGTTCCGCAAGGCCCTGTACCCGGGGATGGTCATAAAAGCTGTCAATAGCCCGGTAGTCCAGAATGGCGCCGGATTCGTCCAGCGGCGTTGCCGGGACACAGGAGGGCAGCATGAACCGCACATCCACCGGCAGGCCCTCTGTGGCCTGGAGCATATACTCGATTCCGTCGGTTCCCATAACATTTGTGATCTCATGGGGGTCCGTGATGACGGTGGTGGTGCCGTGGGGCAGCACCGCCTTGACAAATTCCGTGGGGCTGACCAGCGAGCTTTCCAGATGGATATGGGCGTCCAGAAAGCCGGGGAGGACGATTTTCCCGGTGCAGTCCACCTCTGTTTTGCCGTGATAGCTGCCCATGCCGACAATGAGCCCCTCTGTCACGGCAATGTCCATGGTGGAAATTTCGTTGGAAAAGACGTTGACAAAGGCGGCGTTTTTCAGCACCAGCTCCGCCGGCTCCCGTCCGGCGGCAGCGGCAATGATTCGCTGCTTTTTCAGCAGCCTGCGGTTGATTTTCCCGGCGTAGCTTTCCGTCATGAGACCGCTCCCTTCCGCTTATATCAGCTATTATAAAAAATAATGCACCTCTTGGCTGAAGTATACTGAAAAAAACGTGCCCTGTCCACAAAAAAGCATAGGGATATCCGCCAAAATTTCCGGCGGATTTTCGGCATTCTATCCCGTCAGCGGAGGCGAGCGGAAAAATCCGGCCTTTTCCCACGGAAGCCGTTGCGAATGGCTGGGAAATGGGGTATAATAAATCCAATTATGCGATTATCACCGGAGGTTTTCCCATGAAGTGCATGGTCATAGACGGTAATTCCATCATCAACCGGGCCTATTACGGCATTCGCCCGCTTTCCAACCGGGAGGGGCTGTTCACCCACGCAATCTTCGGCTTTCTTACCACGTTGTTGCGTCTGCGGGACGAGGAGCAGCCGGACGCGCTGTGCGTCACGTTTGACGTCCACGCTCCCACGTTCCGCCACAAGGCGGACGAGGACTACAAGGCCACCCGCAAGCCCATGCCGGAGGAGCTTCGGATGCAGGTGCCGGTGCTCAAGGAGGTGCTGGACGCCCTGAACATTCCTCGCTACGAAATGGAGGGCTGGGAGGCCGATGACCTCATCGGCACCATTTCCAGAAGGTGCGAGGCGGCGGGCTGGGACTGCGTGGTGGTGACTGGCGACAAGGATTCCCTTCAGCTTATCACGGAGCACACCAAGGTGAAGTTGGTGTCCACCCGTATGGGCCAGACCACCACCAAGGACATGACCCCGGAGACTTTCCGGGAGCAGTACGGCTTTGAACCCATCCACATGATCGACCTGAAGGCTCTCATGGGAGACACCTCCGACAATATCCCCGGCGTACCGGGGGTGGGTGAAAAGACCGCCATGGACCTTATTCAAAAATATGGCAGCGTGGACGCCATTTATGAAAAGCTTCCGGATATCGACGCCAAGCCCGCCGCCATCAAAAAGCTGACGGCGGGAGAGGACGCAGCCCGCCATTCCTACTGGCTGGCCACCATTGTCACTGATGCGCCGCTGTCCTTCGACCCGGCGGAAAACCGGGTGCAGGAGCCGACACCGGCGGCGTATCCCCTGTTTTTGAAGCTGGAATTTTCCAAGCTGATCGAAAAAATGGGCCTGCGTCCGGTGGAAACGGCTCCGGCGGATGCCGCGCCGGACGTCACCGTGACGGCGGAGCGGATCACGGAGGAATCCCGTGCCCGGGAGGTGCTGGAACTGTTCCGCAAGGCGGATCATGTGACGGTGCTGGCCCTGCCGGATCTCTCCGGGGTCATTGCGGACTGCGATACCGGGGCGGATACCGCCCTGTCGGCGGAGTTCTTTTTTGAGCGCTACACCGGCGACTGGAACGCGCTGCTGAACGCCCTGTTCGCCGCCGACATTAAAAAAGTGAGCCATAACGTCAAGGACCTCATGCGGACGCTGCTGGAAAACGGCCTGAACGCAGAGGGCTTCATGTTCGACACCGCTCTGGCCGCCTATCTGGTGGACGCCATCAGCGGGAAATATGACATCGGCCAGCTTTTTGCCGCCTATTTCCATACGGAGCTGGATAAGCCCCTTTATCTGGAGCCGGACGCCTTTTCCCTGCTGGGGGACACCGCGGCGGCGGAGGCTGCCTTCCACAGCTACACCAGCGCCGTGGACGCCCTTTATGAAGTGCTGGCCCCCAAATTGAAGGAGCTGGACCTCTGGGAACTGTACACCACAGCAGAACTGCCGCTGTGCCGGGTGCTGGCGCAGATGGAGCTGGCGGGCTGCCGGGTGGACCGGGGCGCGCTGGCGGCCTTTGGGGAAATGCTCACGGAAAGAGCCAACGCGCTGGAGCAGGATATTTATAACATGGCCGGTGAGGAATTCAACATCAATTCCCCCAAACAGCTTGGGGAGATTTTGTTCGGGAAGCTGGGCCTGCCCCACGGAAAAAAGACGAAAACCGGCTGGTCCACCAACGCCGATGTACTGGAAAAGCTGCGGTATGAGGTGCCCATTGTGGGGGCCGTGCTGGAATACCGGCAGTACACGAAGCTGCGCTCCACCTACGCCGATGGGCTTTTAAAGGCTATGGACCCGGACGGGCGGGTGCGGACCCGGTTCCAGATGACCGTCACCGCTACCGGGCGGCTCAGCTCCACAGAGCCGAATTTGCAGAATATCCCCACCCGCACGGATTTAGGCAGCGAGATCCGCCGGATGTTTATCCCGGCGGAGGGCTGTGTGCTGGTGGACGCGGACTACTCCCAGATCGAGCTGCGGCTGCTGGCCCACATCTCCGGAGACGAGGCCATGCAGGCGGCATTTACCTCCGGCACGGATATCCACACCGCCACGGCGGCGCAGGTGTTCCATGTGGCCCCCGCCGAGGTGACTCATGAGATGCGCCGCCGGGCGAAGGCCGTAAACTTCGGTATTGTCTACGGCATCTCCGCCTTTTCCCTCAGTCAGGACATCGGCGTGACGGTGGCGGAGGCCAAGGCGTATATGGAGGCCTATTTCGCCACCTTCCCCGGTGTGCGGAAGTATATGGATGATGTGGTGGCAAAGGCCAAGGAGCAGGGGTATGTGGAGACGCTGTTCCACCGGCGGCGGGAGCTGCCGGAGATCCGCTCCTCCAATTTCAATATGCGCTCCTTTGGGGAGCGGGTGGCGCTGAATATGCCCATTCAGGGCACGGCGGCGGACATTATGAAGCTGGCTATGGTGGCCGTGGAGAAACGGCTGAAACGGGAACTGCCGGAGGCCAAGCTGGTCTTGCAGGTCCACGATGAGCTGATCGTGGAGTGCCCGGAGCCGCAGGCGGCGGCCGCGGCAAAGCTGCTGGAGGAGGAAATGGAGCAGGTGGCCCATCTGTCCGTCCCCCTGACGGCGGAGGCCCACTGGGGCCGCAACTGGCTGGAGGCCAAGGGCTGATCAAAGGAGTAAAAAATGGAAGCTGAAAAAATGCACGTCCGCATTGTCCCCATGACTGCGGACCATCTGGACGAGGTGGCGGAGCTGGAGCGGGTCTGCTTTACAACGCCGTGGAGCCGGAATATGCTGGCAGAGGAGCTGGACAATTACCTCTCCGCCTTTTTGGTGGCGCTGGATGACAATGATAAAGTGGCAGGCTATGCCGGCTTACAGGCGGTGCTGGACGAGGGGTACATCACCAATGTAGCGGTCCGGCCGGACTGCCGCCGGCAGGGCATCGCGGGAAAGCTCCTGCAGGTCTTTCTGGACTTTGCCAAGGGCAACCACTTGGCGTTTTTGTCGCTGGAGGTGCGGGCGTCCAACTATGACGCCATTGCCCTTTACGGCAGCCGGGGCTTTCGCAGCGTGGGCCGTCGGAAAAATTATTATGAGCATCCCAGAGAGGATGCCATCATTATGACGAGAGAGTTTGAACAGCATGGAACTGAGAATCCCGTCAGTTGAACAACTGAGGACGATTTATGACCGGGACCTGAAGGAAGCATTTCCCACAGCGGAATTAAAACCCCTGCGGAATATTGAGAAGAGCTGGACGGAGGGCTGGTACAGACCCTACTGCCTGTTTGACGGGGATAATATCGTGGGCGAGGCGTTTCTCTGGCTGGGCCATCCCGGCTGGGCGCTGCTGGATTATCTATGTGTTTCGAGCGCCCGCCGTGCTTCTGCAAAAGCTGCGGGAGCGGGAGAGCGGTACCGTGATTTTCGGAGAATCCGAAGCCCCGGAGGACGCCCCGGACGCGGCCATGGCGGCGCGGCGGCTGGGCTTTTATGCCCGGAACGGCCTGCGGACCGCAGGCTATGATACGGAGATGTTCGGCGTGCACTATAAAACGCTGTATCTGGCCGATGGGCCGGTGGACGAGGCGCTTTTGATGCAGGAGCACCGGTTTGTTTACGAAAATACCTTCGCGGCGGATAAATTTCATAAATATGTCCGCATCCCCTTTGACGCCAAGGCCGCGCCGGGACCGAGAGTCCCATGGCAGCAGTGAAAAGCGGCCGTTACGCTGAATAACAAGAGAAAGAAGCGGTACCATGAAAATTTTAGCCTTTGAAAGCTCATGCGATGAGACCGCCGTGGCGGTGGTGGAGGACGGACGCCGAGTGCTGTCGGACGCCATCGCGTCCCAAGCGGACCTCCATGCGCTCTACGGCGGTGTTGTGCCGGAAATCGCCTCCCGCAAGCACGTGGAGGCCATCGCCGCCCTGACGGAAAAGGCCCTTGCGGACGCAAGCTGCACCCGACAGGATATTGACGCGGTGGCGGTCACCTATGCGCCGGGCCTTATCGGCGCGGTGCTGGTGGGCCTCAGCTTCGCAAAATCCATGGCATTTGGGCTGGGGGTGCCGCTGATTCCGGTGCACCATATCCGGGGACATATCGCCGCGAACTATCTGGCCTTCCCGGAGCTGGAGCCGCCGTTTCTGGCACTGGCTATCTCCGGCGGCAATACGCTCATCGTGGACGTCCGGGATTACACGGATATGAAGATTTTAGGCGCGACCCGGGATGACGCGGCAGGGGAGTGCTTTGACAAGGCGGCCCGGGTGCTGGGCTTGCCGTATCCCGGCGGCGCTCCTATGGATAAGCTGGCGCAGAAATCAAAGGGCGGCGTTTACACCCTGCCGGTGGCCCATGTGGAGGGCGCTCCGCTGGACATGAGCTTTTCGGGTCTGAAAACGGCGGTGGTGAATTTGGCCCACCATGCCGAGCAGGTGGGCCAGCCGTTGGACGCCCCGGCGCTGGCGCGGGATTTCGCGCAGGCAGTCAGTGACACGCTGGTGCCCCGGGCCATGGAGGCCGCGCAGCAGGCGGGAAGGACTGTGATTGCCGCGGCAGGCGGCGTGGCGGCGCTGGTCGCGGCCTCGTGCGGCGCAGGCGCGACTCCGCAGCTTCTGCTGTTCGCGGTGCTGTCCGCCGTCATGCTGCTGCTTCTGCGGCCGTTCTGCCGCCGCTTTCTCAAAACCGGCGCACAGCCGACCAACGCCGACCGCATTATCGGTCAGACCGCCGTGGTCAGCGAGCCGATTGACAACCTGCGTGAAACCGGCGCGGTGCGCGTGCTCGGAAAGGAATGGACGGCACGCTCGGCGGACGGCAGGACGATTGCCGCCGGCACCCTCGTGACCGTTGCCGAAATCCGCGGCGTCAAGGCTATCGTCAGAGAGAAAACCGAAATCAACAGAGAAAAGGAGTAATTTATGCCTTTATTTATCGTTCCGATCATCTGGATCATTCTGCTGGTCCTGCTTATCGCGTTCATCGCGAGCAACATCGTTATCGTGCCGCAGGCGCGCGCCTACGTCATTGAACGCCTCGGCACCTACCGCGATACGTGGCACACCGGCCTGCACTTCAAGGTACCGCTGTTCGAGCGCATCGCACGCAAGGTCACGCTCAAAGAGCAGGTCGTGGACTTCCCGCCGCAGCCGGTTATCACCAAGGATAACGTCACCATGCAGATCGACACGGTCGTGTACTTCCAGATCACCGACCCCAAGATGTTCACCTACGGCATCGAAAGTCCGATGGCGGCCATCGAGAACCTGACCGCGACCACGCTGCGCAACATCATCGGCGACCTTGAGCTCGACCAGACGCTCACGAGCCGCGACATCATCAACACCAAAATGCGCTCCATTCTGGACGAGGCGACCGATGCGTGGGGCATCAAGGTCAACCGCGTGGAGCTGAAGAACATTATTCCGCCGGCGGCAATTCAGGAGTCGATGGAGAAGCAGATGAAGGCTGAACGCGAACGCCGTGAAGCCATTCTGGTGGCAGAGGGCAAAAAGCAGTCCGCGATTCTGGTAGCGGAGGGCGAAAAGGAAGCCGCCGTTCTCGCGGCCGAAGCGACCCGCCTGTCCAAAATCAAGGAAGCACAGGGCGAAGCGGAAGCACTGCTCGCGGTGCAGAAGGCGCTCGCGGATTCTATCGCGCTGCTGAATGAAGCTGCGCCGTCCGACCAGGTCATCCGCCTCAAGTCGCTTGAGGCTTTCGGCAAGGCTGCCGACGGCAAGGCGACTAAGATCATCATTCCGAGCGAGATCCAGAGCCTTGCGGGACTGGCGTCCTCGTTCAAGGAAGTCATGACCGAGCCGAAGGAAACCAAGTAAATTTTAGGGACTCTCTACAAACGGGAGTCCCTTTCTTTGTGCAGGACACAGGAAAATTCCTTAAAAATGTACAAACATTACAGCGCATATTTATACAATCTTTATACTGCCTGCCGAAAATTGGCGGATCGAACGAAAATGGATTGACAAACCGGGTGCGAAGTTCTATCATGTAATCGTCAAAAGGATAAATGCTTTGAACAGGACACGGTTTCCCGCATCACCGCTTTCAGAAAGCCGCCGGTCGTGCAAGACGGCAGCAAGGCGCGGAGAAATTATCCCCTGCGAGCAGCTCGAACGAAAGGCAGAAGTAGTTCGAGACGGAAGCCTCCGTTACAGGGTCACGCTTTCCGGGACAGCGGTGCCGGGCGGCGGATGAGCGGCCGGATTTTCTCCGGCAAGCAGAGTGGTAACGCGGAAGTGTAACCGAAAATATCGGAAATGCCTTCGTCTTTGCAGGTTCTCCCATTTGGGGAGAGCAGGTAAAGACGAGGGCTTTTTTAATGCTCTGTACGCCTTGATTTTGACGGAAACGCCGCAAATCCAAACGGAAAAGAGAAGAAAAACCATGAACACACTTACAATCGTGCTGATCGCGGCCGTTGTGCTTGCCTGCGCTTACGTTTTCTACGGACGCTGGCTCGCCAACAAATGGGGCATCGACCCGAAAGCCAAGACCCCGGCGGTCGAGCTGAACGATGGCAAGGACTTCGTTCCGACCAACGGCTGGACGGTATTCAGCCATCAGTTCTCGTCCATCGCGGGCGCAGGCCCTGTAACCGGCGCAATTCAGGCTGCGGCGTTCGGCTGGCTGCCGGTACTGCTGTGGGTGCTGATCGGCGGCGTATTCTTCGGCGCGGTCACGGACTTCGGTGCGCTGTACGCTTCGGTCAAGAACAAGGGCAAGTCGATGGGTATGCTGATTGAGAAGTACATCGGCAAAACCGGCCGCAAGCTGTTCCTGATTTTCTCGTGGATCTTCTGCTGCATCGTTGTTGCGGCATTTGCAGATATGGTTGCGGGCACATTCAACGCCTACACTGTTACCGACGCAGGCGTTACCGAGCTGGCTGCTGCCGCAACCACCAACGGTGCGGCAGGCATGATCTCCATCATGTTTATGGTATTCGCGGTTGTGCTCGGCCTTATCCAGAAAAAGTTTAACCTGACCGGCTGGAAGGAAGCAGTTGTCGGCATTGTGTGCATCGTTGCCTCCTTTGCAATCGGCATGAACTGCCCGCTTATCTTCGGCAAGGCAGCATGGAGCTATATCACCTTCGTTTATATCTTCTTCGCCGCTGTCCTTCCGATGTGGCTGCTCAAGCAGCCGCGTGACTACATGACCACCTTCATGTTCATCTGCATGATCGCGGGCGCGGTCGTCGGCC
>ENA-OVGQ01002337-OVGQ01002337.1-human-gut-metagenome-genome-assembly--contig:-NODE-2337-length-17455-cov-6.348793_pt1 | contig 17455 bp, 9 predicted proteins | sample MGYA00237774_ERZ505427 | MGnify/ENA primary metagenome ERZ505427 (study PRJEB26158, sample SAMN06016404) | human gut metagenome | biome: human gut; feature: ankylosing spondylitis patient; material... | reverse complement strand
TGTCCAGCAATTCAAAGTTCTGGAATAGATAACCAACTTTTTTGCCACGGTACTCGGCAAGAGCCTTTTCCTTGAGGGATTGCAGAGTATCTCCCTCCACCTGAATGCTTCCACCTGTAGGCTGAATCACAGTTGCAATACAGTTGAGAAGCGTGGATTTGCCGGAACCACTGCTTCCCATAATACCGAGAAACTCTCCCGGCATGACCTGAAAAGTGATTCCGTTCAGTGCTCTCGTCTGGTTTGGCAACGTCCCATAGACTTTGGTAAGATTTTCAATATTCAAAATTGGTTTCATGTGAATGCCTCCTATCCATTTCTGGGTAAATGATAGCACAGAAGCACAATAAATAACACTTACAGTCGCTGTAAGGATTCTGTTCCTGTTTTCAGAACAAGAATGACGCATCAAGCGGAATAAGTATATGTTTTGTAAAAACGTCGGGTGACAATGAAAAAATATGCTGGACTACCGGATTGGCTAACTTGCATTTCTTTGTCAATTCTGGTAACCGCTTCAAACATGGAAGTTTCTGTTCTTACTTTTATTATACTCAATCAATAAAATCAACACGGTTCAGCAAATTTTAATTATTTCCAATATGACAAAATTGCTTCCTGTTATATTTATCTATTTCTTTATTTCTCTATTATTCCGATCCGGTCTTCCAAAGGTATAAATAAGGTGTAAATTATTCGTCAATCATCAAAAAATCCTTTAAAGCCTAGGCTTTCACAGCATCCATTAAACACTGCCGTGGCATAAAAATAAAATTTTTATCATATGATTTTCTCCTTGTGTTATTGAAAGATTGTGTAATTTGAACCCGCTATGTTCTCAATCACTTAATGATATATTTTGTTCCTCTGCCTTTTCCTTCAACTGCAATCACACCCTTTTTCTCCATAGCTTTCAGTAATTGTGTTGTTTTTGATTTGCCAAATGGGACATATGGTGCAATTTCACTTATTGGTTTCAGCATCGTCTTACTTAAAAATTTGTAAATCACTTTTTCGTCTTCGGTTAAATTGACATTCGTTTCAAATATCGGTAGTACAATTTTTATAGCATTTTCTGACACTTCAAATTCTGGTTTTATCAAACTCTCTGCATACAGTTGTTTGATTCGTGTAATTCCTGTTCCAAATATCTCTACTAATCCCAGTCTGTAAAATACATTTGCAAGATTTCTATTTCTTAAAATAGATAGTTTACCTGATAAATATTCTTCTGCCGTTATTCCAGCCGGCAATCCACCAGGAGACACTACTTCTATTCTATCATCAAACATAGAAACTCTGATGTGTGAATTAATATCCCATACCCTATGAATCAAAGCATTTGCAATTGCTTCTCTGAAAGCTGCTTCCGGTATTTTCTCTACCACCTTTCTGTCAGCCCCCTGTATTACTTCATATTGATAATAATCTCTAAATACAGCAAGTGCTTTTTCATATATTTCTAAAACCGATATATGTTCAAACGTTACTCTTTTTTGAATAATACTGATATTCTCACCGAACTTAACAATATCAATTCCTGAAAAATGATTTTTATCTGCCAAAAGTCCCGCTGCATTATTATAACCATTTATATTGTCATACAGGTTCAATGTCTTTAAAGTATCTTGATTGAAAGTTTCAATGTAAATATTTTCTTTCAGTTTACACTGTAAAATTTTAAAAGATAGCTCCTGATCTTTACAAGGTAATTCTTCGAAGCTAATATTTTTTCCATCTAATACAAGCCTTGAAAATTCTAATGTATCTACCTCTATCGTTGCTGTATCATTTCGTTTGTATGCTTTTGATTTATATAAATACGGTTTTTGAAGACCACTTTTTACAGTAAGTTTTATCGTCTGGTCATTATTCTGTATTTCAAGTGTATAGTTTGGTTGAGGTGATATACTGTCATTGATTTTATTTTCGATATCCAGACAGGCCTGTTTTACATCTGGCAATCCTTTCACATTTCCATTATCATCAACCCCAAAAAGAATTGTTCCACCATTGTAATTCGAAAAGGCACTAACTGTTTTCAAAAAAGTATTCGTAATCGTTTCCTTGAATTCTAATATTCTTGTTTCACGCATAGTAATCGTTCCCTTTCCAACCATAATGATTATATTATATGCAAAAATGCGCAAAAAATCAATCGTATTTTTTTACGATTGATTTTTTAATTAATTTTGAGTGTAGTATTATTTTTTGACCAATTGAATTATGACAACTTTTTAATTATTCCGATCCAGTCTTCCAAAGGTATAAATAAGGTGTAAATTCTATGCTTCCCTCCAAGAACCCCAATAAAATCAAGGCTTTCATAGCGGTTCTAAACTTTACTTGGGGGTAAGGTTTAGAGCCGTTTTTAATTTTTAAGCAAAAAAGTAGGCATAGGAACCTATAACCTTTATAATTAAATCACCACAAAATAACCGAAAGGAGATTACCTATACCTAATAATGATTTTATATCAAATATCTTAGAAATAAAAGACCTAATTATAACAAATGTGGAATCTACTTCAGAAGAAATACATATTTACTTTAAAATGGAACGTCGTGATCATGTTTGTCCATGTTGTGGTGCAGTGACAAATAAAGTTCATGATTATCGTCCTTCAATTATAAAGGATGCTCCTATAATGGGTAAAAACACATATCTTCATTACTCAAAAAGAAGATATCACTGTGATTGTTGTGGCAAACATTTCAACGAGAACTTCACTTTACTTCCTAAGCATTGCAGAAACTTATTTTCCTAATGCAAACATAGTCATTGACAGGTTTCATGTGGTCAGATATATTACCTGGGCTTTAGAAAATTTATACTATCAGCGCAGGCAAGCGAACTGGAAGAATTCAACGCTACATTAACAATGTTATCAAACTGGGCCAAATACATACTGAATGCTTTTGACTGTCCTTATTTCAACGGATTTACAGAAGAAACCAACAACAAGATTAAAGTAATTAAGCGAAATGCTTACGGATATAGAAATTTTGAGAACTTTAGGAATAGAATCCTTATGACCTCTGCTTAAAAGAGAAAACACAGTTGTGAACAATGGTTCACAACTGTGTAAAAAATCTTTTTACCCCCGCTCTTGACAAAGAGCCAAAACTTCATCATTATAATGAAATTTTTATAATATAACGGTCTACTTTATTTTTTAATTATTATTTCTTTAAAATTCTAACTTTTTTAGGTTTTGACCACTTCTTGCAGCCAACGGCTCTAACTCGTACAAAAAGTTTCTTTCTCTTTTCAAATGCTTTTTTAGAAATTGTTACTTTTTTATATTTCTTTACTGTCTTTGTTACAATAACTGATGTAAACTTTTTATTCTTAGAAACCTGTACCTGATATCTTTTAGCACCTTTAACTTTTCTAAATGAAAGCCTGATGTTCTTTGCATTTTTCTTCTTTGTTGCTTTCTTTACAACTGTTGTTTTTCATGCTTTGTTTGGAGTCTTTTTCTGTGTTTTCTTTGTTGTTGGAGAGGCTGTTGTTCCTTCAGGTTTTGTTTCACCTGAAGCTGTTGTTCCCTCAGGTTTTGTTTCACTTGGATTTGTTGTTCCTGGAGTAACCGGCGTTACACCTTTCCCAATCTTATAATCTCCATAAAGACCATCCTTTGCTCCATTTGTAGAAACTCCTTCATTCTTGTCTGCCTTCTCGTCTTCTCCTGCCTTAACCATACGCTGGTAAACACGAACATAATCAACTAACATTGTTCCTGATGTAAAACTGCTGTCAGGTACATAACCACTGTCAAATGTTCCACCTGCTGCAAGATTTAAAATAAGGTAAAATCTCTGGTCAAACGGTGCATATGCATTTCCTCTGTCTGAGCCTGAATACCACTCACCATATGTACATTTGAAATAGCATTTGCCATCACAGTAAATCTTAATATTTTCAGCATCCCACTGAACACTGTATACATGCCAGTCGTCAATGCCTGTCTTTTTATTACCATCTCGTGTTATGTTAAATGCATCTGATGTATTAATATTATTTGGCCACTGTGCACCATAATGTAATGTACCAAATACCATATTTGGTGTTCTTCCACGTCCTTCAAATACATCTATTTCACCTGATAATGGCCATGAACCATAACGTGAGTCATTTGGAAGCATCCACATAGCAGGCCATATGCCTGTACCTGTAGGCATTTTTGCTCTGAAATCAACTCGTCCGTATTTCACTGAGAATTTATCTTTTGTTGTAATCTTTCCTGATGAATACTGAGCAGTTGCTTTCTTAGATGGATCACCTTTTTCTGTAAATACCTTTGACTGCTTTTTCATAAGAATATTTAATGCACCATCTTTTACTGATACATTGTCTCTTGTGTAGTATTCAAGTTCCTGATTTCCCCAACCGGCTGTGTTAATATCGTCTTCTTTAAGTAAGAATCCTTCATCATATGACCACTTGCTTGTGTCAAGAGATGCACCATCAAATTCATCATTAAAAATCATCTTCCAACCTGCCGGTGTATATGCATTTGAATTGTCATTTACTTTAATATCTGACATATCTGATGGAAGTGTTGGCTTATAAGATGTATTTCCTTTAATTGTATACAATACATAGTTATTGCTTGCATCTCCACCTTTTTTACCATCAATAGGATATGTGACTTTTATTTCTGTATCCTGTCTTACAGGCTGGAGCCAAAGTCCATAAACATGATCAACAAAATAACCCCACTGACTGCTTAGTGAATATTTGTTGTAACCACTTCCTTCATATACCCATCCACAGGCTGCAACATCTGTAAGTGGAATCCACTTTCCATCTACCTTAACTTCGTATTTAAATAAATCCAAATCATCTTTTATAGCTTCTGTTCCACCAATTTTTGGAAGTGGAATACCAACTGATGCTGTATCACTTGTGCTTGCATCGTATGATGTGCCATTATATGCTGTGATTTTGTAATTTGACCTGGTTGGCTTTGTATATGTAACTTTTACATCCTGATGTACATTTGGATTTGACTTTGATGCAAATCTTAATGTAAATGACCAACTGATATTTGTAAACCAATATCCACCATCACCATCTGAGTAATATCCAAAGTTCTGATCCCACAGAAATCCTGATGCTGCATTGCCTAAAAACTGAACAAATCCTTTTCCGTCATTGTTGTCTACTGTAATGTTAACATCATCCTGAATCTGTTCATACTTGATACTCTTGTCTCCATTAAATGTCCATGCTCCCCAATGTGTAGCTGAACCACCTGTTGTATCTGCCTGAATATTTGTTTCTGTTGTAGAAATACTTGTAAGCTTATACTTTGAAAGTTTGTTAAGTTCCAATTTGTAATCAAGATTTATGTTATTTGTTTTTCCATGGAAACGGAAATATGTTGTTTCTGTAAGTTTCATCCAGCAAACCCAGCCACCCCATGACTGATATTCCCATGCCCAAGTGTCATTCCACTTGAAGTAACTTACATCTTCAATTTTCTTCCATTCACCATTTGTTCCGTTTTCCTGTTTAACATAAACCTGAATGTCTTTTTCCACATCTGCAATGGAAAGTTCACTACTGGCTTTTCCGTTAAACTTTGGCATTACAAATCCATAGCTGACTGTACCAACTCCTGAATGTGTAATTGTTGGTCCATCATTTGTTGAATAATAATCCATTGATGAAACAACTTCTGCCGCTGCTCCCTTTACATCACTACCTGAAAAAACTACTCCTGCTGAAGTAAGCAACAATGCCAGAGACATTACAACAGAAATTAATTTTTTCATAGTTTTTCCCATACTAAAAAATTCTTTCATAATACTTCCTTTCTTTTCCCTTACTGAAATAATCTCGCTATACTGCCTTTTAATTATATGAATATTCATTTTTTCTTTAAATGGTCTGTATTTTTATATGGTATTCAAATTTTATAAAAACGTTTTAATTATTATAATAACTTTTTACTTCCCTTTTAGTTGCTCCAAACAAATCTTTTGGGGTATCTCTTAAACTAGCTTGCTTAGAACGATTACAATGCTTACAAATACATTGTAAATTTAATACGGAATCTCTTCCACCATATTTCTGTGGAATAATGTGGTCAATATCCATATCACCTTTTCTGAAACTACGTCCACACTTAATACATTTATACCAACCATTGTTGTTATCATATGCATCATTTTAATCAAAATAATTGCTTCTATAACCCATATTTTCTCTCCTTTCTGCTTGTTTTTACTCTGTAGCTAAACTTTTTTATAGTTTTTGGATTATTATACTACAGCTATAAAAATATTACAATTATATATCATATAATTTGAGGTGATTTCATGAAGGATATTGATTTCGATTCTATTGGCAAGAAATTAAAAGAAATACGAACACACAAAGGTTTTACTCAGAAATTTGTTGCATCTTCTGTTAAAGTGAATACCAGCCATATTAGTAACATAGAAAATGGTAAGGTTAAAATCTCCCTTACCACACTTGTTAATGTATGCAATGTTTTAGGTACTACTGTTGATTATGTACTAAAGAATTAATATAACGACTCTTCTTCTGCTGTAGATAGAGCTATATTATCAGAACTTCACAAATGTAACCGTACTTGAATCCCTCCTTAATTATATAACCGAGCAAACCCTAGTTATATTATAATCTTATATAATCGTTTTTTCCACAAAAAAAACGCCCCAGCCTGATCATCATAAGCGATTCTGATACAGCTCGTACGGGAATTGAACCCGTGATTCCGCCTTGAGAGGGCGGCGTCTTAACCACTTGACCAACGAGCCATTTTTATGACACTGTGCTTTTTGCACAAGACACTTTACTATTATAACAATCCTGGCAAATTTTGCAAGTGCTTTTTAATATAAAATTCACGTATAATATTTCACGTATAATATTCACGCATAATATTTCACGTCTTCGTATTATATTTCAATCGGAATCATAACTTTGTTACTCTTTATGCATGTTTGTTATGATTTTAAGCTTAAGTATATATGATTTATCATCTGTTTTCATAACATCATAAACTTTTCATATTACTTGTTATGATTTCAGCTACCACGCTCCCCCCATCAACAAAGGACTGCCCAGCGGGCAGTCCTTCATCCTTCATCCTTACTTCTATATTCTCTGTTCCACTCTTCACCCTAGAAGTCAAATATTGACAACTGACTGTCTTCTGGCATTCCTTCCAGCAGTCCCAAGCTTGACATTGTTTCTATTACTGTCTTACTTAGCTTGCTTTTTTCTCGCAATTCATTTTTTGAAACAAATGGGCCTGATTGGTTTGCTACTGCTTCTACCAAACCATCGGCAGCCTTTTCGCCTAAGCCTTCTATTGTGTCAAGGCTTGGCATTAGCTTGTTGTCTATTATCTGAAATTCATGTGCTTTAGCCTTGTATATGTCTATAGGCATGAACTCAAATCCTCTGGCGTACATTTCCTGTACAACTTTCATGTCGCCAAGAGCATCTTCATCTTTCTTAGCTATTTCATGATTTGCTTTCTTTCGTTTCAAGTCAGCCATATAATATTCAAGCTTTTCCTTGCCTCGACACATTGTTTCGTAGTTAAATGCTTTTGCTCTAATGGCAAAGTATGCAGCATAGTAAGCAAGTGGTATGTAAACTTTATACCAGGCAACTCTAAGTGCCATCATAATATATGCTGCCGCATGAGCTTTAGGGAACATATATTTAATCTTTTTACATGAACCAATGTACCAGTCAGGAACATTATGCTGGTGCATTACTTCCTCTTCGTTTATTTCCTTGCCACTCTTTTTGTCCTTGTATATCTGAAGGCCTTTACCTTTTCGTACATGCTCCATTATCTGGAAACTTACCTGTGGGTCAATGCCTTTATGCATCAGATATACCATAATGTCGTCACGGGTACAGATAGCAGTTGAAATTGTACATCTGCCCTCTTCAATTAATGTTTGGGCATTTCCAAGCCATACATCTGTTCCGTGAGACAAACCTGATATGTTAACAAGATCAGAAATCTTAGTAGGCTTTGTATCCACCAGCATCTGAATAACGAAGTCTGTACCAAGTTCAGGAAGTCCCAACGAACCTGTTGGGCATCCATCTATATCATCTGATGTTATTCCCAGTGCTTCCGGACTTGTAAACAAAGACATTACCTTTGGATCATTAATTGGAACATCTCTGTTAACGTTAGTATTTGTCAACTTTTCAAGACGTCTGATCATTGTAGGATCATCGTGTCCCAGAATATCAAGTTTCAATAAGTTGGCATCAATAGCATGATATTCGAAATGAGTTGTAATAATATCAGTTGTCATATCATTTGCCGGTTTTTGGATAGGGGTAAATTCATATATTTCCTTATCTCTTGGAACAATAACAATACCACCCGGATGCTGTCCCGTACTTCTACGGATTCCCTGGCACCCTCTTGAAATTCGGTCAATTTCTGCTGTTCGCTTTATTTGTCCGTGTTCTTCGTAATAATTCTTTACATAACCGTAAGCTGTTTTTTCTGCAAGTCCGGCTATGGTTCCTGCTCTAAATGTGTGTCCCTTACCAAACATAACTTCCGTATACGCATGGGCATTGGACTGATATTCTCCTGAGAAGTTCAAGTCAATATCCGGCTCCTTTGTTCCACCGAAACCTAAGAATGTTTCGAAAGGGATTTCAAAACCATCTCTGCACATATCCTTTCCGCAATAAGGACATTTTCTTGGTGGCAAGTCAAGTCCTACACCACCGTCTTCCCTTAACTGTCTTATTGTATCCTGAATCTCCTTCACTGCTTCTTTGTCTGCCTCATCAGGTACTGTAACTTCGTCTTCAAAGAATGAACTTTTACACTCTGTACAATAATAGTGGGGTGCCAAAGGATTAACCTCTGTTATACCTGACATTGTTGCTGCAAAAGAAGAACCAACGGAACCTCTAGAACCTACCAAATATCCGTCTTCATTAGACTTCCAAACAAGACGCTGCGCCATTATGTACATAACCGCATATCCGTTACCGATAATTGAGTTAAGCTCTACTTCCAGTCTGTCCTCAACTATTTTAGGCAATTTCTCGCCGTACATATCATGTGCCTTTTCAAAACAAATATTACGCAAGTTTTCTTCTGAATTATCCAATACAGGTGGACATTTATCAGGATGAATAGGTGAAATGTTTTCTATCATATCGTTGATTCGGGCAGGGTTTTTAATAACAATTTCTTCTGCCAGATCACTGTCAAGATAATCGAATTCCTTAAGCATTTCATCTGTTGTTCTTAGGTACAAAGGTGCTTGATTGTCTGCATCTTTAAAGCCATTACCGCACTGGATAATTCGTCTGTAAATTTCATCTTCCGGATCAAGGAAATGAACGTCGCATGTTGCAACTGTCATTTTGTTAAATTTCTTTCCTAAGTCAATAATCTTCTTATTAACTTCCTGAAGTTCTTCAATTGAATCAACAAGAAACTTCTTTCTGTCATCTATTTCAGGATCACCTGTTTTTAACATAAACTCATTATTTCCAAGAGGTTGTACTTCAAAATAATCATAAAATTCAGCCAGGCGTGCAATCTCTTGCTGACTTTTTCCATGAAGGATAGCCTGATACAATTCGCCTGCCTCACAGGCACTTCCTATCATAAGACCCTCACATAATTCAAGATAGTCACTTTTTAAAATTCGTGGTCTTTTGTTTGCAAATGTTTCTATGTGAGATCTAGATATAAGCTTATACAAATTAACTCTTCCGACCTGATTCTTTACAAGTATAATTGCATGATGAGCAGGAAGCTTATCAATTAAATTCTTTGACTGCTTTCCCTGTTTGTTTAATTCATCAAGATTATCGATTCCCTTGTCCACAAGCATTTTACATAATTTCAGAAAAATAAGTGCAGTACATTCTGCATCATCAACTGCCCTGTGATGATGGTCCAGAACAATACCTAATGCCTTCGCTACATTATCAAGCTTATATCTTCCAAGACCTATTATAAGATATCTTGACATTGCAACTGTATCAATTACCGTATAATCACATTCTAAATTCTGTCTTTTGCAATTAGCTTCTATGAAACTCATATCAAAATCCGAATTGTGGGCAACCATAACCGCATCTTTACAGAATTCCATAAACTTAGGCAATACCTCTTCTATCTTTGGTGCATCAATAACCATTTCATCATTAATGCTTGTTAACTTTTCAATTCTAAAAGGAATAGGAATTTCAGGGTTAACAAAAGTGCTAAATCTGTCAATAATCTTTCCGTTTTCAACTTTAACGGCACCAATTTCTATAATCTTGTCGCTTTTCGCACTAAAACCTGTAGTTTCCAAGTCGAAAACAACATACCTGTCATTTAAATGCTGGCCTTTAGGATTAACAATCATATCCTTTAAGTCATCTACAAGATAAGCTTCAACACCATATATAACCTTAAAGTCACATTCCCTGCCTGCCTTTTCACATTCAGCTTCAATAGCTTCATATTCATGCCATGCATCAGGGAAAGCCTGTACAACACCATGATCTGTTATGGCAATGGCTTTGTGTCCCCACTCATAAGCACGACGTACAATTTTTTTACATTCACTTACACCATCCATATCACTCATCTTAGTATGGCAATGAAGTTCAATACGCTTGTCTACTGCTGTATCTTTACGCTTCTCTGTGGCAAATGGAGAAATAGACTTCATTCCGTCAACACGGCTGATTTCCACCTGCTTATCCCATGTATCATAAAGGGCAACACCTTTAATTCGCACAAAAGAACCTTTCTTTACTTTCTGTTTAAAGTCCTTAAGCACGTTACCGTCTGCCAAAAACATCTTAACGGCAATACTGTCTGTAAAATCGGTAATTTCAAGAGTAACAATAAACTTTCCTGTCTTTGTTTCTCTCTCATCCATTGTCATAATCTGACCTTTTACCGTGCATTCTCCGGTGCCTTCAAAAACATCACAAAGGTTAGTATCTGACTCAAACTTAAAGTTCCTTCCATATACTACCTCAGGATTGTCTGAACGGCTTGCCTTTCTGATTACAACAGGCTTTGGTGTCTCCTCTTTCTTTTCTTCCTTCTTAACCTTTGGTCCGTTATCTCTGTTAAGTAACACCTCAACCTCGTTCTGAAGTCGTCTGGCATTCTGCTTTGCAAACCTGTTAGTTTCAAATCTTTTCTTATCAATAACTACCTCAATAGGCATTTCAAATCTGTTAGCAAATATTCTTTCAACTGTGTCCTTTAAAATCTTCATTCTGGATTCTGAAATAATATTAGCCTCCAAGTCAATAATCATCTTATTGCCATCCCAACGAATGGGAGCCTTTTTAAACATAGTTGAAACTATGGGACTTCTTACTCCAAGTTCCATAACTATGCTCTCCTTGTAGGCATCAAGAAGATTTTCTACTGTATACTGTTGTGATAAATGATATTTTTCTACTATTTCAATTCCAATTCGCTTTCCCATTCTGAGATTTCTTATAATTTCATCTCTCACGGTGAAAATAGCAGACTTTTCAATAAGTCTGCTGCTTTCAATATAAACTCTTAACTTGTCATGAGACATGTTAGAGGAAACTCGTGTTACATAAACTTCCTCAAACATAGCCTGCAAATTATCATTTAATTTAAGTGCTGGAAAAACGTCAAAAAACTTCTTTCTCTCCAAATTATTCACTCCAATTTTTCAATTCATCTTCCAGTGTCTGTAAAAGCATATCCTCAGGAACTTTCTTAACAATCTCACCTTTCTTAATTAAAAGTCCTTCGCCTACTCCACCGGCAACTCCAATATCAGCTTCTCTTGCCTCTCCGGGACCGTTAACTACACAGCCCATTACGGCAACCTTTATATCCAGATTATCGTATTTTGATACCATCTTTTCAACCTTTTCGGCAAGACCTATTAAGTCTATTCTGGTTCTGCCACATGTAGGACATGAAACTACTGAAATACCGCCTTTTCTAAGTCCTAATGTTTTCAAAATAAGCTTAGCACTTCTTATTTCCTCAACAGGATCACCTGTAAGTGAAACTCTGATAGTATCACCTATTCCCTGATTTAAAATAAGTCCAAGTCCTATTGCTGACTTAATATTTCCGGATGTCACAGTACCTGATTCTGTTATTCCTACATGAAGTGGATAGTTAGTTCTTTCCGCAATAAGTTCATGTGCCTTAACACACATTAAAACATCTGATGACTTAATGCTGATAACAAGATTGTCATAGCCTAAGTCTTCAATAATTTTAACCTTATCTAATGCACTTTCAACTATTCCCTCTGCTGTAACTTTTCCATATTTTTCAAGAATGTTTTTTTCAAGGGAACCACTATTTACACCAACTCTTATTGGAATGTTTCTCTCCTTTGCCACATCAACTACTGCCTTAACCTTTTCAACTGAGCCGATATTTCCCGGATTAATTCTAATCTTATCAGCTCCGTTCTCCATTGCTGCAATTGCCAGTCTGTAATCAAAATGAATATCCGCAACAAGTGGAATATTAATCTGTTTCTTAATCTCCTTAAGAGCCTTGGCTGCTTCCATTGTTGGAACTGCACATCTTATAATGTCACAACCTGCTGCCTCTAACTCCTTAATCTGGTTAACCGTTGCTTCTACATCTTCTGTTTTTGTGTTTGTCATTGACTGAATAAGAATAGGATTTCCTCCGCCTATTACTCTATCGCCAATCTTAATTACTTTCGTATTATCTCTATACATATTACCTGCCACCTTGCAATCTTATAAAATAATCTTTCTAATATCATTAAATATTAAGAATACCATAAGCACCATTAACAAAATAAATCCTATAAAGTGTATCATTCCTTCTTTTTCCTTAGGTATAGGTCTTCTAATAATAAGCTCTACAATATAAAGGAATAATCGTCCACCATCCAATGCCGGTATAGGTAAAAGGTTCATTACACCAAGGTTTGCACTAAGCATAATTGCCAGATTAATCATTGTGAACAAAGTAACCATAAAGCCTTCTGACTTAGTCTGGTTGTAAGTATCTCCAATAACATTAACAATACCTACAGGACCTGATACTTCATTAGCTGAAACCTTTCCTGTTACAAGCATCTTTAAGCTTTTAAGAACTGTATTAATTTCATATCTCACTTCCACAAGACTATATTTTAAAACTCCGCCTACAGACTGCTTATCTCTTGCAAGATTATAAACAAATCCGCTGCTGTAAAGCTTAGTCATCTGTGGAACTACGACTACTTTCTTTTCTTTATTATTACGTTTAACAGTAATATTGATTTCTTCTTTTCCAAAAGGATGTGCATCAATATATTCCTTTAAATCCTTTCCTGTTGAAATCTTTGTACCGTTAATTTCCACAACTTCATCTCCTGCAACAACTCCTGCCTGATCCATTGCTGAACCTTCAGGAACACTACTAATAGTAGCCTTTGGATCTGTTTCATAATATGAAATGCCAACTATATAACGTTCTTCACTGTCAGGTGCATAACTAATAGTCTGCTTCTTTCCATCTCTTACAAAAGTAACTGAAATATCACTTCCGTCAAGTGGGCTAACATAATCTTCCAAATAAATTTCACGACCTACTGAAACTGTAGCTCCGTTATATTTAGTAATTCTGTCTCCCTCTCTAAGTCCTGCCTCGTATGCATTACTGCCTTCTGTTACTTTAGAAACGTAAGAAATATCAACGCCGTTGTAACCGATAACAATTAAGGCCAGTAAAAATGCAAGAATAAAGTTAAAGAAAGGTCCTGCAACAACAATTGCCATTCTTGCCCATAAAGGTTTAGAGTTAAAAGAACCTTCTTCTGCATTATCTTCATCTTCACCAAGCATTGCACATGAACCGCCTAAAGGAAGTGCCTTAATTGAATATCTTGTGCCACTTTTTGCAACTCTGCTAAGAAGTCTTGGTCCCATACCAACGGAAAACTCGTTAACTACAACTCCACACTTCTTTGCAACTATAAAATGTCCAAATTCGTGTATTAAAACCAATACACTGAAAATTATAAGGGCTATTATAATACTGATTAATGTCTGCATCCTACCACCTACTTTCGATTAATTCATATGTCCACTGTTCAATGTCTAAAATCTGCTCTACTGTAGGGTTTGGTATAGCCTTATGCATACTCATACAATATTCAATAATATCTGTTATGTCTAAGAATCCAATCTTTCTGTTAAGAAACTTAGCTACTGCCTTCTCGTTTGCAGCATTAAATACTGTAGGCATTGAACCTCCAACTGTTGCTGCCTGATAAGCCAATGCTAATCCCCTAAAGTTCTCAGGATCAGGATCTTCAAATGTAATCTGTGCTATTTTGCCAAAATCAACTCTTTCTCCTGCCAAAAATCTTCTTTCAGGATAATAAAGTGCATACTGGATAGGTAATCTCATATCAGGTGTTCCAAGCTGAGCCATAATTGCACCGTCCTTAAACTGTACCATGGAATGAATAAGGCTCTGTGGCTGAACAACAACCTGAACATCATCAAGACCAACTCCAAAAAGCCATTTAGCTTCGATTACTTCCAATCCCTTGTTAACCATTGTAGCAGAGTCGATGGTTATTTTTTGTCCCATGGACCAATTTGGATGCTTTAATGCATCTTCAACCTGAACATTTTTCATCTGCTCTCTTGTTCTGCCCCTAAACGGTCCGCCTGAAGCTGTAAGAAGAATCTTGTCTATCTCTCTTGAATTTTCTCCATTTAAGCACTGGAATATAGCACTATGCTCACTGTCTACCGGAAGAATTTTTACGCCATATTCCTTAGCCATTGACATAACAATATGTCCTGCTGTAACCAAAGTCTCCTTGTTAGCCAAAGCAATATCCTTACCTGCCTTAATTGCTTCCAAAGTAGGTCTGATACCAATCATTCCAACAAAAGCCGTAACAACTATTTCAGCTTTTTCATAAACAGCTGCTTCAATAAGTCCGTCCATTCCTGCTACTAATTTTACTGATGTGTCCTTAACTGCATCTTTAAGTTTTAATGCTGCATCTTCATTGAAAACACATACAAGTTCAGGATGAAACTCTCTAATCTGTTCTTCTAATTTTGTAATATTTGAGCCTGCCGCAATGGCAACAACGTTCAAATCATCATTTGCTCTTACAATATCTAATGTTTGTGTTCCTATGGATCCTGTTGATCCAAGAATGGAAATATTTTTCATATCGTCTCCTTAAAAAATCTGTAATAAAATCCAAATAACAGGTGCCACATAAATAACACTGTCAAATCGATCCATAATTCCGCCATGTCCGGGAATTAATTTGCCATAATCCTTGATATCATGATTTCTCTTAATAGCTGATGCAGCAAGGTCGCCTACCATTGAAATTAAAGCTCCCACTGCACAAATAATTGCAAATCCCGCAACCGGATTAATGCTCATTGTAATATTATTTGAAAAAATTGTTGCATAAATTGCTCCAAGTACTGCTGCTCCAACAACGCCCCCAACTGCACCTTCAACTGACTTCTTTGGGCTTAAAACAGGAGCCATCTTATGCTTTCCAAAAGCTACACCTGCAAGGTATGCACATGTATCACTTCCCCATGAGCAAAGGAAAATAAGCCATACTGTATATGCTCCGTTATTTCCCTCACGTACACTATAAAGATATGATAACATTACGCCTGCATATAACATACTCATAATAGCATTTGAAATCTGTTCTGTTTTATACTTAGGGAACATAAATACATACTGAGCAAGTAAGCACATTAAAAATACTACCATAAGAATCATCATATATTCTTTCTTATCAAAATAAAGTACTGCATAATATGCCAAAACTGCTATATATCCTGTAATTCCAAGTGAATTCTTTTCAATTCCAAGAACCTTGTATAATTCATATACGCCTACTACTGAAATCAAAAGATTTGCTACAAAAAGAATGTTTCCTCCCGGTATAATTGTAGCCAACATTAAAGCTACTAGAACTATTCCACTTAATAATCTTGTAAAAAAAGATTTATTTGCAAATTTACTTAAAACCATTTTGTTTTTCTCCTACTATTATGTATTTTATTCTTCTGTTTTTACTCCGCCGAAACGTCTGTCTCTTTCATTATATTTTATAATAGCCTTCTTTAATTCTTCTTTGTTAAAATCCGGCCATAAAACATCTGTAAAATAAAACTCTGTGTAAGCCAACTGCCATAAAAGATAATTAGACAATCTTATCTCACCACTTGTTCTAATAAGAAGGTCAGGATCAGGAATGCCTGCTGTATCCAAATATGAATTAACAGTATCCTCTGTAATATCATCAGGATTTAACTCTCCGTCTGCAACAGCCTTTGCCATCTTCTTAGTTGCTCTTGTTATTTCATCACGGCTTCCGTAATTAAGAGCTATAATAAAAGTAATTCCTGTATTGTTCTTTGAGCATTCCTCTAACTCATCAATTCTGTCAAGAATATCCTGATCAAGTCTCTCTCTCTTACCAATTACTTTAACAATCATATTGTTCTTGTTTGCTCTCTCAATACAGTCTGAAAGATAATTTCTAAGAAGTTTCATAAGAGCCTTTACTTCATCATCAGGTCTGTTCCAATTCTCAGTTGAAAAAGCATACATTGTAATATATTCAATTCCCATATCGTGGGCATCTTTAATAATCTTCTCCACATTCTTTGCACCTGCTGCATGTCCTGCGTTTCTTGGAAGAAATCTTTTCTTTGCCCATCTGCCGTTACCATCCAAAATAATGGCAACATGCTTTGGTATATTAAGTCCTGTTATATCAATCTTTTTTGCCATATAATTAATCTCCTTTAACCGAAAATAGAGGAAACACAGGTCTCCTCTTATTCTCTAAAATCTGATATTTTATTATACTGTCATTATTTCGTTTGATTTTTCTTCGATTGCCACATCAATCTTCTTAATGTATTCATCTGTCTTCTTCTGAACATCATCCTGATATCCTTTTACTTCATCTTCTGAAATGCCGTCTTCTTTGCCTTTCTTCTTAATGGCATCAATTGCATCTCTTCTGATGTTACGGATAGCAACCTTGGCATTTTCACCCTTCTTCTTAACATCCTTTACAAGTTCTTTTCTTCTGTCCTCTGTAAGTTCAGGGAATACAAGACGAATGACCTTACCATCGTTTGTAGGGTTAATTCCTACATCTGACATATTAATTGCATGTTCAATATCTTTAAGTATTGAAGCGTCCCAAGGCTGAATACAAATCATTCTTGCTTCAGGAACTGAAACGTTACCTACCTGCTGAAGAGGTGTTGGTGTTCCATAGTAATCTACTTTGATCTTGTCAAGAACATGTGGGTTTGCACGACCTGCACGGATGGTACCGTAATCAGCGATCAGAACCTCCATTGTCTTGTCCATCTTATCCTGATAAAATTTTAAATCTTCCATAAAATTCCCTCCTGA